>Ga0213868_10001796_pt1 | contig 20715 bp, 27 predicted proteins | sample PICome_9_FD_160087 | JGI IMG/M metagenome (GOLD analysis project Ga0213868, IMG submission 160087) | Coastal seawater microbial communities near Pivers Island, North Carolina, United States - PICO127 | ecosystem: Environmental > Aquatic > Marine > Coastal | place: USA: North Carolina...
TTTATGTTTTGGTCATTTAGAGATCAAAGGTATTGAAATGCAAAATGGCGTAATCAATGAACACGGTTTAGCAAAATCAGATTTCAATAGATTTGAAAAAGTAGTTTCAGGTCACTTTCACAAACACACAGACGATGGTCAAATATTCTATTGTGGTGCTCAATACGAAATGACATGGTCAGATTATAAAGACCCAAAAGCGTTTCATGTTTTTGATACAGAAACTAGAGAGATGACAAGAGTATCTAATCCACTTACCATACACAAAAAGATAATCTATGATGATAAAAAACATGACTATACAAACTTTGATATACAACCATACCACGAACACTTTATAAAATTAATAGTATTAAACAAGACTAATAACGAGGTGTTTGACAAATTTGTGGAAAGATTGTATAATGAGATAAGTGTACATGATTTAAATATTGTAGAGGATTATTCTGATATTAAAGCTAGTGTAAGAGAAGACATACTAGAAATGGGCGAAGATACAGTTACATTCCTAAATAATTATGTAGATCAATTAGAAACAGATGTAAACAAAACAAAGTTAAAAGAATATTTAAAGTCAATTTACATAGAAGCTAACGACAACAACGTATGATATATTTTAAAAAATTAAGATGGCGTAATTTCTTATCTACTGGCAATCAGTTTATAGAAGTAGATTTAAGAAAGGCACCATCAACATTAATTATTGGTATGAATGGTGCAGGTAAATCTACCATGTTAGACGCTTTATGTTTTGCCTTATTCAATCGTGCCTTTAGAGATATAAAAAAAGAACAACTTGTAAACACTATCAATCAAAATGAATGTGAGATAGAAGTAGAATTTGAAACAAGTAGTAAACAATATAAAATAATAAGAGGTATTAAACCTAATAAGTTTGAAGTTTATTGTAATGACGTGTTGTTAAACCAAGACGCTTCTAATATAGATTATCAAAATGCGTTAGAACAAAATATTTTAAAATGTAACTATCGTGCTTTTTGCCAAGTTGTTATTCTTGGATCAACATCATACGAACCATTTATGCACCTACGAGCAAGATATAGACGAGAGGTCGTAGAAGAAATTTTAGACATAAGAGTTTTTAGTCATATGGATTTATTGTTAAGACAAAAACAAGGTGAACTAAACAAGGCTGTTATTGATGTAAAACATAGATATGATTTGATGACAGAAAAATACGAATTACAAAGAGCTCATTTTGAACAAATACAAAATAGAGATAATACAGACATAGAAGATAGAAAACAACAAAGAAAAGAAAACGATCAAAGCAACTATGAGTATATGTCAAAACTACAATTGCTTAATGAAAAAATTATATCTACAAAAGCAGAGATGTGGGGTGGAGAGAAACATGGTAGAAAAGAAACTGAACTAACAAAATTAGAAACAAAGATAGAACACAATTTAGAAACACACAAAAAAGATGTTAGTTTTTTTGAAACAAATGATAACTGTCCTACGTGTACACAACCTATTGATGAAAAATTTAAACAGACAAAAATATATGAAGGTAAGAAAAAGATTAATGAATTAGAAGAAGGCTTGCAAAAGTTGTTTACAGAAATAGAAAAAACAAAAGGCAAAATCAAAGAGATGGACGCAATCAATCAAAGATTAAATGATTTAAATATTTCTGTTGCAAAAGTTAATACATCTATTTCAGAAATCAATAGACACTCAAATAGACTAGATACTGAAATTGCTAAACTAGAAAACGATACAGATAATACAAACAATGTAGCAAAAGAATTAGAACAAATAAAAGAAGACTTGAAATTAGTAAACGTAGAAAAGAACAAGGTTGTAGAAGAAAAAAAATATATTGATATTGCTAGAGAGATACTTAACGACACAGGTGTTAAAGCAAACATCATTAAGAAGTATCTGCCAATAATGAATAATTTGATTAATAAGTACTTACAATCTATGGACTTCTTTGTTAACTTTCATTTAGATGAGGAGTTTAACGAAACAATAAAAAGTAGATTTAGAGATACGTTTAATTACAATAGTTTTAGTGAAGGTGAGAAATTAAGAATAGACCTTGCATTATTATTTACATGGCGTACTATTGCAAAAATGAAAAACAGTACAAATACAAACTTACTAATACTAGATGAAATATTTGATTCTAGTTTAGATGGTCAAGGTACCGAAGACTTCTTTAAAATACTTAAAACATTAACAAATGAAAATACTTTTATTATATCTCACAAAGGTGATATACTATTTGATAAGTTTACAAGTATAATCAAATTTGAAAAGTATAAAAACTTTACGAGGTTAGCAGGATGATATACACATTATTACCACCAACAGATGAAAGAGTCCTATCAAGTATAGTGCCTTTTGATATAGAAGAATTTAAAAAACAAGAAAAAATAGATGTTACAGAATTTTGTAATAACATGTTTGAAACAATGAAGAACTATGGCGGTATAGGTCTATCAGCGAATCAAGTAGGTAAGCCATATCGTATGTTTGTAATGGGTGACAATGTAAATATAAACAAAGGTCAGAAATGGGTATGTATCAATCCTGAAATTACAGACATGAGTAAAGAAACAATTAGATACAAAGAAGGTTGTTTAACTTTTCCTTTCTTATTTTTAGATATAGAAAGACCACAAAAAGTAAAAGTTAAATACTTAAACGAACAACTAGAAACTGTAGAAGAAGAATTTGATGGTATTGTAAGTAGATGTTATCAACATGAATTAGACCATATGCAAGGAACAGTATTTACAGAATTAGTTAGTAAATTAAAATTAAATATGGCTCTAAAAAAGAGAGATAAGGAAATAAAAAGGGTTACAAAATTATGGAAACAAAAGTCTTAAAAGAACTAGATTTACCTGAATACATACAACCACTAGATACGGCTATAAAATTTTTAGATAACTTATCATATTCAGCAGTAAAAACAAAATACAACGCAAAAGGTGATTGGGATGCTGTATCTATAAAGGGATATAGTGATGACATAGGCAATATTTTAAAACCTGGTGTACTAAAGTCAGATGTAGAACCAGCAGAATTAAGATGGACAAGTCTTTACGAAGAGCCTGATTTACTACCTTTAAAAGAAATACTATCTCATATACCAGCAGAGTTTGAACGTGTAAGAGTTATGAGATTAAAAGCAGGTACAACTATAAAAAAACATACAGACAAAATAGATAAAGAAATAAAAGAAGGCAAGATTGTTAGATTACATGTGCCGTTAAGAACAAGTAAAAATGTATATTTCTATCTATGGGAAAAGAAACAAGAGCATGTTTTTCATTTAGATGTAGGTAAGTATTACTTTGTAGATGTTACAGCTGCTCACGCAGTACATAATAAAGCAGATTTTGACAGATTACATTTAGTTATTGATTGTTATAACAATCCTAGATTAGAAAATTTATTAAAACAAGCAGAGGAGTTTGATGATATTAGCAGTCCAATCGGATTTTGAAAAAGTAAAATCTATATTCTACAGCCATAAGAAATGGTTTCCACATGTACGTACAGACTATATGAAACGTATGATTGCAAAAAAACAGATGATATTAGAAGATGGTATACTAATAACCTTTCATCACGCAAAACGAAGACAAAAAATAGGCGATGTACAATTAGAAAAAGGCAATACTGTATTACACCAGATTGCAAGTGATTCGCCAGGGTCAGGTACTGCTCAAGCAATACTAAACAATTTCTTTGATTATTGCCCTAGTGATGTGTTTTTATCAGTAAGAGCTGACAACTTGACAGCCAATAAGTTTTATGATAAAATGAATATGAATTTAATCGGGAAAACTACTTGGGCAAAAGGTACTATCCCTGGAAACGTATATGTCAAACGCAAAAGAAGTAATACAAGACTGGAAACAGAATAAAGGATTCCCATACTATCCCGAAGATAGAAAATGGCGAGATGATGAGTTTAAAAAACTATTATCATTTAATAGAGATACTTTATTAGATAATCAAAATAAAATCATAGGTCAATCTACACATGGATTAACACTTGCATGGTCGTATATGCACCACGCATGGTCAATCAAATGTGGTAAAATGAAGACACCTATGGAGATATGGGAAGATGAAGAACATTTAGAAAAAGGTATCAATAAGATACTTACAGGTACTTTCTTCACAAAACGAGAAGCACACAAGATTACAGATTCAGATATGAGAGCTATGTTAAGAAGATATAGTGGTACTCAAATGGTTTCTAATTTTAGACCTACAGCAGCCGCAACTCTATATGATATATTTGTAGAGAAAGATAGTCCACTAGAGGGTACTGAAGCAGGTACAGTTTGGGATCCTAGTATGGGTTATGGTGGTCGTCTAATGGGTGCAATTGCAGCTGGGGTAAATTACATAGGCACAGACCCTTGTGTTCCTACATATGCAGGTTTAGAAAAAATTAGAGATCAATATGGCCATACTCACAAAAAATATGTACTACTAAAACAAGGTAGTGAAACTTATATACCTGCTCAAAATACTTTAGATTTTGTATTCACATCACCACCTTATTTAGGACACGAACAATACGGTGATGAAGAAGAACAATCATTTAATAAATTCCCACAACAAGACGCATGGCGTAATGGTTTCTTATTACAGACTATTAAGAACGCACACACAGGTTTGAAACCAGGCAAATATGCAGGTTTCAATGTTGCAAATGTGAAATCATATAAGACCTTTGAAGAAGACACCTACGATTGTATGGTTGAGGCAGGATTTAAAGATATAAAAGTTTGGTGGTTATCTTTATCAACTCAACAAGGTACAAAGGTACAATCTACACTAGAAGGCACAGAATCAGAAAAGAAACAATCACAAAATTATATAGGACGATTCGCAAGACCTGACATTCCAGGCAGAAAATATGAGCCAATCTTCATAGGAATGAAGTAAAAACCATATGTTCTCGTTTTGTTCTAAAAATTATTCCTAAAAACCCTTGTTTTTCAACAAAAACTATGCTTGACTTTTAAACCGTTTTAGTATAGCATAAGTGTATATTATGAAAAATAACACTATGAAAAATAAATCACAACTTGCAAAATTACTTGCTACTGAAAATATTGAAGTACAAGAAAATGCTGTACAGACTGCCTCGTTTGATGTAGTTAACAGAATATTAACAATCCCTATATTTAAAGAAGAACAAAAAAGTAAACATGTTTATGACATGTTAGTAGGACACGAAGTATCCCACGCTTTATATACACCATCTGATTCATGGAAAGACATGAGTAACAGATCAAAAGAATTTAGATCATTTGTTAACGTTATTGAAGACGCTAGAATTGATAAACTTATACAGAAAAAATATCCTGGTTTAGTTGATGACTATCTAAAAGGTTTTGATAAAATGTTAAAAGATAATTTCTTTGGCACTAATGATAGGGACATGATGAATTATGCTCTTATTGATAAGATCAACCTATACTATAAGTCTTCAAAAAGATTAGATTTTGAATTTACTAACAAAGAAAAAATATTAGTTGACGCTGTTGACAAGTGTAAAAACTTTAATGACGTGTTAAAACTTGCTGAAGAAATACTAGGGTATTGTAAAAAAGAATTACAGAAAAAACCTGAAGTTGCAAAAATATATAAACAAGACCCTAAAGGTAAAAAAGTTGACGAGTCAGAAACAGATAGTGAAGATTCAAAATCTGATATGACTACAGATGATAAAGTATCTGAATGGTTAGAAAAAAAATCAGACTCTAAAGAAGAGTCAGATGATAAACAAAAAACAAATACAACTGGCGGTCAAGGTGCTGGTGAAAGTGGTTTACCTTCAGAAATTACATCGCTTACTAATGACTTGATGGATACTGCTATCAAAGGTATTACAGACGATCAGGCTTCAAACCGAGATTATTGCGAGTTACCTAAAGTTGATCTTAAAAAATTAATTATTCCTTATAACAAGTTTATTAGAGATGTTATGGTTTACGATAAACAACACCATAATACTGAATACGATAAACAACAGATTAACAAGGCAAAACTTAAAACTGATAAATTTATCAAAGAGTCTTCTAACGTAGTTAATTATCTAGTTAAAGAATTTGAGATGAAAAAAAATGCTAAGATGTATGCTCGTGCTTCACAAGATAAGACAGGTGTTATTGATCCTAATAAATTACATACATATAAATTTGCTGAAGATATATTCAAAAAGATTACTACAGTACCTAATCAAAAAAATCACGGTATGATTTTATTACTTGATTGGTCTGGTTCTATGCAAAAACATATTCTTGCTACTACTGAACAATTAATTAACTTAACAATGTTTTGTAAAAAGATTAATATACCTTTTTCAGTATATGCGTTTATGAATAATCATAGAGAAACCAAAGATGACTATTCACAATCAGGTTTCAAAATTACAGGTAACTCTATCAGACCTGACGCTTCAACAAAATTAGTACAATTGTTTACAGGCAAACAATCTAAAGTAGATTTTAATAGAACTGCTCAAATATTACATAGGGCTGCAATGTACTTCGGTGGTTACTATAACTGGAGAAGAAGTGATAGTTCCGAAGATGAGTCAGTACCTTCTATTTCAGGTGACTACTATCTATCTTCAACACCACTTAATGAATCACTTGTTGCAATGGATCATGTTATTAAGAAATTTAAAACTGATTACAAGACCGACAAAGTTGCTCTTGTTACTTTAACAGATGGTGCTTCAAACTCAATGCACCACCCTAAATCTGGTGACTTGCATTTAAAACTAAACGGCAAGTATGTACCTGCTTGTAGTTACTGGAGAGATAAAACAGATTTCACAAGTGTTATGTTGAAATACTTGAAGAAGAAATACGATTTACAATTGATTGGTTTCTATCTAGTTTCAAAATATAGAGAATTACAATACATGTTAAGAGTACCTTACAATAAAGAGATGTTGGCTCGTAAGATGTTTAGTAAAGATAAATTTATTGCTGATTACGATACTGCTTATGATGTTTACTACTATGTTAACTCTGGTACTAAAGTTTCTAACAAAGTATTTGAATCAGATTCAACTAATAAGAGAAGTCTTAAAAAGATGTTTATGTCGGGAATGAAGAATCGAATCAATTCCAGAGTATTATTACAGAATTTTATTAAGAGGATTGCATAAAAATGAGAGGAAACAACGCTTTTTTATGCTTGACTTTTAGTACAAATAATGATAGCATATATGTATAACTTAACTATGAAAGGACTTATATAATGATTGAGTTAAATAAAACACAAAATACCGTGTTGAAAGTATTAAAAGATACTTACAATAAAGATACGGTGACTAGGGCTGAGATTAATGCTCTTGTTAAGAAGAAGGTTATTAAAAACCCTTCTTGGTTAAAATCAGACAAGTACAAAGTTGATAGAGGAGTTTATACTCTTAATATTGACTCTGTTGAATCTGATACAACCACAGTTGATACAACTGATACTAAAATTTCCAATGATACAAAGGCTGCTTATATCGTGTCTTCATTGACCGATAATGTTGTTCCTGCTAAGGATACAGACTTTGTTAACTTTGGTAATTATGCTGATATTAAAAATATCGTAAAATCTAAAAAGTTTTATCCAGTATTCATCACAGGATTATCTGGTAATGGTAAGACACTTGCTGTTACACAGGCATGTGCTGAATCAAAACGTGAGATGATTAGATGTAATATTACGATTGAAACAGACGAGGACGATTTACTTGGCGGTTACAGACTTAAAGATGGTCAGACCGTATGGCAAAATGGTCCTGTAATTGAGGCGATGGAGAGAGGCGCTGTTTTACTACTTGATGAGATTGACCTTGCAAGTAATAAAATAATGTGTTTACAACCTATCCTTGAAGGGTCTGGTGTCTATGTTAAAAAGATAAACAAATTTGTTAAACCTAAACTTGGCTTCAATGTGATCGCTACTGCGAATACAAAAGGTCAAGGTAGTGATGACGGTAAGTTTATCGGTACTAACGTACTTAACGAGGCATTCCTTGAAAGATTTCCTGTTACATTTGAACAACAATATCCTACTGCTAAAGTAGAAGAAAAAATTGTTGCTCAAAAACTTGTTAGTGCAGGTAAAAGAGATCAAAAATTTGCTCACAATTTAGTTACTTGGGCTGACGTTATAAGAAAAACTTATAATGACGGTGGTGTTGATGAGATTATATCAACAAGAAGACTAGTACACATTGCTGAGGCATATGGTATCTTTAGAAATAAAATGAAGGCAATCGCTGTCTGTACAAATAGATTTGATGATGATACTAAATCATCATTTGTTGACCTGTACACTAAAGTTGATAGTGGTGCTTCAGTAGATCAGATTCTTTCTGATAAGAAGGCGGCTGAAGAGGCTGAGATATTATCAGAAAAGAAATCCGATGATAGTGAGGAAGATAGTGAAGATGACTTTACTGTTTAAATCTATCCATAGTGTAAGTCCGCTTGTGGTCCGAAAGGGCCACAAGTTAATTTACAAAGGGAGTATATAATGGGAATCTACGATTCAGAAAAAGATAAACCAAAGATGTCACAAAAAGAACGTGACGATATGATGAAAAAGTTTTTAGAAAAAGGTGGCAAAGTACAGAAATTAAAACCTGGTTCTGCTGCTGTATTAGGTAGTATGGATAAAAGTGGTAAACCTGCCTATACAAAAGAAGATATTGAAAAAGGTGTCAAAGGTAAAACACCTAGACCTGATTATAAAAGTTATAAACCAAATACATACCATGATTTAGATTTGGGACCAGATAGAATTCCTGTGTATGTACCAATCAAAGAAAGGAAAGACTAGTGTCAATAACTGTAGAAGTAAGAGGCGGTAATTTAGAGAAGGCTATGCGTGTACTTAAAAAGAAAGTACAAAAGGCAGGGATCGTTAAAGATTTAAGAGCAAAACAATATTTTTCTAAACCGTCAGAAATAAAACGTGAAAAAGCAAAAGAACGTGCTAAAGTAATCAGAAAAGCTCAGAAAGAAAATGATGAGATATTAGGTTACAAATACGTAAAAGGCGTTAAAGTTAAGAAAATTTAAGAATTTCTATGCCGTCTGTGTTGTATATATATTATTACTACGAGGCAGTTCATAAGACCTAGTAGGGGTATAGAAAAGGTAGAGAAATCTACCTGAAAAACGGTGATCTTTGCCAGTTTAACTCCGTGACAAAAGGAAACTGGCGCTTATAGATATTCACTAGGGAACTGGTAGGGATCCTCAGCCTAGTGAATTTCTATAAGTAGGGTTGACAAATAAAATATCGTACTTATATAAATAAATGTAGAACGCCATAATGGGTTCTATAACAATTAACTTGCTTAACAATAGGAGTTATAATGACTAATAAAGCACTTACAATTTTCAATCAATTAAGACCACTAACCGTAGGATTTGATGACACGTTCAGACATTTTGAATCAATGTTTGACCATCAATTAGATCATATACAAACTACAGCTTTTCCTCACTACAATATAGTGAAAATGGATAAGAACAAGTACGATATTCAAATCGCTCTTGCTGGTTATAACAAAAAAGATATAGACATTAACCTAGAGGAAGGTGTACTTACTATCGAGTCTAAAAAAGACGAGAAGAAAGAAACTAAACTAGACTCTGAAGGTGAAATGTTACATAAAGGTATCGCTAAAAGATACTTTAAAAAGTCTTTTACAATCGCTGAGGACTGTAAAGTCATAGGCGCTGAACTAAAAGATGGCCTATTAAGGGTATCTTTAGAGAGAATCGTTCCAGAACATAAAAAAGCTAGAACTATCTCAATCAAATAAAAAAACCAATACGTGCTATGTTTCAAACGCATAGCACGTATAAATAATTATATTATGAATTTCAAATGGGACCTAACAAAGTTTTACAAAGAAGCAAGAGCAAAAAAATCTGCTGTTGCCGTATTAAGAAAACGATCAAAAGATTCGATTGCAAGACCTAAAGCAACGAAAAACATCACATCAAAAGACTCACGTTTACAAGGCATATAGCCTATTGACAAATTAACGTGATTAGTATATAATGTAATTATTATAAGGAGAAAATATTATGAATAAAGGTGATAAAGTACCAGAAGTAAATTTTAGAGTAAGATCGCTAGGCGAATGGACAGATACAAATACGGATACGTATTTTAAAGATAAGAGAGTTATACTGTTTTCATTACCAGGTGCGTTTACATCTATATGTTCAAATCAACAATTGCCAGGATACGAAAAACTATGTGACGTATTTAAACAACACAAAATTGATGACGTATATTGTATGTCAGTAAATGATTCGTTTGTTATGAATGCCTGGGCACAAAATCAAAAACTAAAAAACGTTAAAGTAATACCTGATGGTAATGGCGACTTTACAGATCAGATGGATATGCTTGTAGAAAAAACTGTAATAGGTTTTGGTATGAGATCATGGAGATATGCTATGATTGTGAACAATGGTGTAATAGAAGAAATGTTTGTAGAACCTGGTATAGGTAACAACACATCAGGAGACCCTTATGAGGTATCTGCTCCTGAAAACGTTTTAAAATATCTACAATCAAGTACGCTTGACTCAAACGCAATTTAGTGATATACTTATATTATGAAATACAATGAAGATAAAATCTTAAAAGAGATTGGTGATTATATTAAGTCAACTTATGGCCAACACTATTCAAGTGACCAAAAAGGCTTTCAAGTTTTAGATTTATTAAAGACACTTAAAATCGGAAAAGATTTCTGTCATGCTAACGCAATTAAATATTTGTGTAGATATGGCAAAAAGAATGGACACAACCGTGCCGATCTGTTGAAGGCGGTACACTATGTTATATTACTGTTAAATTATGATAAGGAGATGAAATGAAAATAAGTGATAATACGATTAGTATATTAAGAAATTTTAGTGACATAAATGCTAATATACTATTTAAACCTGGTAAACAATTAAGTACAGTTTCTACAATGAAAAACATTATGGCAGAAGCCAATGTTACAGATGAGTTTGAAACTGAATTTGGTGTATATGATTTGCCAGAGTTTTTAAGAGCATTGGATTCTTTTACACAACCTGTACTGAATTTCAATGGTTCTTCAAACCTAAAAATACAAGATGAGAAAACTAGTTTGTCAGCGAGATATGCTTTTGCTGATAAATCAACGTTAAGATATCCATCTAAATCAATAACAATGCCAGACAAAACAGTATCGTTCTCATTGAACAATGCTGACTATGAGTCTGTTAAAAAATTATATACTAATTTAAGTCTACCTGATATTGCATTTAAAGGCGAAGATGGTAAGATTAAGTTAGTTGCATTAGATAAAAAGAATAGCAACTCTAACCAATCATCTATTACAGTTGGTGAAACTGATATAGAGTTTACTGCATACATTAAGGCTGAGAATATGAAAATTATTCCTGGCGATTATGATGTTGCATTATCAAAAGCGAAGATTGCTCATTTCATAAACAAAAAGGTACAAGTACAATACTGGATTGCTTTAGAAGCTGACTCAATATTTTAAGGTTAATATATGTCAGATTTTCTATGGGTTGAAAAATACCGTCCACGAAAAATATCAGAATGTATCTTAACTGAAGATTTAAAGAATACTTTTTCTAAATTTCTTTTACAAAAGGAAATACCAAATCTTCTCCTTTCAGGCACAGCAGGTACGGGTAAGACAACAGTTGCTCGTGCCTTGTGTGAAGAACTAGGTGCTGATTATATAATCATCAATGGTTCAGATGAAGGTAGACACATTGATACTTTACGTACTACAATCAAAAACTTTGCCTCTAGTGTATCACTAGAAGGTGGTTCTAATCATAAAGTTGTTATTATAGACGAGGCAGATTACATGAATGCTGATAGTGTTCAACCTGCGTTGCGTAATTTCATTGAAACGTTTTACAAGAATTGTAGATTTATATTTACTTGTAACTTCAAAAACAAAATCATACCTGCATTACATAGTCGTTGTACAGTTATTGATTTTCGTATTACTAATGGTCAGAAAGTAAAAACTGCTACTGCATTTCTTAAAAGACTAGGTGATGTATTGAAGGCAGAGAATATAGAGTTTGATAACAAAGTACTTGCTGAACTAATACAAAGACACTATCCAGACTTTAGAAGAACTATAAACGAATTACAACGTTATTCTGTAAGAGGTAAGATAGATAGTGGCATACTTGTATCTATGTCAGAAATCAACAATAAAGAGTTGATTAAGTTATTAAAAGATAAAAGGTTTGGTGATATGAGAAAATGGGTCATACAAAACCTAGACAAAGACCCTAGTAGTCTATTCTCATCTATCTATGATATATTATACAAACATTTACAACCTCAATCAATACCTGCAGCCGTTCTAACAATCGCTGACTACCAATATAAATCTGCCTTTGTGGCTGACCATGAGATAAATATGGTTGCGTGCCTGACTCAAATCATGGCAGAATGTAAATTTAAGTAGGGAGATAATAGATATGGCGAGAAGAACTTTGTGGCGAAGACTTATAGTTAGAGCACGAATGTTTTGGGCTGACGTTAGAGGACATCACGGTAAAGTTTGGAATTATGAACCAGGCGATTACTACATGGGTTCTCATAAAGGTCACAAAAAGCATGAAAAACATGATTGAATATAAACTTACTGATTATCTCAATGCGATTAACTGGTCAAAGGTTAATCTACTAGACGGAGACGATCTCACTTGGGAAAAGAAATACCCACCTTATGTTATAAATCGTTGTCTATCACAGCACGTTGACGCTATAATGATGGCAAACGAGATGAATTTACATCACAGCCTAACCAAACGTTTACAGTTTCATTTTCTACTAAATAGTATTCGTAAGAGAAAGAGGTTCGGTGGTAAGTGGACGACAACTGCTAAATCTAAAAATTTAGAGTATGTAAAAGAATATTATGGTTATAGCAATGCAAAAGCAAAGGTAGCCCTTGACATACTGGATAAGAAACAATTGAATCTTATTAAGGAAAAACTTGATAAGGGTGGGAGAAAAAAATGAGTGACGAATTTAATTGGTCGCCTGAGCAGATGTTAGAGGTTACACTCAAACAGCCAGATGACTTTCTAAAAATAAGGGAGACTTTGTCCCGAATAGGTGTTGCAAGTAGAAAAGATAAAACTTTATTTCAAAGTTGCCACATACTACACAAACAAGGTAAATATTACATAGTACATTTCAAAGAACTTTTTGCTTTAGACGGTAAAAAAGCTACGTTAGTAGAGAATGATGTACAAAGACGTAACACAATATCAGTTTTATTACAAGACTGGAACTTACTATCAATAGTAAAACCTGAGGCTGCTGAAAACAAAGCACCTCTATCACAAATAAAAATCATAGCATTTAAAGAAAAAAGCGAATGGACTTTACAAGCGAAATATAATATTGGAAAAAAACAATCAACTGAAGAAAATAAAACTGAATAGGAGTATATTATGATTAGATTATACAGACTCTCATCTGGAGAGGACGTAATAGGTACGCCACAAGAAAGCGATAAAGCATTTCACGTGGCAATAAAGAAACCTTTTGTATTGATACCAATGCAAGGACAACCAGGTAAACCTATGCAAATAGGATTTCATCCATACATACCATACACAAAGGATGAAGTTATACATATCAAAGAGGCAAATATAATTACTGACACTACACCAGACGATAATATGATTGGTGCATATCAACAAAATACAGGTCAGATAGTTACACCTAAAAGTAAAATTATCACATAGTATTGACTTTTAAAATCAATCGTGTTATAATAAGATATGAATTTGGCGAGTAGTTTTTATACAAATGTTGTAGAGCATAAAGGTAAACTTCTTATAAGAGGTGTCAATAATGGCAATGCTTATTTAAGTCGTATCAATTATAGTCCTACACTATATCTACCTACAAACGAAGAATCAAAATACAAAACTTTAGATGGTACTAATCTAAAAGCAAAACGATTTGATTCTATATCAAAAGCAAAACATTTCTATAGTGAGTATGCACCTATACCAGAGTATAAAATCTTTGGTATGAATAGATACAACTATCAATACATCGCTGACGAATACAAAGGCGAGATGAAATGGAATAAAGATTACATAAAGATATTCACACTTGATATTGAAACCGAGTGTGAGAACGGCTTTCCCGATCCTGATACTGCAAAAGAAACAGTTATCTGTATTACAATAAAAAATCACAGCAATAAACAGATTATTACATGGGGTACAGGTGACTTCATTTCTAAAAAGGCAAATGTAACTTATGTAAAATGTCAAAACGAAAAGCACATGTTGCTAGAGTTTCTAAAATTCTGGTGTAAGAATCATCCTGATATTCTAACAGGTTGGAATGTAAAGTTTTTTGATATGCCTTATCTTATGAATCGTATGAGATATATCTTTGACAATGATACAATTAATAAAATGTCTCCATGGAATTATGTCAATGCAGATAGAATACAGTTTGGTCAAAAGAACCAACAAATCTGGAATATACTAGGCGTATCTGTATTAGATTATTTTGATCTATATAGAAAGTTTACATATGTAAGGCAAGAGTCTTATAAACTGAATTACATTGCCAAAGTAGAACTAGGCGAATCTAAATTAGATAATCCATATGAAACATTTAAAGACTTCTATACAAAAGACTATCAAAGGTTTGTAGAGTACAATATACAAGACGTAGAACTTGTTGATAGACTCGAAGACAAAATGAAACTGATTGAGTTATGCCTGACTATGGCATATGATTACAAGGTAAACTATACAGATGTTTATTCACAAGTAAGATGTTGGGATACAATCATCTATAATCATTTACTTACAAAAAATATTCAAATACCACCTAGAGAAGATCAGGTTAAGGATACACAATACGAAGGTGCATATGTAAAAGATCCACAACTAGGTTTACATAACTGGATTGTTTCGTTTGATTTAAACAGTTTGTATCCACATTTGATTATGCAATACAATATTAGTCCTGAAACGTTTGTAGGTACAGAACCTAAAGCAGTAGGTGTAGAAAACTTTTTAGATGAAAGATTAAATCTCAAATGGGCAAAAGATCGTAATGTGACTATTGCACCAAACGGCGCCATGTTTAAAAGAGATAAGCAAGGTTTCTTACCTGAACTTATGGAGAAGATGTATACCGAACGTGTTGTATTTAAGAAGAAGTCTATAGAGGCAAAAAAAGAATATCAAAAGACAAAAGACCCTATCTATAAAAATGAAATTAGTAGATGTCATAATATACAGATGGCAAAAAAGATTTCTCTTAACTCTGCTTATGGCGCAATCGGTAATCAATACTTTAGATACTTTGATGTAAAACAGGCAGAAGCAATCACATTAGGTGGTCAGTTATCTATTCGTTGGATAGAACGTGACGTAAATAAGTTTATGAATAAGTTGTTAGGTACAGATAATAAGAACTATGTCGTAGCGTCTGATACAGATTCAATCTATTTAAAATTAGATACACTTGTTGAAAAAGTCTGTAAAGATAAAACACCACAACAGATTACAGATTTTTTAGACAAAGCAGCCGAAGAAAAAATACAAAAAGTTATTGATGATAGTTTTAAAAATCTTGCAGAATATGTAAATGCTTATCAACAGAAAATGATTATGAAACGAGAAGCAATTGCTAACAAAGGTATATGGGTTGCTAAAAAAAGATATATGATGAATGTATTTGATGAAGAAGGTATTAGATTTGATATACCTAAACTAAAAATTATGGGTGTTGAAGCAGTTAAATCATCTACACCTGAAGTATGCCGTGGCAAAATTAAAGACGCTATTCGTGTGATTATGAATGATAACGAAGACGCATTGATTAAGTTTGTAACAGACTTTAAAGAAGTATTTAAATCACTATCGCCAGAAGAGGTTGCCTTTCCTAGATCATGTAACAACCTTGGCAAATATACTAACTCATCAAACATCTATAACAAAGGTACACCTATTCATGTAAAAGGCGCCTTAATATACAATCATAATATATACAAACACAAACTATCTGCTAAATATCCTATAATAAAAGATGGTGATAAGATTAAATTTTTGATGTTAAAACAACCGAATGTAGTTAAAGATACCGTAATATCTTTTTCTACAAAGATACCATATGAATTTGATTTACACAAGTATGTTGATTATGATATGCAATTTGAAAAAACATTTACTGATCCTTTACGATTTATACTTGACTCGATAGGGTGGAAGTTAGAACGTGAAGCAACACTAGAGGCATTTTTCGGATGATGGAATCAATGATGTTATTGTATTTGACAATTTTTCTAGCTGTTAAAGCAGGTCAACGCATTGCAATGACAAATATAAAAACAACAACATTTTTAATTATGACACTACTGGTATGGATATATCTAAAAAGTATAATGTAATATACGCAGACCCACCGTGGTCGTTTAAAACGTATTCTAATAAAGGCAAAGATAGAAGTCCTGAAAAACATTATAACGTTATGAGTTTCAAAGACATATGCAATATGCCTGTAAACAATATAGCAAATGACAATGCAGTATTATTAATGTGGGTTATTGATCCTTTATTAGACAAAGCATTTGAAGTAATTAATGCTTGGGGTTTCAAGTACAAAACTGTAGCCTTTACATGGGCGAAAACAAATAAGAAATCAGATGGATTTTTTACAGGTCTAGGTTACTGGACTAGAGGTAATCCTGAAATGTGTTTACTTGCAACAAAAGGTAAACCACAACGTGTTAGTAAATCAGTACCTCAATTAGTTGTAGAAAAACGTAGAGAACATAGTCGTAAACCAGATGTTATGTATAATCATATAGAGAATCTATTACAAGGCCCATACATAGAATTGTTTGCTAGACAACAAAGAGAAGGTTGGGATAGTTGGGGAAATGAGGTAAATAAATGGAATTGACATTAGCAATATTATGTGTTATAATGATATATGGTTTTGTAGTAATATTATTAAAGAAATGGAATGATGAGTCAGTTAAGTAAATATGCAGATGAGAATAAATTACCTGTAATGGATCAACAGACCTTTGAAACGGTCACTAACGATTTAGGTAAAGAAAAATTTAGAGAAGATTTGGCACAGTATATTGCAGACAATAGACCAAAGTTTCCTCTAAAGGAGATTTCACATGAAGCAATGCGTCAGGCATTTAAATCCTTACAGAAACAAGATGTATGGGAGTTTGTAAAACCTATAGAAGTACTAGAAAAAAATGTAAAAGAAAAGTATGATGATTACAAATATAATTTTAAAGACCATGGTCTAGGTATCATAGACGCACCATCTAATTTTAATAATATATCAAATTACTTTCATCAACATTTAAGATTGAATTGTGGTAGTTTTGGTTTCAAAGCACCTATAGATGTATGGGAGAATGGTACAGCGAAAGACATATGGCGTTGTCTAGGTCCTATATGGCGTGGTATCAATGGTATGAAACCTGTTGAAGTAGATAACAAAATAGAATTAAGAGGTGGTAGATTAGATGATAAGAGTTACATGTCAGCGTTTAGATTAGGTACGTATATCGCAACACAATTTAAACCTAATGTAGCAAAGACAATCTATCAAATGACAAATGCTAAAAGAGTATTAGATACATCATGTGGTTGGGGCGATAGACTTGCAGGCTTCTTTACTAGTGACGCTGAAGAATATATAGGTTGTGATCCTAACCCTAATACATACAAACAATATTTAAAACAAGTAGAAACATATAATAGTTTCTTATCTAAACCTAAAAAAGTAACTATCTATAACTGTGGTGCTGAAGACTTACCATGGGATAAGATAAATAATATAGATTGTGCATTTACAAGTCCACCATACTTTTCTACAGAAAGGTATAACGAGGGTGGTGAAAAAGAAGAAAATCAATCATGGCATAAGTTTGATGAGTATTCTAAATGGCGTGATGATTTTTATTTACCTGTCGCTCAAAAGAGTTTTGAGAGATCAAAGCATATGTTTGTAAACATCATGGACCCTAATATAAAAAACAAAAGATATTATAGTAGCGATGAACTTGTTGATAGTTTAAAAGATAACTTTGTAGGACAAATAGGTATGAGAATTATGCAACGACCTAAATCAGATAAACTATTTGAGAGTGACGCAGAAAAAGCAGAGTTTATGAATAGAATATATATTGAAAACGTTTGGTGTTTTTCAAAAGAAAAATTAGATTACTTTAGACATAGTAGAAGGGCAACATTATTTTGATACAAGTAGCAGACATAAATTTAACAAATCTATGTAACGCTAGATGTCCACAATGTCAAAGAACATCACCATTTGGTTTACATACAGCTAAAAATTTACCATTGACAACTTGGTCTTTATTAGATTTTAAAAATTATTTTCCTAAAAATACTTTAAATGATATGAAAGAATATAGTTTTTGTGGTACATATGGCGACCCTTTGATGGCAAAAGACATAGAGTCTATCGTGTATTACATAATGGATAATTCAAATGCAAAAGTTATAATAACTACAAACGGCAGTATTCGTAAAGAAGATTTTTACAAAAGACTAGGAAAATATTGTGGTAGAAGATTATCAATGGTTATTGATGTAGATGGTGTAGATGAACAAATGCACCAGAAGTATAGACGAGGCACATCATTAAATAAATCATTATCTGCTTTAAAAGCATTATCTACTACAAGTGCTATTCCTTTATCACAAACTGTATTGTTTAAACATAATGAGATGTATGAAAAAAAAATAAAAAAACTAGCGATTAAAAATGGTTCTAAAAATCATATATCATATCCGTCAGATAGATTTGATGGCCATATATTTAATTTTATTAATGAAAATGGTGAAGCAGATACTTTAGAAAGAGCTGTACATGCCAAAAATTATATGTAAATGGAAAGAGTTAAAAAGATGTATGATAAATCCTGATGGTCAGGTATTTCAATGTTGTTATCTAAAAGAAGATTTTCCAATAAATCATTTTAGAACTGATTGGGCAAATGATCCAGTAATAAGTAAATACAATTTTGATGAAAATAACTTAAAGAATCATACGTTAAAAAACATATTAAATAATGAATGGTTTACTAAAATTTTACCAGATAGTTGGAAGAATCCTGATACAGCACCTGTTGCTTGTCAGATCAATTGTAAGGTTAATGACGCTTGACAATAAACACAAATATGATATAATAGATACAATTAAGGAGAATTAATATGAGTGATTTTTTAAAAGACATAATAAAAGAAACTGGTAATGAATACGCCACACTAGTAAGTGAGGGTGTAGAAGCAGGTGACGTTGATTCGTTTATTGATACAGGTTCCCTTGCCTTCAATGCTTTACTATCAGGATCAATCTATGGTGGTATGCCATCAAATAAGATTACAGCAATTGCAGGTGAAGCTGCAACAGGTAAAACTTTCTTTGCATTAGGAATAGTAAAAGCATTTTTAGAAAAAAACAAAGACGCAGGTGTGATTTACTTTGAATCAGAAAGTGCGTTAACAAAAGATTTAGTTGAAAGTCGTGGTATAGACAGTAGCAGAATGGTTATTGTACCAGTTGCCACAGTACAAGAGTTTAGACATCAATCAATCAAAGTGATTGACAAATATATAGAACAAAACGAGAAAACTAGAAAACCTTTAATGTTTGTATTAGATAGTTTAGGAATGTTATCTACTACAAAAGAAATGGAAGATACTGCCGAAGGTAAAGAAACAAGAGATATGACTAGATCGCAGATTGTAAAAGCTGCATTTAGAGTATTGACTTTAAAACTTGGCAAAGCAAAAGTACCTATGATTATGACCAATCATACATATGATGTAATTGGTTCTATGTTTCCTCAAAAGGAGATGGGTGGTGGCTCTGGCCTTAAATACGCTGCAAGTAATATAGTATATCTATCTAAACGTAAAGAGAAAGATGGCAAAGAAATCATTGGTAATATTATTCATTGTAAAAATTACAAGTCAAGGTTGACAAAAGAAAATGCTATAATTGATGTAAGATTAACATATAAAGATGGCCTTGATAAGTACTATGGGTTATTAGAACTCGCTATCAAACATAACATATTTAAATCAGTATCAACAAGAATAGAACTACCTGATGGAACAAAACAATATGCTAAAACTATCAATAATGAACCTGATAAATTCTTTACTAAAGATGTTCTCGCTGAAATTGACAAAGCAGCCAGAAAAGAATTCCTCTATGGCACAGAATAGATACGTCTTTGCTCAACGTGATGTTGACGATTATAGTTGTATAAAGATTGTAGAAGGACCTTATAAGGACATCATATACACGTATGGTCATGTAAAGTTTGCCTCGGAAGAAAATGAACGAGGTGAATTACCTTTAAAGTTTGATTATGATATTAAAAAGAATCCTAATGATGTTGATACCACAAGTATTGATTTTAGAAACTATATAGGTGATATATTAATTGAAGTAGTTGAAAAACAATTAGAAAATGGAACAATTAAGTTTGAAAAATAAGTATATAAAAACATACGATAATGTATTGACAAAAGATCAATGTCAACATTTAATAGATAAGTTTGAAGATTCAGCTTCACAACAAGTCAAAAC
>Ga0213868_10001798_pt1 | contig 20714 bp, 14 predicted proteins | sample PICome_9_FD_160087 | JGI IMG/M metagenome (GOLD analysis project Ga0213868, IMG submission 160087) | Coastal seawater microbial communities near Pivers Island, North Carolina, United States - PICO127 | ecosystem: Environmental > Aquatic > Marine > Coastal | place: USA: North Carolina...
TGCGAATGGTGAACTGGGTGGATTTTGAGTCTGCATAGTGTTGGATGGTGAATAGGAATAAGGATTCCCAATGCTAAGTAATTTTCGCCTTTTTTTGATATCTTTTTTTGGTACAAAATCTTTTTCACCATCTTTGTCCTTGTCCACTTGGTAGAAATATGAGAACTCTCTCGAGAGTTCAAGAAGCAAGAGTACATGAATGAAGGTGTTGAAAATTGAAAAAATAAAACTTGTGTTCCCATAATACTATTACATAAGATGTTTCGATTCATTCATTCTATTCCAACTCAGAAAGTACCTAAAAATGTTCATTTGATAAATACAACCTATTTTAAGATTCAAACAAAGCTACTGAGGGACACTACACAATTCAATATTTTAACCTCATGACTACAGATTTTTGACTCATCAGCATCATATTCTATTACATCCAAAGAAGAGCTGTAGCAAGCACAGCGCCGAAAAAACCAATGCTCATCTTTTTGGTCATTGAGCCATTGAACTGAGCTGCTGCTTGAATATTTGTAGATGAAATGGCACCCTTTCCAGCTTTCTTCGAATCTTTCTTGGCGGATTTCGTCTTGGAACTCGTCTTAGGCATCTTGGTGGATTTCAACGGAGATTTCGTAGAAAATGATGGACTTTTCGAACTGCCCTTTCCTTTCCCGGGAGACGGAACTTTGGTTGAGTACATCAAAGGGGAAATGGATGTTAGCACTTGACGTTTCATGGCTAATCTGCGACCTCGTTTGATGTGACGAATATTAACAGCAGTGGCTACGTTGGTGCAAACTGCAAGAAGTAGCAAGAACATTTGGATGATGACTTTGGACATTATGGTGCTTGGATTGGTCTTTCACGTTTTGTGAGCAAAGATTATTTTTTTATGAAATGAAAAGGGGAACGGTGGAGGCAGAATCAGTCCATAGCTATCGCGTTGATACCAAGATGAATTTGGACAGAACTTCATCCCGCGCTTTTTGGACCACACCCATTCGATCACATACCTCAATAGAAACGAAAAAGAAATTCGAACCGAAAAAAAAACAAATCCTAATCAGTTTTCATCATTATTTGATTCTTTCATCACTGTAGTATTGGATGTACCGTTATCTAATAATTGCTCTGTACAGCTGAAGATGGGGTTGGTCTCTTTTCGATCCAGAATCAGATGCTCTAATTTCTGCAATCGCACTAACATTTCTCCATGTTCATCAGATATTTGAGTTTTCAGATTGTTTAAGCATGAATTCACTTGTTGTGTTAGGTCTTGGTGAATAGATTTCAACTCATCAAAATGATGATGCATCGTTATTTGAATCTTTTCTTGAATATCCTTTTGAATGGAATGTACATCCCTCTCTTTCCCAATGTTACTGTGATGAAGTTGTGTGGAAACATTCAGTTCTTGATTTTGCTTTTTCAATTCTTCATTTTGATGCATGAGAACTTTATTCTGAGCTTTAAGTTCTTCAATCAAAGAGTTTTGATTCTTACTTTTCTCTTTCAGCTGAAGAAGTTCCACCATATCCGTGTCTTGTGCGACTGGCATAGATCTATCAGGTGATACATGGTCATCGTGAATAGGGACAAGATCGGACACAACAATCATTTCTCCTTTTACCCTCAAACTTTGAATGTATTGTCCCTTCAGGTCTTCAGATATTTCAGTATTCTCTATGATGCTATCGATAGCTAGTCTATTCTTATGATTCCTTTTTGATAGTAAGCTTCTTCCTCCAACTGCAACCATTTTGTCGATAATATCTAGGGGTGGTTTATTGCCTTCACAAAGGAGATGCAGAGCCGTGTTGCCATATTTATCCCTCTTCTTCACCAAGTTTTTTTCACCAACCTCAATTAAGTGGATGATAGGATTCCTCAGAGAATCTGAATATCTGCATGCAATATGCAAAGCTGTCCAGCCATCGATATCTTGTTTCAAGGCTAAATCTTTCCCGCCGACTTGAATCAGTAACTCGATCACTTCTGGTGTACTGTACAAACAAGCGCAATGTAATGGCGTCATACCATTAATGTCTTGTTTCAAAAGTATTTCCTCATCTCCCACCTCTAATAACTTTTCAATTATTTGAAAAGGGGCCACTTTTGTCGCCCAGAGCAACGTAGACTCTCCATTGTTCGTTACATAGTTCACACTGTTCCTCTTCTCCTTGAACGGTATGGAAGAATCGCTAAGATAATCAGTGACGTGATCCCAATTCTTAAGATACAACAATCTCCAGAACTTCACCTCTGCCATGATTGAAGACTTGTTTTAATATAAGGGGTTGAAGTAAAACTCGACACAAAAAATGAAATGCTATCAATCAGTTACTAAGTAGTTACATGGTGAGATACACATGGGAACATGGGTGAAATGTGAAATAATAGGATAAACCCGTTTTCCCTTTTCCGTTGGAGATTTTGTCGGTATTTTTATTCACATTTCCAATCGCCCCACACTGTATAAAGAGATCTTGATACGTTTTAAAAGGCACAAAAGAAAACCCAAAGCACGCAGAATATTTTTTCACGCAAAAGAAAGATATTTATTTAGAAAATAGCAGCTAAATCTCATTTTCTCCATGTATACTACTTGTATCACTTCCAATGCTACCAGCATTTTCTGGAAGTAAATTTTCGTAAACAAGAGGACTTTGTCTTGACAATGCATCTGAATAATTACTTTCAGAGTCGTGACCCGAACTTTCATAGAGAGGTATTTTTACCTTAGATGGTGAGTTCATACCACCTTTTTGAATTATCTTGGGCATGAAAGAACAATTAGCAGAGTCTCGTAAGCGTTGTTTTGACTCTCTAGAAGCTATATTCCTTTCTGCAGCCTTTTTCATTAGCACAGATACATCTAATGGGATCATATTGCGCAACTTAGCCTCTGCAATCAATTGCTGCTGCGCTAATTCGTGTGCCGCTCGCAAAGTCATTAATTTGGATTCGAACGTTTTACTAAGTTTTTCCAATTCCTCTAGGAACAGTTGATCTTTTGCAAGGCACTCTTCGACTACGATAGTTTTAGTCGGGTTGTATTTCTCATCTGCAGGAGTGAATAGACCATGTATCTGTGAAACTTTAGGAGGAGTAACACGATCATTTTTTCCTTTCGAAAATGCACCCGTTGCGTCAAAGTTAGGATTCCATTCAGGGATACTATCAATATCATCAAGTTTTCCATGGCCCAAACTTGCCGCATGGAAAGCACCTCTCGGAGGAGTAGTCGTATTATCGAAGAATTTTTTCGTTTCTTCGTTGATATCCGCCTTATCTTTTTCATCAGGACTATCAAAGTGATACATATGTTTTGATCCAAATCCGTTGTTCCCAGGTGAGAAATCTCCATTTTGTCTTTTTTTACCAACGGTATTATTGATCATTTGAACGAATCGTTGAAGTGTAGAAAGTCCAGGTTTACGGTTCATAGTTTCGGCAATCTTTTCATATCGACTCTTTTGTTGGATCTGTTTAGGATCGCGCTCGTGTAATTTTCTCAACTCGTGAACTTCTCTCATGATGAATGGGTGCGAAGCCAATCTCGCAGAATCGTACCTTTGACTAGGGTCTTTCTTGCAACAACATTGAACAAAGTCAAGCATTTCTGGACTCCATGTATCTGGATCTGAGAGTGTTGGCGCTGGTTTGTTTGGAATGACGAAGATGGCTCTCATGGGATGTAAATTAGCCAATGGTGGTTGACCTTCTGCCATTTCAATGACTGTGATTCCTAGAGACCATACATCTGCTCTACCATCATAACCACCTTTCATAAGATTATACATAATGATCCAATAATGAAAGAGATTGAAATAAGATGGATTTGTTCAGAATGAATGAAACATGAATGAATCAGTACTTACCTGTAGAATGGGATTCTCGTATAACCTCGGGAGCCATCCAAAAAGGTGACCCGACGACAGTTTTTCGCTTGTTCAAGGTATTGCTCAGTTCAGCACTCACACCAAAGTCTGCCAATTTCACGTGTCCATCATTGGTCAATAACACGTTGCCTGCCTTGATGTCTCGATGGCAGACATTTGCCACACCATGTAAATATTCCAAGCCCAAGACAATCGATGCACATACAGCTCGAATGACTTGTTCCCCTTCGGTATAAGCATGCATGCTGCCTGCAGTTTCTATGAAATCTAGAATACTCCCCATATCACAGTATTCCATAACGATCCACATTTCAGACGTTTCCCTCCGTTTCTTATTAGCCTTCACAAAGCACTCAAAGTATCCTACAATAAATGGCGAGTCACATTTACTTAAGATATCAATTTCAGACATGATCTTATCAGCCTCAGAATCATCGCCGTTGCCATTGTGCGGATTTGGTATGATTTTCACAGCGACGATTGCGTTCGTTGCTTTGTGTCTTGCGCGATAAACTGCACCAAACGACCCCTCCCCTAAAATATTCAAGACTTGAAATTCTTTAGATTTGTCAGGGGTCATTGGACGCATTTCTTAGGTATAATAGGATTGAGGATTGATCTTCTTTGTCAGTATGTTAAGGTTGTATCGCAAAGATAAAAGGTGTCGCGGTGTCGCGGTGTCGCTGTCGCGAACGAGAGCTAACCTGCGTATGTTTCTTTTCTTTTACTTGTTACCTACTTATTCAACTTTATGTATCATTGTTTCGGCTGTTGTACAAGGCGCACACAATCTACTAAGTAAGTAGGTAGTCTAGATAGATACCTCAGATAGATACACACAATCTCCCTCAGATATAACTACATGATATAATAGATGGAATGATTCTCTAAGGACATTTTTATTTCTCTCTAGACTTGTAGGAAATACATTTTGATGTAAAAGGCATCTTCTGTCATTTGTCATCATCTGACTCTTCCGCAGCTTCTTGTTCTGGATCAACAAATTGCCTCTTCCAGACCTTGTAATGTCCCGTCTTTTTCCAAATGTAATAAAATTCAATAATTTCCTTACAATTCTTAGTTTTGACCAATTTCTGAACTTGATGAAATTTCTTCCCCACCAATGCCAAACTAGCTTCAAAGACTGCAATTTCATACGGTGACCACTTTTCAATCACAGTAGGACGACGTAATGGAGAAGTGAGTAATGAAAGGGTCGTTATAGATTCCAATGGATATCGACCTGTACATGGATCATAACCAAAGGGGCACATTGGTTGTAAGGGAGGGTACATCATGTCACCGACTAGCGAAATATAATCTTCAGCCATGACATGTGCTACACGATGATGATAATTTAAAACGAATCATAAGATTGTAGATGGGTTCAGGCAAGGGTTAGGGTTCTTTCTCGTTCAGATGCCGAATATATAATAGAACCTAAACTTACATCGCCATCGTTCTTGCTTTGGACCAGCAGCAGAAGTTCGAATCAAACGACCACGGGAGGAGGAATTGAAATTACGATTCTGATCATCTAATTCATCCCCTTCTTCGACTACAACTGGTTTTAATGGTTTTAAACTCATGCTTCTTTTATCCTCCGCATCTTTGTCTTCTTCTTCTGCTGCTGTTGGTCCAAGTCTACTGCGTTTGTTAGGATCATTGCCTTGTTCCATGATTTCGTCCGAAGACCAATTTCTTTTCGACGATTCATTCATTTTTGAAATATAGTAGATACTATTGTGATTTATTTAGTTGTTATATGGAAGGGTGGGCGGTTGATAATGGTGATACTCTAGAGAGAGCAGTTTGTAGGTTGTGTTTTGTATTTGTTGCTCGTTCCTCGTTCCTTGTTGCGAATAGCAAGTAGCGCAGTCGTGCGCGTTGAGCCGCGAATAGAGCAAACCAACGAACAATAGGAGAGAAAAATCAAATCTCGTTTCGGTAACTGGTAGTTAACAATGCTGATAACTGATAACTCTTTCTATTCTTCTTATGAAACGTGAAACGCATATTTCAGCTATGAACATCTAAATATAGCCTACTAGTCTCTCTACAGAGAGTTTGTTCCAGCTTACCGTTCTCTGTGATCCGACTAAGAGTGCAATCATCATCCCAACTATGGAGCTAAAAATAATATGAAACAAGCAATCTAATTTTATAATACAGTAGGATCATTGATTAAAAACACGCCAACCTTCGTTTATCTCGGCCTCATTCGTAACAAAATCACTGTCCATGGTTTTGACATTATGAATGGCGAACAATAATTTTTGTCTCAAAGTTTCCTTCTCTTCATACTCGGGAAGGATTAAGGTAAAAAAACATGTCGAGGCACTTGGAAGAGCACCCTCTGATGAAGATTTTGTATCTTTTTGAATCGTAAATGGAACATCAAAGTCGCTCTCTCGTAAAGGTAGCCGGCTTCGTGCCCAAGTAAATTGTAAAAATAGCTTTCGCTCTAGATGAGTCATCTCTCTAAGGACACTCCAAAAGTATGTAATGACTTTGTCATGCTCTGTATAACCTTCGTACTCTACTACACGCTTCAGCAAGTCAATGTCGAGTTCATAGTTCCCACAAACAAAATCTCTCAGTTCTTCCGCTGTAAATAATGAAAAATATTCCACTGGTAGAACACTAGACAACCCATCTGCGAAATAATTTAACATTTGTTGCTGTCTTCGAAGTAGATTGAATGCATAAGCATCTTTGTAAACACACGAACCAAATGTTTCTGTTACTCGACGATATGAAAGCAGATCTATTTCTTTCAAAGCTTCGAGCTCATTCACATTCTCTTCACAGAGCGGTTTCCACACAATACCAAGTGGTAGATCCAAGTCTACTTGTATGCCATGACGAACAGCTGTGCCGACGAGCTTTCCTAGAAACCTCAATGAATCTTTTGCCTCAACCAATTGTTCATTACTGTCCAAAAGGAGACTGGAAAAATGTTCATGAATAATCGATTCTTGTTCTGTATCGTTCGGTCGAGATTCGGTATCTATACCTACATCATCACCCACATAAGAAAAAATGTATAAGTTGCGATGATCTCCAACACCAATAGAGTTGTTGGGACTCGGAACACATATACCCAAAAGTTCAACAGCCTCCCGAAAAGCATCTGCAAATACTTCACGATATGGGCCAGAGTAATCATTTACCCCTTCACCAATAAGCTTTTGAAAAGTACACATATGTTATGTGAAATCGATCAGTAATGCATATTGAGAACATCATTGATATCAAGATACATACCTTAACTTTGAATGCACGTTTCTGACCACCATGCCCTTTTGCTATATAACTACGACGTAAAGCAGTTCCGTTCCAATCTTGCAACTCTTGTTGTAATTGACCAAAAACACTATTCTTCTTTCTGATCAACTTGTCTGGTGAACTTAAAGCTTGTCTTGCTTTGATTCTATTCACTCTCACTGTCTTGATATCGCGTGGAATTTCATATTCATCATGCGATAGTACTGTTGGTGTCGTTGTTGTCGCAATGAGATTATCCATCAAGTCTCGTTTTATTCGATTGAATAACAAATTGCGGCACTCTCGCAACCGCGTACTGAAACTTGGTGCTTCAACCCACTATATAAAAAAGACACACATAAACATTGTTAGTGCATACATCTTCCATTGTACACAGTATTGTAAATTAAAAGTTTTACTTACTCGTTCTCGTGAACGTTTCCTTTTACTCTTTCCAGTACTCTCTATGGATGCCCCGTAACCCGACAATCCTCCTAAGACAGAACTATTTTCTTGTGGTGAGTACAAAGAAAAGAAAGGGATTGCGTACTGAAATCTTCGATTCAGAGCAAAAATCATGGATGCGCGACAAATGATATTCTTCAACGGAGGAAAGATATTCAACTGTGTGCTCGTTACATTTACAACAGCTTCAACACCAGCCGGGTTAACAACTGGAATATCTCGTTTTGCGTCTTCAAGATGGAGTAATTCATGCACTTTTAATCCGTGAAACAACGAAGACACAAATACGTTCAACGGGCAGTCGAGAGGATTGGTATATTGCGTAGAATTTGCAACTGCAGAGACCATTCTACAGATAAGTGAGTCAGACTCCAGCATACTGAGACCACCAATCCTAAATTTACCTATACAGTCATCGAAAGCGTCTCGTGTCGTAATCGTTTTGAAGTCTGTGATGTCCTTCTTCTTTATATTTGCCAATCTTAAATATTCAGTGAACCAAACGCTTGCCGATTCATGTGGACTATTGAAAGAAATCTGATTTTCAACTTGCTCCTAACAAACAAATGTGAATTAAACTATTTAAAAAGCAAAAAGACAACATATTTATCATCATCTTCAACTTACCTTCTGCTCCTCTAGAATTCTTATTATCGGCTCTTCATTGCCACCACGGATACGACTACTTATCCAACCTTGGCCAAACGGCTGATATTTGACGAGGTATCTTGTCACACCACAATAGCTTCGCCTGCGCTCCAAAACGTCTTTTTCTGGAATAAATGTCCCCACTGGAATCGTTCCTATGATATCGGTTGCTTCAGAACAGATCTCAACATCTGGTCGCATCACAGCACCCGAATGATATATAACTTCAATACCACATCTTGAGGGACATTTGAACCTTTCAATAAGATTCAAGGGTATCTTATTGAATATGGATGGTCTAATAATTTCAATGGATTGATCAATATCATCGCATTCATCAAAAAACCAAGCCCTATTGCCGCCCTCCGAAAGGCTCTCACCACCTTTTTGAGATACTAGTCTATACCATAATTTATTTTCGAATGCCCCTAAGATAATAGCTTCTTCCTGAAGCTCGAGAATCTGCCCATGGCTCCTTTTCACTCTAATTTTATCACCGGGGAGTAAAACGCACTTGGAACCAATAAATGCACATGCTACGGCGCAGGCAAAAGGAGATGTATCAACATCAATCCGTAAACCGTTAGAAGGTGGATGGGATCCTCTAGTACTCACAGTAACACTCAATCCATCACACCAACGTTCATAAAAATGGAATGCTTCGGATTTTAGCCAGTCAGGTAATTCTAGCGTATCTTCGTCACTTTGACTGTGTGTGTACAATCTTAAAACTTTGTCAACGCGTTGGCAGTTTCTGAGTTGAACTTTAGCATCATTGCCATAACTTGTCATCCATTTCTGTGTGATAGTGACCTTGTCACCAGGAAAACGTAACCCGACAACTGGCCATAGAGTAGCACAACGAACTTTTCCGTTTGCATCGTATCGTGATTTTCGGGGTAAACTTTTTGGTCCACCTCCACTACCACATCCATTTGAATTAAATCCAAATGGTGAAATATTTTCGAAAGCGCAACCCATGTCATTTAAAATGTGTTCGCCATACTGTTTAGGTAAAAAATTGTGTTAGAAATATATGTACAGATATTGAACGTTATTAAATAGGAATATGCAATTCTTACTTTCACTCCGTCAATAAAAAACGACAATCTTCCTGCATCACAATCCAAGCAGACTCCAACTACATCACCTGAGTGCGCGTGTGATCCATAAACTCTTTCAGTACTGTTGGTGTAAGCTGATCTATGGTTAACATAACCAAATCCAACTATGAAATGCATTTGATAAACATATGTTAAAACGTGTTTGATTCAAAAAAGGAAGTCACAACAGAATACATACGTACCCCACCTATTTAATTGTGATGTCACCTCATAATAAGAATCTCCTTGTTCCATTTTGGGTTTTTCTGCAACTCCTATGAATATACCCCCTACAGTACCGTGGTCAATTTTGACTTCCCAATAGTGGATACCTTTGCTAAATCCAACATTCGCAAATACTGTGCCTCGTCCTTCAGCAGCATTGCAAGAAACAGCTCTTCCATCTCTCGATATGGACAAACACCCCGCGTGATAGTTGTGGTCGAACATTATGTATGGCAATGTTGCTACATGACTCAATAGACTGGAATTTTCCACTCTACTACGAACCAGGCGCAACTCACTACCGACTCGAAGGTGACTACCGTCTTTGGGATTCTTTAATTGGTTAACACGAAAGCTAGTACTGCCAAGTAACTCTTGGAACGGACTGGTTTTGATAGATATATCTTCCGATAAACCATATTCTTTGAGAAGACTGGATGAAACGACTTTTGTCTCGGTTAAATAGTATACTGTACCAGGGCAGTATGACGGAACTCCGAATCTAGATTCCCAACCGCTGTCATTAGAACCATACACAAGCTTTTGTTCTGTAATAGAAATGGCCCCGTCACAGTAAAATCGAAGTTCGATAGAGATACCAGCGCCAAAATCTGGCCATTCCATAATGCCTGGACACACATACTCTTTTTCTTCGTCAATGATTTCAATGCGTTGTTGAGACATCAGTACTCGAAAGATGACATTAAATATATGATGTTGTCCAAACCCATGTGCAACTACAATGTGAATAAATGGTTAGATTGTTTATTAGAAAATAGGCTGTGACTTCCGCATGTAATAAATACTTACCAGCGCATTCTTCAACAGTCTCAGGGCGAAGATATTCCTTCACTACCTTTGTACCCTTTCTATTTAACTTGACATGAATAATATCAAAGTAGCCGCCATCTCCGCCATACCTATATACGCCTTCTTCTCCAGTTAAGTCCCATTTTATTCGGCGAGCAACGCCTCGAATGCCGCCCCAACTTTCTATAGCCATTACTCGTCCGGTAGGAAGAACCGGTTTAGAAACTTTCACATTTTTTTCTGAGGAATCTAATGAGCTGTGATTTAAATGGCTTTCATCACTGGATTCGATAGATATTGATGCAGCTGGATTAGTTTCTGATGCTTGTTTTTTTTCGCGCCTTTGCTTTTCGTATTCTTCCTTCAAAATTGCATATTGCGTATATCCATCTGCGTCATTGTTATCATCCCAATCTGGACCTCGAATTACGGTACATCCTTCTCGAAGAAACGGAGGGCCTTCACCTGAATCAAGCAACGAACGAGTGGCCGTCCTTTGTGAAAAAGTCCATTCAATTGGGAAGTATTCGACTGTTCCAAACCAAACATGCCAATTGCGATCTGAACAAAGCCAACCTTCATCTTGCTCCCAACTGGAAGAATTGGATGTCGTGTGCTCAAAGTGCAACGATGTGGGAGTAGTGGCATCTTCAAGTATTTCGTCGCCATATTTGAAACAAATATTTCTTTGGTCTAAAGTGTTGTATAAGCAACATGCAGTTTCTACATTTGATTGCAAATAGCGTGAACATATTGGAAACGAAGCCCTTTCTGCCCAGATCCGTCGTGCCACGCTAGAACCTATATCTTCTAATATGTTCCTGACTGAAGTCAGGGAAGAACTGAAGAAATCAGCAATATCCATTTCTTGGCCCAAATTTAAAATAGAACATAAGGTCATGGTGCAAATCATTCGCCAGGGCATAGATTTGGATAGAAGACCTATCGACCATAAATGAAATAGTTGTTGTAAGGTTTCATTTCGACGCTTAGGGCATGGGATAGATGATACGTGGGTTACGATAATACCCGTGAGAAAACAAATTAAACGAGCATCTGGAGCCTTCTCCGTTTCTAACGGTACAGAATCGGTACCCTGGCAATTATCCTTACAATCAACATTTGATAGTTCTACCAGCGACGTCCGAACAAAAGCAAAGATAATAAGCAATAGATCACTGTCTATTAGTAAAGCATCCAACAATGGTTCTTTTAAGAAGACGAGCGCATTAAATCCACCATTTAGTATACCCATTTCAATCCCATTGGACAAATAAGATAGGTTTGAGATATTTTTTCTCATGACAGTAGAAAGACTAAGGGTTTTTGGCATGATGAAATCTGACTCATCTGAAGCGATCTCATGCTTCAGCTGTCTAGACAAAGATATCAACGAAGAACTACGATTTTTGGCACCTGATATACTGAAACTTAAGGCTTCCGACGCAAGATGCAATATTCCACTTTCTCCTCGATCCAATTGACTAGAACACGAAGACTGGAAAATTTTCCAAAATCCAGTTGAATCCTTAATCAAATCATTCAAACTTGAAGTTCGGACGGCTATGATTAATAAAATAATCTTTTGACTATATACGTTTAACATATCACATGTTAAACGCTCTAATTCCTCGTTGATTTTGTTCAGAATTTGACGAAAAACCTTGGATAAGGAATGAAATTTAATTTCAGATCCCCTTACCAGTTCGTTCTCCAGCAGTTTTATAATGGTTCCGTTACACATCGAGACTTCACTTTCGTTCGTTCCTTGGTAAAGAAAATTACTTTTCTCCTTTGTAAGTTTTCTTCGAGAGTTGTCTTTTACGCTGATTTGAACAGATGCATCAGAACCGAAGTAACGGTGTTGCCATGAAAATAGCTCGTGCGCATGTTCTCCGTATGAGAAGTCGCAAACAAATGATTTAGGATACGATTCTTCCATGTTGAAATATTTCTCCTTGTCACTTATTTGAAAAACCACAGCGTTGCCAAGAGGATTAAACCCATTAGGTGGACCGTATCGAAAGGCACCGTTGGGACCTCCGAGATTAATATGGAGCTTCTCTTTATTATTAAAGCTCACACATGCATAAACACCACCACACGGTCGAAAATCCTCTCCTAAAAAAGCGGCACCCATACCTATCTCTTCACCTTTTCCATTTAGAGTAAACCCTATTTCTCTATTTTCTAAATCTAAATAGCAACCAACTACATCTCCTTCTTGCCATCTACATCCCCATTCGGTTGCATGACCGTGCCAGCGATAGCGTCTCCATCCGTCGTAAGCCCAAGAGCTCGGGCCATCTCCACACCCATCACCTTTCTCAGCTTTACAGTGATCTGCAAATGACGAATCTGCCCAGCCAATTTGAATACAACCGCATGTTTCAAGAACGACCTCATAGTACCATTTACCATGTCGAAGACATATTCCTTCAGTTCCAATTGAAGTAAATCCACCTGACGACGTACCTGTGACTCTTAACGACTCATAGTCAATTTTGGCTTCACCTGATATTGTTCTGAGAGGACAAGTAATGTCCTTAGGCCAAAACACTTTGGTGTTCGAATCAATATTCAAGTCATCAAGATTTGAATTGCACAGACTATTATCTTTGTCGCTATTATTATCGTCACTGCTGTTATCACTACTTTCACTTGGATCCCTGTACGTTGAGCTCAGTCGCTCACTATTTGTCAGTATCCACGTCAAGGCCTGATCAAGATTTTGACCAGCGGCAGTTACAGCCTATGTTGAAAAATAAGTTTAGAAACTGTGAACAATATAGGAAGAAAATCAAAGACAAATTTTACTTACTTCGGCACACCATACCTGCGGAAACCCCATTTCAATCAATTGCTGTAGTAAATGTGCATTGTTAGCTGCATTTCGTCTTTGCGAAGAGAAAGATGTTTCACTCTCGCTCTCTGAGATAAGTCTTTCCATATCACCTCCGTGTTCTAGAATGAAATGAATGGCTGCTTCAATATTCACACCACCGACGCGTCTCAGAGCATAATGACACCATGCACGTGGCAAACCCAATTCAGTCATTTGCAGGATAGCAGCCTCGCGTAGATCATTCATTTCTTCGCGATTCGAACTAATATTGGATCCTGCATTTGAATTCAAAGCAATGTTTTCAGTTTCACTTTCATCGTCAATCATAATTTCTTGTTCATCGGGTTCATTACTATCTAAATTCAGATCATCCAAGGTCAATCTCTTCTCCAGACTTTTTGGGAGAGGATCTAAGTAGCCAATTTCTTCACACTCGTGTTTTTGTGTAAATGAGTTGATTAATTGACACTGTTGAGTAAGAACATTTCGCAATGTCAGCATATGCCAAAAGCTATCTTCTATCATGGAAAGTTCTTGAATCTTCGCGCGGGATTGATTGCCCAGAGCAAGAATATGCTCGAGAGTCCGGGAAACTTTTTCATTCTTTGCATTTGCAACTTCTTCGAGAAATTCAGTATTTGTTAATGGTGCTACTAACGATTTTATTGTTAGTACAGCTTCAAATCGTATCTTGTCTTCAGATAAATATTTGAGAGAGTCATGAAACAACGAGGACATGGCTTTAGAATCCATAGAAGGCACAAATGGAACTTCATCAACGATAAACAGGTTCACAAGCGGCACTCGTATTGCACGCGCTATTGGTTTTTCTTCCAAATTATGTTCAAAAGAGAAATGTGATTCTTTTAAGTGATCGCACGTTTCAACTAATATAACTTCACAGGCAGAAGAGGTACAATCGATCCAACTAATAATACCAGCCTGAAAAGCATCGACTTTGAGGCTTGGGATGATTCTTCTGGGATTCGATTCAGGAGATTTAATTTTTTTTGAATTGAGTAACTCTTCAAATTGAGTCTGAGAAGAGAATGAAGGATCTACAGAAATTAATACGAATGAACCTATCGCACATTTACCATGCAAACCTCCGAAGACAAGGCTTCTAGGGATAGGACTTTCGAATTCATTTACTATCAAATCCATGGACTGTTTCCAATCTGGTGAACTCATTGCTCCATATCTAAGTAATGAAATGATTTCTTGAGCTTCTAGGTAATTGGGATACAGCACATTACTTCCAGAATCGTCCTTGAGAAAACAATCGCCATCTATACATTCATCTAAATGCGAGCATAATTTACGGATTATGTCAGAGCGACGTTCTGGGCTTTGGTTCGGAAGAACTGAACGTAGAAAGCGCAGAATCCGAACGCTCAAAATGCAAGAGAAGACAGACTTTAAAGATGTGGTATGAGTATCAAGATAATGTAAGATTTGTTTACAGAAACGTTCTCAAGATATTCTTACCTTAGTCCCGATTGTGGGGGACCAAACAACAAAATCAAGTAATGCTTCAATGAAATTATCTACAACTTTGGGAAGCGTCTTGATAAAAGATCGCGATAGAAGACTGGTAGAATGGAAGAGCGTTTCGATGAAATCCTCCAGAAAAAATCTCGATTTTAACGAAAGAGGGGCGTTTTTAGAAACAGCTAGCGATTGTCTTTCACATAACACTGCTAGTTCGTCACATTGTTTTAGTACCGCATTGAGAATGTTTTCCTTCATAATTTCTTCGTCATCACGTTTGAGGACATCAATTTTTAAAAATATCTGAGACACCACGACTTGAAATGAGACTGTTTCAAATTGACTTGAAGAAAGTGCAGTTTGATGGTACACAAAAATATATAATACACGGACACAAACTTGAAGTAGCGAGTGATAAGATTCTGTAAGAATTTCTTCGAAAAGGCGATTTACTGTCAGGGACTCATCTTCAGCGTCAGTAAAGGATTTCAACTCCTGTGAAAAATCATACTTCAATATGTATTGCAAAATAGTCATAACTGTTTCGTCGTAGATAGAGATAGACTTGCTAGGGGAGAAACAAAGTGTCGAGAGAGACGAGAGCAGTAAAGAAAGTAGGTATGGGTCGCAGAATTGAATCTCGCCGCTCGTCAATTCCAGTAACTTCTGCTTAATTAAAAAGTAGATTGAAGAAACGGATTTGGATAGTGACCTCTTTATACATCCATAGCACAATGGAGTCTCCTCGGGTGGAACAAGGATGGACATGTGTGAAAGCAACACTTCTTGATCTGAAACAACGAAACACTGCTCCAAAGCACCAACACCGAAATACTTCAGTAATCCAAGACAGGAATTCGAATGTAGCAATGAATATAAAGCTTCCATCTCGCTTGGGTGTCCAAGTTTCGTATAGAGAACCTATTTGGAGCAAAAGAGATATAACAAAATAAGAATATTTAGACCCCCAGAAATAGTTATAAAATGTCATATAAACTCACTTTCAGTTCCTGGAAAATACTAGGAAGATCAAGATTGGCTGAATCAAATTGCAAAAGGAATTCGGATAATTTACGGACTTGTTTCAGTCTATTACTGCAAGCATTCTTAGCACTTTCTTGTCTTTCACCAACAGCTATTCTACACACATCTTCAACAATAGATGTAGCCTTTTCCCATACATCAATAAAATATGCTGATACTTCGCTCTGAGAGTCCGGAAGTGGCGGAGGCCCGTTAAGATGATGTAAGAATACACAAATAATGCTTTTTCTTCCTTCGGTATAATCATCTGTTGATAGCATGGAAAATGCACCATTACGGCCAGATTTTGGTAGGACTATTTCGTCTACATCATCAGTGATTTGTACAGTTGAAGCTGAAATACTTGGTGTATGATATGTAATGTTTTGGAACATACTCTCGTACCACATTGAAACATCTTTCCTTATGTTTGGTGAATAAAGATTTTTAATAAAATTGAAACTCTCCTTTGCGTCATCGAGCGTACAAGTTTCGAAGCAGGATTGTAGTATTCGAGATGACTTTAGTACATCGTGGATGATTTGAGTAAGCGAGGAATGGCTATAAAAATCACTTTCACATTGTCCTTTCGTTAGAACCCCCACCAGGTGACAATATGCATGATGCACCAAATAGTGTAATTTTGTAGCACAATGGTCTATAGATCCTTCATTGGCTGTGTGCAGCGAGTCTTTTTCGATAAAGATTCCTGTGATATGTCCTGATTCGCTGTCGTTCGAATTGATATACGATCCATAAAATCTCTTTTCATCTAAATCCAAATTGGCACGGGCTATCCTAGATAAACCGGATGAGGGCCATTCTTCGAGAAAATGCACAGAATTCCCCCAACAAAAACCATATACCTCAACCTTTTCAAATAATAGTGATCCTTTGTGGCATGTTCCAAAACCTCTAAAACCGTTTCTTCCGATCTTGTTAGTGATTTGTACACTATAGACACTTTTAAAAGAGGCACCAGATGAAGTTGACCCGACACTTATTCTCCATTCCCCTCGAAGCAGTTGATGACTTGTGTGAAATTGTGTCCCATTTTTAAATTTAGAACAAACCTTATTCAATTGACGATTAACTAATGGCAACATATTAAACGCCAACCTACCAGAATGTATACGAAGATTGGTCGGGATAAGAGCCAACGAAGCAAACACACATTCGCACAGATGATCTAGTAAGGATCTTTCAAAGTTTTGTTCTAGGGACAGGCTTTCCGATTGCTCGATAATGATAGATACATAGTTCATAGCTTCTTCCAAGATAAAGGTGTCAAATTCGTCTTCTTTATGATCAACCTGTTTGGACGATGTTATGAAATCAGAAGATAAAACTTCTGTCACTGGCATAATGGTTACTCTATCGTGTCTTTCGTAGAGGCCAACCGACGGGGAAAAACTGACCCGGGGCAATCCTTCAAATGCAATTCCAAAGTCTTCTATATAGGTATACTGAGCACTGCTTACACTTTGATCAAGATTATTCAAATTCTTTTTTGAAACGATCGAATATGAAAGAGTTCCAGCGTCAGTATCGAGAGAGCAAATAACAATATCTCCCGTTCGAAACGTTTTCCCATAATTATTCCGAATCTTTCTCTTCCAGTGCCAAAGTGCCTTGGTTCCAATCAGACCCCAGCCATTAGCATCTCCACCAATATACGTTTTCAAATTTGTCGCTTCCTTCGTGGAGACACCTATAAATACATGCCCGCGTTCGCAGCTGTCGAGTCTTACTGCCCATTGGTGTAAACCGCTTCTTGGTTCGAACCGTTTTGAGCTTATAGCGCTCCCCCAAACTTTATGGGCGCGCTGCTCTAATGTGACTGTTGGGCTATTACCATTATCCGAGACCGATGATATGGACTCGGCAATTTTAAATTTGTCAAATACAAGCGAAGGATCCTGCATATTTTGTAATTTTTCATGACCGTAGGTTGTTATGACATTTTCACTCTTCCTTAGTAGCAATTTAGAGTTGCATTTTGCAGAAAGAGCGAATAAATACTGCTTTGCACTTTCAAATGATTCCATATCGCCAGGAGCTGAATTTTCTATTAATGCGCTGGTCAAAAACTTGATTTGATTCGACGGTTTGCAAGTCGTCGAACATGCGTCATTACTTTCTCTATACTCAGACACTATTCGTTCTAAAACATCTGACGATCTTAATCTCCGACATAACGCTATTAGTTTGGATGTATTTTCTTGGCGATTGGACCATGGAAATTCCATATTCACTATCGTGCCTTGACTTGAGCAACTTTCTGAGAAAAATACATTATCAACGAGTAGTTTTAGATTCTCATCACAAAGTTCTTCTAAAGCAAATATCTCAGTTGATATTTCCCCCCATAGAGACACGGCCTCTATGAAAAGCGTAATTGGCATAAGACTAGCAATTGTATCTTTTTTGTTACTTTCAGAAAGACACAATCTAGTCAGGAGTTCATCAGTTTTTTGAGCCCTCGACGAAGACAGTAACTTTGGCATGAAATCGATGATTGTGGCCTTTACGAAAGTTGAAAAATTACACGCTTTTTGAGACGATACATGAATTTGTAAACATAAACGAAGTATGCGCACAGTCATCCATATCGCAGAAGAAAGGAGCTGAATGTAATTTAGTTTCTTTGAAACTAGATTAGAAAGCTCAATATGCATGGAACTCGAGGAGTAGTTGGTAGTAGCAGACTTTCTACTTGGCTTTGTATCAGTGGATACAAAAGCAGGATCGTCATCACGAAAAGTGTCTCTTATCATTATTTCATTGATAGATATCAGTTCGTTGCAGAGAGATTGTAATGCATTTTCACGGTCCTTACACAGTATATGTATCATGGCCACTACAAGGTGAAAAGTCAGAAAGTCGTCTTGTACTAAGCGTGCGCCTGATGATTGTTCATAAATTGATTTGTATTCAGTCTTATCATCTTCATTCTCCTTTGATTTTGTGTCACGTCTCTGTTGAAGTAATTGGATTACCACGCTTAGTATTTGAATTAGAACTTGATGCGATCGCATCCGACCAAAGTCAAAAAGACTAGATGGGTTTAGTATTGAAAGATCTTTAGTATTTTTCAAAAGACCGTCAGAACACAGGTTTCTTTCTATGGTGTCGACAGTGATAGAAGCAGGAATACTAGGAATTGACGGAAGATGAAGATTTGCTTCATTTCTTGCATCTTTCGTTGGTTCAGAACCTGGATCCGGATGCGTGGATAGTGCGATTGGATTTGTCGTTTCATCAATATCCCTTTCATTTGCCACTGCTTCGATTGCCAAATTCAATTCGTTAAGACTCAAGGCAAGTGCTTGCTCCATTAGATCATCCGTATCCTCTTCATGCTCTGCGATAGTGTCTTCATGCTCTTCTTCAATAGAAGATTCATCCTCACTGTCTTCCTCTTCGTCACTTTCTTCCTCATGAACGTATTCCTCTTGCATGTAAAGTTCGGGTTCTTCTTCATTTGAGTCATTATCATCATCCATTGATTCTTCTAAGCTTGCACCACTATGGCTGCTTTCACCATTACTACTATTACTGCTGCTTTCACTACTGCTACTGCTACTTTCACTACTACTACTGCTGCTACTTTCACTACTGCTACTACTTTGTTCACTACGTCTACTTTCATGAAACTGATCGCCAGGTTGAGGCATGTGATCTTCAGACACCTCATCATCATGATCATCATCTTGAGAACCACTAGAAGAACAATCATCTAGGTTTGGATTGTTCATTGTAGAATGAGAATGGACATGAGTAGAAGAATTTTTTTGTAGTGCATCTCTCATCAAATCATCGTTTTGATGAGTTTGTATGCTTTCTTCATATGCAATGACAGATTGTTTCAAGAATTGAATCAATTCCTCATCACATTGGAATGATTGTATTTCCTTGGGATAAGTTACGGCATGGAATGTATTGGATGTATGTACAGTGGATAAAGGTCCACTGACTTGAAGACCAGTGTCATTTTCTCCGTTTTGTTCTAAAATGTTACCAGTGAGAATGGAAAGTGTGGAAATGAGAAGTCCATCTATGGATGTAGATGATAAAGGATTTTCAGTAGTATAATAACATGCATTTGAAATAATGGCTTCCATGTTTGGGATGGTGGATCTTGTGTTGGTATGGATAGGATTGGTATCCTTGGTAGTAGTAGTAGTAGTTGCAGTAGTTGCAGTAGTCGTCTTTTTAGAGTGGGCATGAGTCATCGTAGGTTGGGTATGCAGATGCGATGTTTGTGTATGAAATACTTGGTGTTCGGTAATCAAACGTGCCAATTCAATAAAGTTGGACATGGGCGTTGTAAAATTGTCATGAACATCATTGGATTCCTTTGACGTTTCGGATACACCAAACACCTGTCTGAGAGAAGAAATCAGTTGATGTGGAGGGTACGAGTAGGATGGAAAGAGTGATTGTTCTTCTGACACACCACCATGTTTCATTGGCGAAACAGATTCATCCTTTAAGGTGGATCCTATAGTTCTTCTATCTACTTCTTTGGTGGTTTGATGCATTTCATTCTTGGCTTTGATAATTTTGGATTGATGGTTGTATAGGACATCTTTCTGGATGGATCGTTCGTCCTGATCCTTAAGACCACCATCCCACGCAAAATCCAAATAATCTCCCGTGATTACATACTTGGATAATTCCATGGCTTTCCTAAGAAGCATATCTTTTGATATTTGTACAGGTCTTGCATCCAGTGCCATTGGAGGTGTTTCGTCCAGAATCTGTTTCAGTCGATACGCTGGTCCCTGTGGATGTTGATCGATGAGAGCATTGAGAGCGAGTTTTCGACCCGCTGTTGTTTTCCTCTTGGGTTGAAGCTTGATGGATTCTCTGTTGTTCATTTTGGAATTTTTAAAATTGTGTTTTTGGATGGATGGATGGATGGGTGGATGGATGGAT
>Ga0213868_10001799_pt1 | contig 20705 bp, 19 predicted proteins | sample PICome_9_FD_160087 | JGI IMG/M metagenome (GOLD analysis project Ga0213868, IMG submission 160087) | Coastal seawater microbial communities near Pivers Island, North Carolina, United States - PICO127 | ecosystem: Environmental > Aquatic > Marine > Coastal | place: USA: North Carolina...
GAGGCTTTCCTGAACCGTATACCTATGGCAAGCGAGTTCTTAAATATTTAGAAAAGAACAATAGAGACTTCGATATTATTTTAGACAATCAATCTTTATGTGATTCTCTATTAGAGATACAAAAAACTTATCCCCTTGCTGTAACTATCCATCATCCTATAACGAAGGACTTGAAATTAGAAATAGAAAATGCTTCTAACTGGAAAGAAAAATTATCATCAATCAGATGGCATAATTTTTTGCCAATGCAAAAAAAGGTAGCCCCAAGACTTAATAAAATAATCTGTGTAAGTAAGCCCTCTAAAAGAGACATAATTGAAGAGTTTCTGGTAGATCCTCAGAAGATAGAAGTCATTTTAAATGGAATAGACATTAAAAAGTTTATACCAAATCCATCAATTCATCATAAAGCAAATAAGATTATTACCACGGCAAGTGCAGATATACCCTTAAAGGGCTTAAAATACTTAATCTTGGCTCTACCTAAGATAATCGAGTCTTATCCTGAAACTTCTCTGACTGTCATTGGTAAGTCTCCAAGAGATAGCAAGCTAAGAAAGCTTATTACAGATCTAGGTTTAGAAGATAGAATCTCATTCCAATCTGGAATTACAGAAGAAGAAATAGTTGATCTTTACCATTCTTCTGAAATTGCAGTAATACCATCTCTCTATGAAGGTTTTGGGTTTGGAGCTGGAGAAGCTATGGCGTGCGGAGTTCCATTGATCAGTACTCATTCAGGGGGTCTCGAGGAGGTTGTAGGGGATAGTGCTGAAAAAATATTACCGGCATCAACTGAAGAAATTGAGTCTGCGGTGATAAAATTATTCAATAATTCAGAAAGAAAGATTGAGTTGTCCAAGATGGGCAGAGAGAGAATGGAAAATATGTTTGACTGGCATATTGCTGCAAAATCATATGAAAACGCTTTTAAAGAAGTGATTGAAAATTTTAATAATGAACACCATAAAATATAACAGATTAAATTTAGAGAATGATCAATTCCTCTTAGACATGGGATGTGGAGAGGGCAGGCACTCAATAGGAGCTCTTTTGGAGACTTCAGCAAATGTAGTGGGTTTAGATTTATCTTTGAATGACCTTAATATTGCTAAATCTAGGTTGAGAGATTTTGATTTATCTAATATAGAAACTAATTGTACTTTTGGAGTTAGCAACATAAACGATATTCCCTTTGAAAACGCATCACTCGATGCTGTAATTTGTAGCGAGGTTTTAGAGCACATCGACTCACCGGAGGAATCTATTAAAGAACTAATACGAGTTCTAAAGCCTGGTGGCGTGATGGCATTAAGTGTACCAAGATATTTACCTGAATTAATTTGCTGGAAATTAAGTAAAGAATATTCAAAGACCCCAGGTGGTCATGTAAGGATCTTTAGACATAGCCAGTTGAAGCAGTTGGCGTTAGACAATGGACTAGAATATGAATCTTTTCATTGGGCACATGGATTACATTCACCCTATTGGTGGCTCCAATGCTTATTTTGGGGAACAAAGGATAAATCTTTTATAGTTAAGCAATATCACAGATTCTTAGTTTGGGATCTAATGCAGAATCCTCTATTGACAAGAGTTTTAGAAGCGATACTACAACCTCTCATAGGTAAGAGTCTTGTGATGTATTTTAGGAAACCTACGTAAGTGATTTCTTCAGATTTAGAGTTCTATAGAAACTCAATAAATTATATCTTAGGAGTTCAAGAAGAAGATGGTTCTATTCCTTGGGAGGCAGGAGAAAAGCTTGATCCCTGGGATCATATTGAAGCAACTATGGGCCTATCAATTGCTGGAAAGGATATTGAGGCTAAGGCAGCATTTCTCTGGCTTTTACATAATCAACTACCAGATGGTTCTTGGTATTCTGAATATAGGAACTCAAAACCGGTGACTCAAAGAAGAGAGACAAATTTTTCTGCATATATTGCAACAGGGCTATGGCATTATTATTTAATCTATGAAGATAAAGATTTTTTAAAAAAGATGTTACCTACCTTGATGGCTTCGGTGAAATTCGTTATCTCTATGCAAACCGAAAAAGGAGATATTTTCTGGGCTGCAGAAGAGGGAAAAGAAATTTTAGATGATTCCTTGATTACTGGAAGTAGCTCAATATATAAAAGTTTAGAGTGTGCTCTTGCAATATATAAGCTTTTTGATGAACCTGTAGATCATATTTATCACTCTATGCGTGCATTGAAAGATTCGATTAACAATAACCCTAAAAGATATGACAGAAGCTGGGAGAGTAAATCTAGATATAGTATGGATTGGTATTATCCTGTTTTGTGTGGGGTCTACGATAAAGAAAAGAGCTTATTTCAAATAAAATCTAAATGGTCAGAATTTGTCATTCAAGGAAAGGGTTGTAAATGCGTTGTAGAAGAACCTTGGGTTACGGTAGCTGAGAGCTCAGAGTTAGTCGCTGCACTTGTTAGGATAGGGCAGATTTCTGAAGCCGAAGACCTGTTTAATTCATTGCATCAGTGGAAAGATGATGATGGTTTATATTGGACAGGATACGTTTATACAGATAAAAAGTTTTGGCCTGTAGAGAAGCCAACTTGGACTGCGGGCGCTGTCTTGCTAGCAGCAGATGCAATCTATAAATTCACGCCTGGATCGGAACTATTCTCTAAAACTTGGGCATAATCTAGTTCTATTTAATTTTTTTTAATAATCTTAGAGATTGTACTATTTCTAATTCCTCAAATTCTCCACTTTCAAGAGCTTTAATATAGATATTATAAGGAGGTCTTCCCCCATCTTCGGGATTCGGAAAGACATCATGAATGGCCAGTAGCCCTCCTACATTTATTCTTTGCGTCCAAAGGTCATAATCTTTCTGAGCAGCTTCTTCGCTATGCCCTCCATCAATAAATACCATATCAAAGTTAATATTTAGATCTTCATAAGCCTCTTCAGAGGTTGATACGATGGGTATGACAAAACCCTCTAAATCTGACTTTTGTATAGTATCTAGAAAAAAAGGTAACGTATCTATTCCATCTCCATTTTTATTCCTTAGGTCAGGATCAAAATATTCTTCTCCAGGTTGTTGCTCCTCAGACCCTTTATGATGGTCAATTGAATAAAGCTTCTGACCATTCTCTTTGACTGCTTTGCCTAAATAAACAGCAGATTTCCCACAGTAACTGCCTATTTCTAAACAGGATCCACTCAATGTGTATTGTTTTGCAAAGTTATATAGCGCTTCTCCTTCCTTTGGATCCAGAAAACCTTTTACTTTGTTTATATCTATTGGGAGGTTTAAGTGCATAGTGCGATATTATCAAAATAATCTTACATATTTTATGATAAATACTAAATTTAGTTTTATTAATCCGGTTAACTAGCGCACGGTATATAATTATTTAACTATGAATCTTAAAATGCTTTCAAAAGGAAATGTACTCGTCATTGGGGATATTATTCTTGATAAATATATATCAGGTACTGTTGATAGAGTCTCCCCCGAAGCCCCTGTTCCTGTCCTGAAACCTTTAAAAGAAGAAATAAGATTGGGAGGTGCTGCAAATGTAGCTTTGAATCTATCTAGTCTAGGATCTAGAGCTACTTTAATTGGAGTCACCGGAAAAGATGACTCTTCTATTCAAGTCAGTGAATTATTAAAGCGAAATAAAATCCAATCAGCTTTAACAAAATCTATTCATCCAACTATCTCGAAACTCAGATTATCAGCTTCGCAACAACAACTCATTAGGATAGATAACGAAGAGGACTTCTCCGAAGAGGACTGGAAGTCATCTTTTTCTAAATTTAAAAAGCATATCAGTGCTGATAAAAATAAAGTTTTAGTAATTTCTGATTATGGAAAAGGAACTCTAAAAAATATTCCATCGCTTATCTCTGAAGCAAGAAAATATAATAAATTAATTTTAGTTGATCCAAAGGGTAATGACTTCTCTAGGTATAAAGGGGCAAATATCATCACCCCAAATCTTTTAGAGTTTGAAAGTGTCGTTGGGAAGATTAAGGATGAACCCGATCTTACAAAAAAAGGAAAAGCATTAATTAATTCTTTAAATCTAAACTCTCTTTTGATTACTAGAGGATCGGAGGGCATGACACTCCTTGAGAGTAAGAATAAAAAAATTAAAAGATCAGATTTTCCTACTAAAGCAAAAGATGTTTTTGATGTTTCGGGAGCCGGTGACACTGTAATTGCAAGCATTGCAGCTGGACTCGCAGGTGGCTTTGACCTTTTCGAATCTATTCGACTGGCCAATATTGCAGCTGGCATTGTTGTTGGCAAGACTGGAACCGCAACTGTAACTCAAAGTGAAATAAGCCCCTTTTATAATGATCTTAGTTCTTATATAACAATAAATGATGCTCAATATCTTTCAGAAGGTTTATATAAAGAGCAGAAAAAAATTGTTTTTACTAACGGGTGTTTCGATATTCTTCATGCCGGTCATGTTGAGTATCTTGAAGCAGCTAAACAAATGGGAGATGTACTAATTGTTGGAATAAACTCGGATCAGTCTGTTAAATCCTTAAAAGGAAAGAATAGACCTGTTAATAAATTAGCTCACCGGGCGAAAGTTCTTAGTTCTTTAAGCTGTGTTGATAAGGTAGTTGTGTTTGATGACGAAACACCAATTAAACTAATCCAAGCAATGAAACCAAATGTACTGGTGAAAGGAGGAGACTATAAAGTTAAAGATATAGTCGGGTATAAAGAAGTAACAGCGCTTGGAGGGTCAGTCGTTACAATTGATTTGGTTGAAGGCCTGTCCACTTCAAAAATTATCTCAAAACTAGTCTAATCTAACTCTCTTTTAAGTCTTCTTTTAGCTCTCTTTTTATCTCTACTAGACCAATTTGGGTATATTGCTCCAACATCACTTGTTTTAAAGCGTCTATGTGTCCATAGATATCCTTCAGGTTCTTTTTTTATATATTCTTCGTATGTAAGATTCATTGCAGTTAGAAAATCATGGTCATTATCAAAATTCTCTAATTTCCTTAAATCAATTTCATAAGTTCCATTTAATTTTGATACATCAGCCATAATTACTTGAGTGCCTTTTTTAGATAAGAGAGCGGGGAAGGTGACCGTGGCAGCAGGATGAGAAAAAAATGGAATGCTTGCTGAGACTTTTGATCCATAATCTTGATCTGCGGCATAAACAAAGTTTTCCCCATTTCTTATCCACCTTAATGCTTTTAGGGCCTCTTTGTTTGTTAAAGATCCTTTGATATAGTTATTTCTAGCCTTAATCATCACATAATTTATAACTTGATTGGTTTGAGTTTTAAACATACCTGTTAAATCAAAAAAGTTTGCTAATAGCCGTAAATCGAGTTCTAAGTGAGTTGAATGTTTTATTAAAACAAGCACACCTTCATTTGAGTTTTTGAGAATATCTCCATTTGTAATATTTATTTTTAAATTCGAAATTTTATTATCAGATGACCACCAAGCAAGAGCCGTTTCAAATACGCCTCTTCCAGTTGCCTCAAAATTTAATTTGACCAAACTATCTAATTGCTCATTTTGGAGCCCAAGACACCTCTCAATATTTATTTTGCAGATCTGTCTTCTGTGGGGACTAATTCTATAGAGCAAACGTCCAAGGATACTACCAAGCACCATTAGCATTTTGTAAGGAAGTAGAGATATAATTCTGAGAATAAAAAGACCAAACCAGGTCGCTATACTCTTTAAAGAAATAAGATCTCTAGAGAAAATGGGGTTCTTATTTTGTGCTGCTGATTTAGGAAGGTTCATTTTTTGGCCAACTCTCAATTTTATCCAAGTAGCGCTTCACACCTTCTTGAACATTAAGAAATTCTTCTTCATATCCAGCTTTTCTGAGCTTAGCAATATCAGCTTGAGTATAGCTTTGATAGGCACCTTTGAGTTTTTCTGGAAAGTCTATATATTTAATTTTTCCTTTTTTATTCCAGTCTATAACCGCTTCTGCTACGTCATTGAAAGTTTGACTTTCTCCTGTTCCAACATTGAAAATTCCTGACACATTTGGGTTTTCTAGGAACCAGAGATTAACTTTGACTACATCATCTACATATATAAAGTCTCTTCTTTGTTCTCCATCTGCAAATCCGTCAGAACCTTTAAATAGTTTAATTTCTTCTGCTTCTTTTAGTTGGTTATGAAGATGAAATGCAACACTAGCCATATTCTTTTTATGTCTTTCTTGAGGGCCATAAACATTAAAATATCTCAAGCCAACAATTTGATAAGTGCTACCTTCGAGTTCCTTCCTAACAATTTGGTCAAACTTAAACTTAGAATATGCATAAAGATTGATTGGATCTTCGTTCTCAATAAATTCTTTAAATTCTTTACCATTTCCATAAACGGATGCAGATGAGGCATAAATTAATGGGATATTTAATTTTTTTGATAATTTTAATAATTCTTTAGAGTACAGGAGATTATTTTTGTAAAGGTATTCGGCATCCCATTCCATAGTATTTGAGCAAGCACCTTGATGGAAAACGGCTCTAATGCCTTTGTTATCAAATTGATTTGAGATTACCTGATCTAAAAACTCTTCAATATCGATGTAGTCTTGGATCTCACAATGCGCAATATTTTCCTTAAGTTCTAAATTTGAATGATCATCTACTGCAATGATATCTTTAATACCCATCTCATTGAGTCCTTTTATAAGATTTGACCCTATGAAGCCATTACTTCCAGTTACTACAATCACAATTTTAAATTTATTTAAGGAATATTTACTATGTTAGCATATGGCTATGCCTAGAAACCTTTACACGGCTCTATTTTGTTTATTATTGCCTTTGTATTTTATAAGACTAGGCTGGAAGGGCTTAAGTAATAGAGAATATTATTTAAGATGGGGAGAAAGGTTAGGTTTCAGTAGATTTATCCCTTCGAAAGATAAATCGGTTATTTGGGTGCATGCAGTTTCTGTCGGAGAGGTTAACGCCTCAATGCCATTAATAAGAAGCTTATTGGAAGATTATCCACAATCAGAAATTTTAGTCACTACTACCACTCCAACAGGGTCTAAATTATTGATAGAAAGATTGGGGAATAAGGTTAAACATCAATACATACCTGTAGATATACCTTTTTTCATTAATTTATTTCTAAACAAGTGGAAGCCCCATATCTTAATACTCCTAGAGACTGAAATATGGCCAAATATCATCAATGCCTGCAAGAATCGAGGCATCTACACAGCACTTGTAAATGCAAGACTATCCGATAAATCAAAAGAGAATTACTTAAAATTTAAATCTTTGATAGGTACTTCAATAGATTCTTTAGACTTAATACTTGCTCAGTTTGAATCAGATAAGAAATGTTTTAATGAAATAGCTGATCAAAAAGAAATCCATCTGTGTGGTAACCTAAAGTTCGATCAAGATGTTCCTTACGAATTAGAAGAGATTTCTCGTACCATAAGACTCGGCTGGTCAATTGATGGAATTATTAGACCAACTTTAATCGCCTCAAGCACTCATGAAGGGGAGGAAGAAATAGTTCTTGAAGCTTTTAAAAAAATACAAAAAGAATTTCCTAATTCTCTGCTTATTTTGGTACCTAGGCATTTAGAAAGATTCGAGACTGTAAAGAAAATTATTCAAAGGTATGAGTTGAGGCTTGCTTCTAGATCAAAAAAATCAGAGGTGACTGATGATATAGAGGTATTGCTTGGAGATACCATCGGAGAATTAAATTTTCTTTACTCATTATCTGATGTCGCCTTTGTCGGCGGCAGTTTAATTGATCATGGTGGTCAAAATCTCTTAGAGCCTTCTGCTCAAAGCTTGGCATTACTATCAGGACCAAGTCTTAGAAATTTTTCAGATGTCTCTAATCAATTGAAAGAAAATAATGCTCTTGAGATTGTCAATAACTCTATCGAGCTTGCCGAAGTATTCATTGCATTTGCCAAAGATGAAGCGCTATTAAGAACAAAAGGCGCCTCAGCCTTTAATGTATTTATGAGCAATAGAGGGGCGCTAAAAAATATAATTACTCAACTTGAAGCGCCTTTAAAAATTTAATTTCTTTTGCTTCATTTTAGGGCTGCCTATATTTAAAAAGCTCCATCTTCGTTCAAAAGATATTAAGAATTCCTTTTAAACCTACAAATTGTCAGTCGTTTATATATGGCATAGAGATTGCATATATATCTTCGTATTATTGTAAATAATAAAGGAGAAAAAAATGAAGTTGATAACAGCGGTTATTAAACCTTTCAAACTAGATGAAGTGCGACAAGCTCTTTTGTCGGTAGGTGTTACGGGTCTTACCGTCATGGATGTCAAAGGTTATGGTAGACAAAAAGGTCACACAGAACTTTATAGAGGATCAGAATACGAAGTAGATTTACTTCCCAAAACCAAAATAGAGATTGCTGTTTCTGATGATAAGGCAGACGAGGTGATAGAAGCGATTTGTACGTCTGCTAATTCAAACAAAATAGGCGATGGAAAGATTTTTGTTGTTGATCTCAATCAATTGGTTCGAATACGAACCGGAGATCTTAACGAAGATGCGTTATAAAAAAATAAGGAGATAATAATGACGGAAATAGAATTTGCTCTCAATACCTTCTACCTTCTAATGAGTGGAGCTTTAGTCATGTGGATGGCTGCTGGCTTTACAATGTTAGAGGCTGGACTGGTAAGATCAAAGAATGCTGCTGAAATAGTAACTAAGAACTTAGGTTTATTTTCAATAGCGTGTGTAATGTATTTAATATGTGGTTTTTTTATCATGTATCCAGGTGATTCAGCAGTTTCTGCTTGGATACCAGGTTTTAGTTTATCGTACCTCGGACTCGGCATGGATGATCAAGATATGTCTTATGGATCATACTCCGAAGGGTCTGATTTTTTCTTTCAAGTAGTATTTGTTGCAACAGCTATGTCTATTGTTTCAGGTGCTGTCGCTGAGAGAATGAAGCTATTACCATTTTTTGCCTTTGCAATTGTTCTAACTGGTTTCATATACCCAGTACAAGGTTACTGGAAATGGGGCGGTGGAGGACTTGACGCTTTAGGTTACACCGATTTTGCTGGCTCGGGTGTCGTACATCTTTGCGGTGCAGCGGCAGCTTTAGCAGCTGTATTGATATTAGGAGCAAGGAAAGGCAAGTACAGTGAAAGTGGATCTGTATATGCAATACCTGGTTCGAACATACCTCTGGCAGCCTTAGGTGCTTTAGTATTGTGGTTAGGGTGGTTTGGATTTAATGGCGGATCGCAATTGGCAATTAATACCGCTTCAGACGCTATAGCTGTGGGTCAAATATTTTTAAATACTAATATGGCTGCAGCGGGCGGTGTAATTGGAGCTTTATTTGCAAGCAGAATATTTAGCGGAAAAGCTGATGTAACCATGGCAATAAATGGAGCTATAGCTGGGCTAGTAGCAATAACAGCTGCCCCTGATACACCAACTGGTGGTCTAGCTACCCTTATAGGGATGATAGGCGGTATCATTGTTTATTTCTCAGTTATCATTTTAGATACAAAGCTAAAAATAGATGATCCAGTTGGAGCAATTTCAGCTCACGGTACTGTTGGAATTTGGGGAATTATGGCTACTCCATTGTCTGGAGCAGGAGCTTTCGGAACCCAATTCCTGGGAGCTTTAATTATCTTTGCATGGGTTTTCATTACAAGTTTCATAGTTTTAAAAGTTATTGATTCAATTGTTGGAATCAGAGCTTCAGAAGAGGATGAAGAGCTTGGATTAGATAAGGCAGAAATTGGAGTAGAAGCTTACCCTGATTTTAAATAGCGCTGCGCTCAGTTGTATCACTTTTGAGTGATCAACTAATCATGGGTGATCTTGAAAGAGATCACCCATATTTTTTTGAGCGTAAATGGATTTACTTATTTAACAAGGACGTTAACTCAAGACCAAATAATGGATATTAAACTTATAAAACCAAAAGAAGCTGCGAAGATATTGATGTGCAGTGAAAGAACTTTAGAGTCATGGAGAAGATCGGAAAAAGGGCCAAGTTATTATAAAATTGAAGGAAAAATACTATATGAGCTGGAGGAGATTTATCAATTTATTAAAGTTTCAAAAGTATCTATTTGATTAAAATATAATAATACCTCTGCTCATGAATAAATTCAGAACCAAAATGGTGCAAGGTATTTAGGTTTGCACTATTTCAAGGCTTGATTGAATTCATAAATTCTTTGGAGACCCCATTATTACCTCATTTCTACTTAAATATTACATTTGGCGTACAGATTGCATGTAATCTAACTAGTAGTTTTCTATTTAAAAGACAAGTATTTAGACTTATAGTGAATGGACTAAAAAATAATAGGAGTTTTTAATGAAATTAATAACAGCAGTTATAAAGCCCTACAAGCTGGATGAAGTAAGAGAAGCTTTATCCGAAGTTGGGGTTACGGGTCTCACTATTACCGATGTTAAGGGATTTGGAAGACAGAAAGGTCATACGGAGCTTTATAGAGGTTCAGAGTATGTTGTTGACTTCCTGCCTAAAACCAAAATAGAGGTAGCGGTTAGTGATGATAATGCAGATAAAGTTATTGATGCTATATCGCAGGTATCTAATACTGGAAAAATAGGAGACGGAAAAATATTTGTGTCTTCGCTAGAACAAGTTGTACGGATTAGAACTGGAGAACTTAACGAAGATGCTCTTTAAACTTTAGGTGACTTAATGATAAAAAAACTTTTACTTATTTTTTCTGTGGTCTTTTCTGTTGGTTTGTCTGCAGAAGAGTTAAATTCTGGAGATACTGCATGGATACTTACTTCTACTGCACTGGTACTCTTTATGACTTTACCTGGTCTGTCTCTTTTCTATGCTGGTCTCGTAAGAAGTAAAAATGCTATATCGGTACTCATGCAATGCTTTGCAATTGCTTGCATTGTCTCGGTAGCATGGGTAGTTTATGGTTATAGCCTAGCCTTTACTGAAGGTAATGCTTTTATTGGTGGTACAAGTGCTTTTTTCTTGACTGGAATTGGTCGCGATACTTTGGCTCCAGGAACAACAATGCCGCATTCTTTGTTTGTTATCTTTCAAATGACTTTCGCCATTATCACTCCTGCTTTAGTCGTCGGCGCTTTTGCTGAAAGAATGAAGTTTGGTGCGATGTGTTTATTTTCATTGTTATGGTTCACAGCTGTCTATATTCCGGCGTGTCATATGATATGGGGTGGAGGTTATTTAGCTGACGTTAAAGATTTTGCTGGTGGCTTAGTTGTCCATTTAACTTGCGGGGTTGGTGCATTAGTTATAGCTGTGATGCTAGGACCCAGGAAAGGTTTCCCTTCCACAGCAATGCCTCCTCATAATCGAACAATGGTTGTAACAGGAGCAGCTATGTTATGGGTCGGTTGGTTTGGTTTTAATGCTGGAAGCTCTTGGGCAGCTGATGGTCTTGCCGGGATGGCGATGTTAGTCACTCATATAAGTGCTGCAACTGGTGCTTTGACGTGGATGGCAATTGAATGGATTAAAGGCGGCAAGCCTACTATCGTGGGTATTGCTACGGGTATGGTTGCTGGGTTAGCAACAATCACACCTGCAGCAGGAAGTGTTGGTCCAGAAGGTGCTTTATTGATAGGCTTAATGGCAGGGACGATATGTTTCTATGCCACACAGGCTGTTAAGGGAGTGTTTGGTATAGATGATTCTTTAGATGTTTTCCCTGTTCATGGAGTTGGAGGAATCATAGGAATAATCATGGTAAGTTTTCTAGGCGTTCAGGGAGGCTTCTTAGGTTCGAGTGCAGGAGAGACATGGATTCCAATGGAGCAATTTATGATTCAATTGAAAGGAATAGCGGTGATCGGTATCTGGACAGGAATAGCCTCTTGGGCAATATTAAAATTAATTAGCAGTTTGATGCCATTGAGGGTTACTGAAGAAGAAGAATATGAAGGTCTTGATATTGCCGAACATGAAGAAAGAGGTTACGACTTAACTTAATGTTCAGTAAATAAAAAAAACCGGTCTTTGGGCCGGTTTTTTTTTCACCTAATCATTTATCATATGAATCGTGGATAAGAAATTAATTGTTTCAATAATGGGCCCTACTGGCGTAGGTAAAACAGATATAGCCTTAGAATTATTCCAGAAACTGCCCATTAAAATAATTAGTGTAGATTCTGTTCAGATTTATAATTATTTAAATATAGGTAGCGGAAAACCATCATCTGAAGTTCTAAGAGATTTTCCACATGCATTGATAAATATTATCGAACCAACTGATAACTACTCCACAGCTAAATTTCAAAAGGACTGTTTAGTTTCAGTAGCAGAGGGATTTAAATCTAATAAACTGCCGGTTCTTGTTGGAGGCACCATGATGTACTTCGATCATCTAATTAATGGCATCTCTAAACTACCTTCTGTAGAAAAAAATATCAGAGTAGAAGTTGAAGAAGAATTTAAAAAAATTGGTTCGAAAGAAATGCATAATCTCTTAAAAAGAATAGATATCAATGCATCGAAAAAAATACATCCAAATGATTCACAAAGAATAAAGAGAGCTATAGAAGTTTACAAGGCAACAGGCAAAGAATTTTCAAAGTGGCAATCGGAACAAACCAAAGAAGTTAATCAATTAATTAAAGAAACAAAAGTAATTCAAATTGCTTTAAAGCCGAACGATAAAGAAATTCACAGAGAATCTATAGCTAATAGATTTAAGGATATGATCGAACTAGGTTTAGTGAACGAAGTTGAAGATTTATTAAACTTTCCAGGAGTGAGTAAAGATTCTCAATCTATGAAGAGCGTTGGTTATAGACAAGTTTGTGAATTTCTAGAAGGTGATATAGGCCTTGATGTTATGATTGAAAAGGCAATTAACTCAACAAGACAACTGGCCAAAAGACAAATGACCTGGATTAATAGCTGGAAAGGTCTAACCGTTTTAGAAAAAGATCCAAGTAATGTAAGGACATTAGAAAAATTGGTTTCAGAAATTTTATGATTATCGAAAAAGTTTTACCTAAATCAGTGATTATTCACATAGATAGATTTTCATTGAGTCCCTATCTTCAGTTAGAAGCAATACAAGAATTTAAGGAACTCTGTCTATCTTCTGGAACCAAGGTGTGTGCTGAAGTTTTAGGAAAAATTGACAGACCTTCTTCCAATTTTTTTGTGAAGCAAGGAAAGTTAGATGAAATAAAACAACTAGTTCAGTCCAATAAGGCTACTTTAGTCATTTTTAATAATGACTTAACGCCATCGCAACAAAGAAATCTAGAGGAATATCTGTGTGCACGCGTTTTAGACAGAACCTCTTTAATTCTAGATATTTTTGCCACGAGAGCGAGTAGCCATATAGGTAAGCTCCAAGTTGAATTGGCTCAATTAACTCATCTTTCTACTAGGTTAGTGAGAGGTTGGAGTCATTTGGAGCGACAAAAAGGAGGAATTGGCCTTCGAGGACCCGGAGAAACTCAGCTTGAAACCGATAGGAGATTGATTGGACACAGAATTAAAAATCTCAAGAAAAGATTAGATAAAGCTCATAATCAAAAAGAAGTAAATCGTTATGCTCGAAGAAAGGGCAAGGATATGGTGGTTGCTCTTGTAGGTTATACCAACGTAGGAAAAACGACTCTTTTTAATCATCTAACTCAGAATAATCTTTATGCTGCTGACAAGCCTTTTGCAACTCTTGATTCCGTAACTAGAAAAAATAATATGCCTAAATTAAAAAATATTCTGTTCTCTGACACAGTAGGTTTTATTTCAAATTTACCTACACAGTTAGTAGCTTCCTTCAAGGCAACTCTAGATGATTTAAGTTCAGCTGATCTTTTGCTCCATGTAGTGGATATTTCAGATAAGGATCATAGATTTAAGGCGTCGGAAGTAGATAAAATTCTAAAAGAATTAGATTTATCCGAAAAGCCATTGATAAGAGTAAATAATAAATGCGATAAGTTGGATTATTCTGATTTAGAGGATGTTCCTCATAATAGTCATCATCAAGTTTGGCTCTCCGCTACCGAACATGACGGTTTAGATAATCTCTTTGAAGCAATTAATCATAACCTAAAAGGAGCTATTAACTCACACTGGGTTTCTCTCAGTCCAGAACTAGGGTGGCTTAGATCTGAGCTTTATTCTTCTGGTGGAGTGATTGAAGAAAGAATATCTAACGAAGGTCTGATAGAATTACACCTTGAAAGTTATCAAAATGACCTCATAAAGTTATTAGATGTAGAAGGTTTCACCTTAATCAATAAAAAACAAATACAGGAAGCAATTTAAATGTCTTGGAATGGAAATGATAATAAAGATCCTTGGGGTAGAAATGATACTCCACCAGAGATCGATGAAGTAATTAAGAAAGTTAAAGAAAAAGTAGATTCTATCTTTGGAGGCGGATCCTCAGGTGGTTCCTCTGATGGTGGAGGCTTTAGCATGAAAAGTATTCCTTTAATATTAGGTGTCTTGGTATTGCTATGGGTCGGAGCAGGAATATACCAGGTCGAACAAGCGGAAAGATCGGTTGTTTTAAGACTAGGTAAGTTTGAAGAGATTAAAGGTCCAGGTCTTAGATGGAATCCTCCCATAATAGATGCATGGGAAATAGTCGATGTCGTTAGAGTTAGACCTCATAGGCACGATGCTCTCATGCTTACTAAAGATGAGAACATTGTTGCTGTTACTGTTTCTGTTCAATATCAGATAGCAGATCCAAGAAGTTATGTCTTAGATATCAGAGACGCTGATGCTAGCCTCGTCCAAGCAACAGAGAGTGCTTTGAGACATGTAGTTGGCGGTTCTATTATGGATGATGCTTTGACTACTGGTCGTGAGGTTATTGCTCAGGAAGTGAAAGCGAGACTTCAGCGTTATTTAAATAAATACAATACTGGCCTAGAGGTGGTAGTAGTAAATATAGAAGATTCTTCTCCTCCAAATCAAGTACAAGAAGCTTTCGATGATGTTATTAAAGCAAGAGAAGATGAAGTAAGGGCAAGAAATGAAGCAGAAACTTATGCTAACGGACTAGTGCCAGAGGCAAGAGGACAAGCTCAAAGAATGCTACAGGACGCTGAGGCTTATAAAGAACAAGTAGTTTCAGAAGCACAAGGTGATGCCATGCGTTTTAACTTACTGTTGGCAGAATATCAAAAAGCACCTGATGTAACTCGTAATCGTTTGTATCTAGATTCTATCCAAGCAGTTATGTCTAATAGTACGAAAGTTATGATAGATGTTGAGGGAGGAAATAATATCCTTTACATACCTCTAGATAAAATTGCCGAATCGGCAAGAGGAATTGATAGTTTGAATGTTCCTTCAAATGCTTCAGGTAATACCTCTATAAGAGAGTTAACTAACGAAGTTATTGAAGAAATTAGAAGAAGAAATAGACAAGAGGAAAGAAGATAATGAAAGTACTTAAACTAATAATGTTCCCAGCACTGATAGTTGGTCTTGTCGTTCTTTATTTGTCTATCTTTGTGGTTAAAGAGACCCAAAGAGCCGTCAAATTAGAGTTTGGTAGGGTTGTTCAGGCAGATGTGGCTCCAGGGTTACATTTTAAAATTCCTATTGTTAATGATGTTAAGAAATTTGATGCGAGAATTTTAACTTTAGATGCAGCACCTCAGAGTTATCTCACCTCAGAGAAAAAAGCATTAACTGTAGACTCCTTTGTTAAATGGAGAGTAAGCGATGTTGAAAAGTATTTCACTACTACCGGTGGTGACGAAGAAAGATTAAGAAGACTACTAATTCAGAGGGTTGATGCTGGATTGAGGAATGAATTTGGTAGCCGAACAGTTAATGAAGTAGTCTCTGGTGAAAGAGATGAGTTAATGGATAAATTAACTCTTCAGCTTAATGCAATTTCTCTTGAAGAGCTTGGTGTAGAGGTAATAGATTTAAGAGTCAAGAAGATAGATCTTCCTCCTGAAGTAAGCGAATCTGTTTACAACAGAATGAGAACAGAAAGGGAAAGGCTGGCTAAAGAATTAAGAGCACAAGGAAACGAGGTAGCTGAAAAGATAAGAGCTACTGCAGATAAAGAGAAAACAATCATTCTTGCAGATGCTTATAGACAGGCAGAAGAAACAAAAGGTAATGGAGATGCAATTGCAACATCAACTTATGCAAATGCTTACTCAAATGATCCTGAGTTTTATGATTTTACAAGAAGTCTGAAAGCCTACCAATCTACTTTTGGAAGTAAGTCTGATATTCTCTTAATTAATCCTGATAGTGATTTCTTTAAATATTTAGACGACTCTAAAGCAAAGAACAATTAAATGACCTCAAAGATACGCTGGAGTTTACCTGATGGCGTTGATGAATTACTTCCCCCTAAGGCCTTGCAAGTGGAGACCCTTAGGAGGAGTTTAGTCGATAAGTATATTGACTCTGGCTATGAGTTTATTATTCCTCCTTTATTGGAGTTATCTGAAACTATAGGCGGTGAAGCTCATGATGAGATTAAATCTCATGCCTTTAGCTTCAAGGATAACCTCACAGGAAAAAATTTATCTATTCGACCGGATATTTCAGAACAGGCTTCTCGGATAGATGCATACAGAATCCAGTCAGATGAGACTGTTAGGCTTTGTTATGCAGGTGAAGTTGTTAAGAGCAAGTCTTCAAAAGTGCTGAGGTCAAGAACAACAATTCAAGTGGGTGCTGAGATCTTCGGTGATCCCTCAAAAGAAGCTGAATTGGAAAGTATCAACTTAATGTTAAGTAGTCTTGCAATTGCTGGTATAGAGAATACTACTTTAAGCCTTGGTCATGCTGGCTTTACTGCATCAGTTTTGGCACCCTTTAAGGATTTAGGAGAAGAGATTTTCTTAAATATAGAATCAGCGCTTTATAAGAAATCTAAATCTGACCTAGATAATATTATCCCTGATTCACACGTATCAAAAGGCTCTTTGCTTACACTTTGTGATATGTATGGCAAAAAAGACATTATCAAAAAAGCGAAAGAAGAATTTTCTCACATAGAAAATTCAAATGATTGTTTAGATCATTTAGAGGCAATTGTAGAAGAGATAGAAGAAAAACAAGAGATGAATTTACATATAGATCTTGGAGAGATACAAGGTTTTAAATATCATAATGGAATTGTGTTTTCGGCTTACTCAAACTCAGCCGGATATGTGCTTGCCAAAGGAGGCAGGTATGATGGCTTGAGAAAATCTTCAGATCAAGATAGGCCGGCCGTTGGTTTTGATCTAGATTTAATTGCCGTATCGAATTTATAGGGACGAAATTAATGAAACGAAATATTTCTTTATTGGGACTTCAATGGGGGGACGAAGGAAAGGGCAAGGTTGTAGATAATCTTGCAAAAGATCTAGATGCAGCAGTGAGATATCAAGGTGGACACAATGCAGGTCACACACTTATTGTTAACGGGAAGAAAATTGTATTTCATTTATTGCCCTCGGCGATATGTCATGAAAATATCAAATGTTTTATAGGAAGGGGTGTTGTTGTCAGTCTTGATGCATTGTTTTCTGAGATAAAGGAAGCCGAAGAAGTTTTAGGTGAGATTGAAGGAAGACTTAGAATTAGCTCTGCTTGTAGTCTTATTCAGCCATATCATATTCAGCTAGATCAGTTGCGGGAACAGTCTAATAATCTTACAAAAATTGGTACTACCGGACGAGGTATTGGAACATCCTATGAAGATAGAGTAGGCCGAAGATCAATAAGGATTACAGATCTTTATAATGAAGAAAAGCTTAGAGATAAGCTTTATCAGGCACTAGAGTTTTATAATTCTATTTTTAAAAATTCATTCGGCGCACCACAGATCGATCTCCAAGAACTATTAGACAAGAACTTAAAGCAAGCTGAGGATTTAAAGCCTTACGTGGGAAATGTCATTGAAGAAATAAGAGAACTTCAAGATCAAGATAAGAAGATTCTTTTTGAAGGTGCCCAAGGTGCTTTGTTGGATATTAGCTTAGGGACATATCCTTACGTAACCTCAAGTAATTTAATTGGCGGTGTTTCATCGGGAGTAGGTATCAGTCCCTCCGATATTGATTACACAATTGGTATCACAAAAGCTTATACCACTAGAGTAGGGGAAGGTCCTTTTCCTACCGAGCTTTTTGATGAGATGGGTACTTACTTAGCAGAAAAGGGAGGAGAAGTAGGAGCCACCACAGGAAGACCCAGAAGATGTGGATGGCTGGATGGGTTTCTTCTAAATAATATGGTCAAAGTTAGTGGAGTTAATGGCCTTTGTCTGACTAAGATTGATGTGCTTGATGGTCTTGAAAAGATTAAGATTTGTACTGATTATTCGAGTGCTCAAACTAAAGAAGCCATTATAGAGACAATGGATATAGAAGATGCAGTTCCCTTATATCTAGAGCTAGATGGATGGTCAGAACCTACAGCTGGAAAAACTGATTATGATGACCTGAATGCAAACGCAAAAGCATTTATAGAGAAAATAGAAGAAATATCAGGTGTACCTGTTATTATGATTTCAACGGGTCCTAAGAGAGAAGATACCATTATTAGAAAAAAGATTTGATATGAAATATTTAATTACCTTGTTTTTGACTGCTTCTAGTTTTATGTTTTCAGAAGAAGTGTTGTACGCAGAAGGGGACACCTTCGAGGCTAAAAAGTATGAGGCGGTTGCATTGTATTTCTATAAAGCAGACGCCATCAGACTCAATACAGCTAGAGACTTCTCTTTCTCTTTGAACGATTTTCTAAATTACGCAACCATCGATACAAGGGATATTTATAAAATTAGGAAAGGTGATACTTTTAAGATCACCAAGAGCTTTAGAAATGGAGATGTCTTTCAGGTCTTCCTTGAAAGCACTAGAAGCAAAAGAGAAAAATATTTTGTTCTCTCAGAAGATCTAAAGAATTCTTTTCTCACAAGAGTTACTGAAAACTCTTAAGTTCTAATGCGAAGCTATTTCAAGATAGCACTCAAAGGGTTATTAATTCTATGCCTGCCTTTTCTATTATTATTCGTAGGACTCTTTTTTGATTTATTTGGTAAACATCAGGATACGGGCAAAGTTCATCCTATAAGTGCTCCATTTCTGATTACAAATCTAGAGGATTCAGATAATAAAAGAATATTGTTTGGTGATCTTCATGTCCATACCACTTACTCGCTAGATGCTTTTCTTGGAAACCTTCCGATACTTGAAGGTGAAGGCACTCATCCTGTTTCTGATGCTTGTAATTTTGCAAGATTTTGTGCAAATCTTGATTTTTTCTCTGTCACAGACCATGCAGAATTTTTAACAAGGCGGGAATGGGAAGAGACTATTGATTCATTAAGGAACTGTTCTGAAATATCCAAAGTAAAAGATGAAGATGAGATTATACCCCTAGCAGGATGGGAGTGGACGCAGACGAGCCTTAACCCAGAGGATCACTATGGACATAAGAATGTCATCTTAAAATCTCTAGATAAAGACATTCCCTCAAGACCTATCGGTGCTCCAGATCATGTATTTTTTCAAGGGATCGTAGATGCCCCAATTTATTCAATCTATGGAGCATTACTCTATGATTACAAGAATATGTCTAATTATTTTAATTATCGCCAAAGACAATTAATAATCAAAAGCCAAGAATATTGTGACAAAGATGCGCATGTAAGGGATCTTCCTTTAGATTGTTTAGAAAGGGCAGAAAAACCTTCTGATCTTTACAGAAAGCTTGATGAATGGGGGGCTGAGTCTTTAGTTATACCACATGGATCGGCCTGGGGAAATACTTCTCCCCCTATGGCTAGTTGGATCAATCAATTGAATAGTAAAGAACATAATCAAAAGTATCAAAATTTAATTGAAATATTTTCAGGACATGGAAATTCGGAAGAGTTTCGTCCTTGGGAATCTTTTAGACTAGAAAATGGTAAGTATGTTTGTCCTTCTCCAAATGAGAGCTATCTTCCTGATTGTTTTCAAGCTGGAGAAATAATTAAAGAAAGATGCAGAATTTCTGCTGGTAACGAAGAAATATGCAACATCAGAGCGACCGAGGCTAGACAGAATTTTACAAAATCAAATCCGTTTGGAATGCTAACGATACCGAATGGTCGACCGGAAGAATGGCTTGATAGCGGTCAGTGCAGAGACTGTTATCTTCCTGCTTTCGAATATAGACCAAAATCTTCGGTTCAGTATGCTTTGGCTTTAAGAAACTTTTCTGATCAAAGCACTCAGCCTTACAGATTTGGCTTTATTGGATCAAGTGATAACCATTCATCAAAACCAGGCACTGGTTATAAGGAAATAAACCGGATCAAAAATACTGACTCAAATTACAAGTCTTCAAATTCGATCATGAATCCCCGGAAAAATGTCCAAAATTATGCTATTCCAAGATCACAAGAAATTAATCTTGAGCAAATGATTGACAGGACAAGACCAAGTCAACCAGAGAGAGTGTCTTCTTTTCTTTATACGGGAGGATTAATTGCAACTCATGTGGTTCAGAAAAATAGAGATTCTCTCTGGGACTCTTTGAATAATAGAGAGGTCTATGCAACGAGTGGAGAAAGAATTTTACTATGGTTTGATTTGATCAATCATCCATCAGGTCAAATAAAACCAATGGGTAGTGAATTCTTAATGCGAGATAATCCTAAGTTTAAAGTTAGAGCCTTAGGTTCTCAGAAGCGAATGCCTGGTTGCAGTACAG
>Ga0213868_10001801_pt1 | contig 20678 bp, 33 predicted proteins | sample PICome_9_FD_160087 | JGI IMG/M metagenome (GOLD analysis project Ga0213868, IMG submission 160087) | Coastal seawater microbial communities near Pivers Island, North Carolina, United States - PICO127 | ecosystem: Environmental > Aquatic > Marine > Coastal | place: USA: North Carolina...
AACACTGGTTCGAACCTGCTGATAAAGAGGGTTATAGTACTTGGGAGTCTAGAATACTAAGTGAAGATTTTGATAGCTACATTAAAAAATATCCATTAATAGAAAAGAGAGTTATGAATGGTGAAGGTGTATTTCAACTAGATGGTGAAGACACTTTAGAAGTTAAACAACGGATTGCAATGAATATTGGTCATATTAACCATGAACGTGCAAGAAAGTTATTATTCAAATTAATGGAACAAAATATTGAAAAATGGTGGGATTAGGAATAGCATTATTTGTTTGTATATGGGCTGGAATTCTTAGAGAACTTAAGAATGCTCCAGAAATAGACGATAATGGAAACATAATAGAAAAAGATGAATAAAATTATAAAATCAATTAATAAGTTTTTTAAATACATGTCTTGGTTGGAAGATCAGAGAATGAAATCGGCAATTAAATCAGGTTCTTTTGGACCACTACTATAAATTATATGGCAACATTTACAATATCAGGAAATGGGTTTCTATATAAATTTTGGAAACGTCGTTTAGAAAGAGCACAAGTTAGAGTTAAGAAGTATGAGAATACTGTGGTTGATATTTTATCAATAAACCTACCAACACCTTCTTGTATGATTATTAAATTTTCAACAATAAATAACAATAAAAAATACGAGCTGGTAGTTCAAGGTAAATATCACGAACTATATAAATCTCAAGTAGATGGAACACCTGTTTCACCAGAAGATGTAAAGGCAGAACTTATAATTAGAGATGGTATTGAAAGAGCTCATCAAATAAATGAATAAAAGATAAGAAAAGGTTGAAACAAATATCAACTAACCTGTATAACAAGTATAAATTCAAAAACAATAAACATGACAGAATTATTAAATCAAATTCAAGAAGAATTGACTAACATCCAAGAGGATGCAGCAAAATTCACAGAAAAAGGTAACAAAGCAGCTGGAACAAGAGTTCGTAAATCAATGCAAACTATCAAAGCATTGGCACAAGATGTAAGAGTTGCAGTTAGTGCAGCTAACAAAGCCTAATTAAAATTAATTGGTATATATAATGTACCAAGGAAACGTTCTTTAAAATATTGGAAGGCACATTAGAGACTGATCATTGATAATGTGAGTGTATTGCCGAATAAACCCTGAGGAAAGAGGGGTTAAGGCACGCTAGACATCAGACAAGTTCTGACTTAGTTGCAGAAGTGAGTAATTAAGACTTGAAATAGTAGATGGCGGTAGATCAGGAAAACTATATAAACCTATTTTTCCAAGAGCATTGCAAGTACCCGAGAGGAAATCTTGCCCCAAGTGACCGAATAATCCTATCCAATAGGGGATAAGGTACAACTAAAGCCACACGAATTGGCGCATCAACGAGATTAACAGTCTTGAGATGAACTTGAAATAAAAGTAAAGTTGGTTGGTATGCAGTAATTAATACAATTGGATGATCTTCTAGAGCTGGTATACTCTGGTACACGTCCCTTCCTTTTTTTATGGGGAATTAGCTCAGCTGGCTAGAGCGCCTGCCTTGCACGCAGGAGGTCATCGGTTCGACTCCGATATTCTCCACTTAAAGGTCTACATTAATTTGTAGGCCTTTTTTTATGAAACAAATTTAGTTAAATAAATATAATAATAGACTGCCAGTCAAGCATAATATAATAAAACAGGTTAATGAGTAAATATTTACAATATTACAAAGACATATTTGATGGTAAACCTTTTCTTAGAGATGGTAAAGAAACTAGTCTAAGAGAAAAAACCGTTTTTGATGGTGGAGGTATTAGAATGATTTATGATGAACTCGATTATGAAATGGATAAAAGAGGTTCAGCTACAATTTTAGACTTTGGTTGCGGATCTTCAGTACACTGGCATTTAAACGTTCCGATTCCCGGCAGAAAGGATTTGACAACTGCAACCCATCATTTCGGTAAAAAATTACGTGGATTTTACAGATATGACCCTGCGCACCCATTATATGACATAAAGCCAACTGGTAAATTCGATATTGTTATGTGTACTGAAGTTTTAGAACATGTTCCTATTGAAGAATTACCAGAATTATTGACTGAAATAAAATCATATTTAGTAGAAGATGGTGTAGTTATTTTTACGGTACCAAAGGGTTTATCGAGTAACGCCTTTCCAGACGGCACAAATTTACATGTTACTCTGATGGAAACAAAAGAATGGAATGAACTGTTTGATCAATACTTTGATGATCACATATTAATACATCACGGTAAGAAATAAACGTATAAAAGTTTTTTTATGTCAATAATTTGTGGTATATTAGCAGTATAATTAAAACCATAAGAACATGAAAAATTATTTAGAAAAACTTCAAGACACTGAATACGCATTAGACTTAACAACTGGAACCTCACTTAAAGGTTATTTACACAACACAAAATATTCAGATTTAATCAAGACTTTTGGCCAACCAACATTTAATCAAGAAAGTGGTGATGGTAAAGTTCAATTTGAATGGGTATTTGAATTCAATGGAGATATCTTTACGTTATATGATTGGAAAACTTATGATGTAGAATACACAATCAATGAATTAACCACATGGAATATTGGCGGAAAAACAAGTTACGTTGATTTTTCAAACTATATCGAAGAATTATTAAACTCAAAACAAGTAGAAAATGCCTGAATTAGCAGAACTTAAACTAACAGCAGATTATGTAAATAAATCTTCAAACGGTATTGTTTATACGAACGTAAAAAAGAATCCTCAACACAAAGGATCAGAATTAGATATTCCATTTAAATACTTTAAAATTACAGCTGAAAGTAAAGGCAAAGAAATTGTAATGCATATTAAAGATGACGATAGTGAAACAACTATTCCTATACGTATTACTATGGGCATGAGCGGTCATTTTAAGGTTACTAATACTGGTCAAGAACCAAAACATGCGCACCTTAAGTTTTTTAGAAAGGATGGAACTACATTATCATTTGTAGATGTTAGACGATTTGGTAAATGGACGCAAGGTTTGAGTTGGAACGAGGACAGAGGACCCGACCCAACTACTGAATTTGAAGAGTTTAAATCTAATATAATTAATAATATCGATCGTAAAGTATTTAATAAACCCCTTTATGAAATATTGATGGATCAAAAATGGTTTAATGGTATTGGCAATTATTTACGAGCAGAGATTATTTATAGAATGGGAAATGTTAATCCATTTTTACCAGCAAATCAACAATTAAAAAAATATCCAGAGATTTTAGAATTGTGCAAAGATATTCCAATGTTGGCATATGCAAAAGGAGGAGGCAGTATTAAAGACTGGGATAACCCGTTTGGAGAAAATGCAATTCAAGAAAAATTTATGTTGTGTTATGGAAATCCTAAAATGTTGAAAATAAAAGACAAGAATGGAAGAATGTTTTGATATGATCCAAAATGGCAGGAAGTACTACATGATGATAATCTAAAAGATTGGGATTATTATAGTGGTTTACCAAGCCCATCAGCATATGAAAAAGTAATAAATGAATAGTTTTTTCTATCAAATAGGTTCAGTTACAACTACTAAACCATGGCCTAGGCCAACATATGATAGAGTTAGAAATTTCTTTTTAGATAAAGATATACAACCATTAGCTGAAAAATATAACATTCACATAGTTGGTGGTTTTTTATACAATAAACCGACATGGGATATAGACTTAGCGTTTGTCTATAATTATAATGATCAAACAGACTGGTCTTTAGTAGAGGCAGATATTGATACTATAAATAATATAGCTCTTAATGTATATGGTTTAATGTTGGATATATGTGTAGTCAATAAAATACACCCTCTACCAACTAATTTAATTAGAAACCAAGATGATTCACACATTATAATCAAAATAGGTTATTATAAAAAAGTGATAGATGATAAAATACAATTTGAATATAATTTACTAGAAACATCTAAACCAACATATGGTAAAATAATTAAACTTGGGAAGTATTTAGTTAAAACAGACAGAAGAGGTATTGAGTATTCCAAAAAATATACGGATATGATATCTAGAATAAGTAATATAGATCAAGCAATAGAATCTTTAAGCTACTTTAACTTTTTATCTATGTCAGAACAAGAGTATTTAGATGTTAAAATAGATCTAAATGAAACTATATAAATATATTACGTATAATAACTAAACTTAAATTATGAACATACAAATTTGGATTCAAGAGGAATCTATTGAAAATTTAATCAAGATTAGCGATGAACTTTACAATGGTGATGCTGAACAAAGATTTGAAGATTCAGTAGAATATACAAAACTATTAACAATTGAAGGTCAAGTTGCTATTAGTATGGACTTGGATACGTTTATCAGATTGACTGACAACGAATTGTTAACTGAATGGATAATGCAATATTAAAATATATGGAATTAAAAGAACAATTAAAAGAAGGAAAAGTACTTGTTGATTTTTATGCTGATTGGTGTGGACCTTGTAAAATGTTAGGTAAACAATTAGAGAAATATCAAGATGAAGTATCTGAAGTTAAGGTTATTAAAATCAACGTAGAAGAAGAACAAGAGCTTTCTAAAGTATTCGGCGTTAGATCAATACCTTCTATATTTTATATGGAAAACGGTGAAGTAATAGATTCTGCAGTAGGTAATCAAACTCTTCAACAATTAAAAGAATTCACTAAAATTAATTAACTATGGGAAAATGGTTTTTAAGTACATTTACGTATTGGCGAGAACTTGCCAAAGATATTAGAGCATGGTGGATATTTCGTAGAACCGCTAAAGAATATACTGATCAATTAAACAAAGATTTTCAATTAAGAGTTGATTGGTTAGGTAGAATTTATGGTGTTGTTAATTTACCAGAAGAAGTACAAACAGCCTCGGGTGAAATACAACAGGCATATGTTTTAAATAAGATTTCAACCTATGGTAATTTTATGTTACAAATTGGATTAGCAGATATGGTATACCCTCAAATACAGAAGGTATCTCCAGTTTCTTATCTAGTTATCTTATGGCCTGTTTTCGATGAACTTTCATTATTGCCTATCATAGGAAATATATTAAAATCATCGTTCGTAGGTTTTTTATTCTTTTTAATTTACAAATTTATCTATGCTAATTTACATATTTGGACTGCACTTTGGGATAAATTTACAGTTTTTGTAACTAGTTGATAATGGGTAAATTTTATAGAAGAGGCGGTTATATCGGTGGTATTTGTGAAGGATTAGGTGATCTATTCGGAATGCCTTCAATTATATTTAGAATTATATTTTTATTTGGAAACTTTCCTAGTGTATTAGTCTATTTAATTATTTGGATTTTTACTAAGAGGATTAAATCAAACGAGTTTGAATAACTACGAAATAAATAGGGTCCACGAAGATGGACTCCGCTTTTATCAAGTGACTGAAGATAACAAAGTAATAGCTAAGTTGCCTTCAGTTACTACTATTTTGGGTAATACCAAAGATATGTCAGGTCTTGAAAAGTGGAAGAAAAAGGTGGGTGAAGCAGAAGCAAAACGTATATCTGAACTTTCAATGAACAGAGGTACTATTATGCACAGACTCATAGAACTGTATAAAGGTACTTCTGGCGATGCTTCAGAAAGACTTATTATTCTTAAAGATTTAGCGAAAGAAGATGATGAGTGTAACCAATTCAGCGATGAAGAGAACGGACCACTCTATTTAGCAGAAGCTTGGAAATTCTTCTATAAATTCTATTTTAATAGTTCTGATTATTTTGACAGAGTAATTGAAGTTTTAGAAGCAGAAACTTTCTTATGGACCACTAAAGGTGGAGGATGGGCAGGAACTGTAGATAACATTTCTAAAATGATTGATGATAAAATAACTATCATTGACTATAAGAACAGTAGAAGACCAAAAAGAGAAGATTGGATTCAAGATTATTTCATTCAATGTGGAGCTTACTTTATTGCATATTGGGATATGACAGGAATTAAAGCGGATAGTGGTGAAATTTGGATTGCAAATGAAGAGGATAATATTCCACAGTGCTTTACACTTACACAGTCAGATTTAGAATTCTACTCTAAAGAATTCATGAGAAGAAGAAAGATGTTTAAAGAACTTAAAGGCATTTAAATGACAGAAGAACAAATTGATAGAATCATAGAAATGGCATGGGAAGATAGAACACCATTTGAAGCCATAGAATTTCAATTTGGATTAAAAGAAAATGATGTAAGAAAATTAATGAGAAAACATATGAAGGATTCTAGTTTTAAAATGTGGAGAGAAAGAGTTAAAGGTAGAAAAACTAAACACTCTAAAACTAGTGATGGAACTAGATTTAAATCAAAAAATCAAAAAGCAAATAGATGAAAAATTTAATAGTAATTGCACATCCAGACAAGAAATCTTTTTGTTATAATGGTATCTATAAGACCATCTTAAAAACACTAAAAGAAAACAAAGAAGAGGTTAGAGTTCTTGATTTATATAGAGATGATTATTCTCAATCAAGAAAAAAACTTATTAAAGGATATCAAAATGAAGTTACTTGGTCTGATCGTATTTATTTTGTATCACCAGTTTGGTGGTTTAGATTAACACCAAGATTAGAAATCTTTTTTGACGAAGTAATGACACCTGGATTTGCATATAAATTTGTACCAATTATCGGTAAATATGCATACCCTAAACCATTTTTAAAAGATAAAAAGGTTAGAACATATATTACACATGGGGCACCATCGCTTCCAGTTATTACATTATATTTAAATTCAGTCAAATTAAGATTGGTCATGGGAGTTTATTCATTTGTGTTTGGATGGAACTTAAATAGATGGACGAAGACTAAGCAGTTTTGGTCTGTTCCATTTGTATCTGATGAAAAGAGGGCAAAATATTTAAACATAGTAAAAAAAGATATTATTAAAGATATCAAAAACGTGTAATATGAAAAAGAATAAAGAATTTTTATATAATTATTTAAATGCATACTCTCCAGTTGCACAAGAAGCTGAAGGCCAACAAATATGGACAGATTATGTAAAACCATATGTTGATTTTTTAAAAACAGATGCATATGGAACTTCATATGGCGTATTGCGACATAAATCAAAATCAGGAGATTCAATCTATACAAATGTACATAAAGTTGTAATCGAAGCACACTGTGATGAAATTGCATGGATCATTACCAATATTGAAAAAACCGGTATGATCAGAGTTAAACGTCATGGCGGTTCAGACAATATGATTGCACCTTCAAAAACAGTAATGATTCATACACATGATGGTAAAAAAGTTCGTGGAGTTTTTGGGTGGCCAGCAATACACACAAGAAAAGAATACACATCAATGGGTTATGATCAACATGAATTATGGGTAGATTGTGGTCTTAAAGACAAAGCATCTGTATTAGAAGCTGGTGTTGAAGTAGGAAATCTAATTACGTTTGACACTCAATTAGAAGAGATTGGGGACTACTATGTTGGTAGATCATTAGATAATAAGATCGGTGGTTATATCATCGCCGAAGCTCTCAGAACTATTGTCAAGAAAGGTATTAAACTACCATATGATCTGTATGTTGTTAATTCAGTTCAAGAAGAGGTTGGTCTTCACGGAGCCAAAAAGATTGCTAAAGAATTAAAAGCAGATCTTGCTCTAGTGCATGATGTTTGTCATAATACCAATACCCCTAAGATTGATAAAGCAAAAGACGGAGATAATAAAGGTGGATTAGGACCGTGTTTAGAATACACTGCACAAAACCACAGAGAAATTAATAAGATGTTAAGAGAGATTGCAAAGGACAAAAAGATACCAGTTCAATTAACAGTTGGATCAATGGGTAATGACACTATGGCATTCTTTATGGAGAATACACCAACTGCGATTTTAGCAACTCCACTTAAGTATATGCATACCACTGTTGAGATGGCACATAAAAAAGATGTAGATGCATGTATTAAACTTTTTGTAGCATTTTTGAAAGCTTTGACACCCCAAAAAATAAACGAGATAAATAACCTATAAAAATAAATCAATATTATGAATAAATTTAACACATTTTTAGCTAATCACGGAACAAAAATAATTTTAGCACTTTTAGTTCTAACCTATTTTAAATCATGTGGAATTGATTCTGAATTAACAAAAGTTAAAAAGGAATTAAGAGCAACTGAAGCAGAAATTGACACACTGACTTCTCAAATCGTAAACGAAGAAAGAATGATTTTCTTAATCAAAACAGTTCCAGATTGGAAAACATTGAGAATTGAAGAGATCTCAGATAAAGAAAGAATTTCTATTAATGCACTAGAAGAAAAAGAAGACTAATTATGGCATCTGAAGATAAAACACAGAATTTTAATGAGGATTTAAATAAACCTCAGCCCATTTCAACACCAGAATCTGAAGCTTCACAAATTAGTCAGATATTGTCAGGATGGGGTAACAGGATTAAGGATGCTTTCGGTATGTTAGATGATGAAACAAAGGCTCTTAGCGAAAAGAGATTGTTACATTGTAATACATGTTATATGAGAACTGGTAATACATGTGATCCTAGAAAATCTATGACAAACAATATAACAGGTGAAGTGGCAAGAGGATGTGGATGTAATATTTCTGCAAAATCAATGTCACCTAGTTCTAAGTGCCCTTTATATAAATGGGACAAATAAAATAAAATAATTATGAAAGATACACTAGTAAAAAGATTTGTAATAGGAACATTTGTTAGTTTATATGCGTTAGTATCTGTAATTTCTACGATACATGTAATTGACTTTTTTGAATTGTCTAACCCATATTGGTTAGCAGTTACATTAGCAATTGGATTTGAGATTGGAGCTGCAGCTTCTTTAGCTTCTTTGGTAATCCTAAAGAAAATGAACAAAACAATAGTTTGGTCATTATTTATTGCTATTACATTAATGCAAATGCAAGGTAATATGTATTATGCGTTTATTAATTTAACAGATTTTAATTCATGGTCAGAATTATTTAATTTAATAGAAGAAGATGTAATTGATCAAAAAAGAATTTTAGCATTTGTTTCAGGTGCTATTTTACCTTTAATTGCATTAGGATTTATTAAATCTCTAGTAGATTATATTAAACCAGAAGATGAAGATGAGGATGATTTAATTTCTGAAGGTATTTTAGGAAATATTGATTCTGAAGAAGATTTAGATGGATTTGAAACTAAACCTTCAGATGAATTTTTTGAAGACATTCTAGATAAACCTATTAATAAAAATTCATTTGCGAATATAGACAAAGAAGACGAGTTAGAAGCATGGAACGATATTTCAAAAGAGTTAGATAAAGAATACGATGCATATGTAGATCGTCACGAACCTGGATCTTGGTTAAAAAATCCACCAGAAGAATTAGCAGATACTGAAGAAAAATTAACAGAAGAATTAGATGCTACATTAAACGATGGTTTAGAAGATGAAGAATGGGACGAAGATCATGCATTAGATCAGGTTATGAATGATATGGTATCTGACTTTACTGATGAGGATGTTAATGCTATTATTGATGCTGTTGAAAGTCCAAACGATCCTATTGAAACCTTGGTAGATGCAACTGAAAAATACAAGGAAACACTACCAGAACAAGAAGAAATTAATCCAACTTCTGTCGGTTCTATTGTACAGAAAATAGAAACACCACATCTTCCACAAGAAGAACCTAAAGTAAAATCAGAAGATCAACTTTGGAAAGAGGCTATGGATAAAAAAGCTAAAGAAGAAATGGAAGCTTTTATAAAAAACAAAAACAAAAACAGATAATCATAAGTAAGAGTGCAAGTAGATAGATTAAAAATTGATATTGAGAATCTTTATATTTCAAAGCCTTTAGAAAGAGAGACTTTTATTAAGGTTATGAATGAAAATCCCAATACAATTCATTCATTATATTTAATTACTAATGAATTAAAATCTATGCATTATTATTTATCATTAGATGATCATCCTAAATGGACACTTCGTGCTTACGTTAGTGTTCATCATGGTTATTGTGGAAAAGCTAAGCAACAGATATCTTCTATTAAAAGTATGTCTTCTAAAAATAAACAAAGACCAGAAATTTCTATTACATATAAAATAATAGATAAGTCTAATATGAAAGAAGTCTTTTCTTTTAGACACAGGTCTACTAACAGAAGAGAAATATATAATTTAATAGAAAGATTCTACAAGAAAACAGAAGAATTATGCAAAGTAAATACGTTTTAAAAATAGGTCAAAATGGTGATTTAGTAAGAATACTACAAGAGTTACTAAACATTGATGCTGATGGTGTATTTGGACCAAACACAAGAACTTCGGTAGTAGATTTTCAAAAGAAAAATAATCTAAAATCCGATGGTGTTGTTGGACCTATGACATGGTTAAAATTAGACTACAATCCATTAGAACTTGAAGCCGATACTGATGTAACAACAGGAGCATCATGGATACAACAATATCCTTTACCCGATGGAGAATATGTAAAAGAGGTTACACCAAAAGAATGGATATTTTTACATCACACAGCTGGTAGACATAATCCAAAAAAAGTAATAGATCAATGGTCTAGAGATCAAAGAGGTAGAGTTGGAACTCATTATGTTATAGGTGGAGTTTCATCTACTGTTAATATGGATTTAGCGACCGAAGAAGATTTAAAATGGGATGGTAAAATTTTACAAGCAATTAAAGACGAATACTGGGGATATCATTTAGGTTCTGTTAAATCTTCTAAAATGCACAAAGGTAGTATTAGTATTGAGTTATGCTCAGCTGGTTACCTAGAAGAAAAAGACGGTAAATTTTACACATGGTATGGTGCAGAAGTACATGAATCACAGGTATGTAGATTAGATAAAGAGTATAAAAATTATAAATATTATCATAAATATTCAGATGAACAAATAAAATCTACTAAAGCACTTTTATTGTTATTATCAGATAAACATGGTATTAATTTAAAGGAAGGTATTGTTAAAATGTTATTAGAATCTACGAGACACGGCGCTTCACAATACTATTTAGTACCTGGTAGCCCAGATGTATTTAATTATAAAGAAGATATAAGCAGAGGCAAAATAAAGGGTGTTTTGACACATGGTCAAGTTAGAACAGATAAATCAGATGTGTTTCCTCAACGTGAATTAATTCAAATGCTATTATCGCTATAATTGAAACTAAGAGATTTTTTTTAATATAACTACTAAACACATATATAATGTCAGAACAAGCAACTCAAGAAAAACCACAGATTTCACCATTTGAAGAGGTAAAATCTATGACTGAAACACAAGCCCTTAATATTTTAATTCAGGCCGCTAATGCAGCTCAAGGTGCAGGAGTATTAAGTGTAAGAGATTCAGTATTCGTAGCTGCAGCCGCAGAATTATTAACCAAGCCATTTGAGCAAAAATCATAACATATGAAAATAGAAGTATCTAACGGTGAAATTATCGATAAGTTAACTATTTTAAAAATTAAACTTGATCAGATTACAGACACAGAGAAACTGGTAAACATACAGAAAGAGTATGATTATCTATTAAATATAGTTGAATCTATTTACGCTGAATTTAAGGATGATCATGCAGTTGTAAAAGAATTAAAGTTTTTACATGAAGATCTGCTTAATGTAAATAAAACTTTATGGAACATTGAAGATCTTATTCGTGAATGTGAAAGACAAGAATCCTTTGGTACAGATTTTGTTGAACTTGCAAGATCAGTATATTACACAAATGATGACAGATCTGATGTTAAGAAAAAAATCAATGTATTAACAGGATCTTTGTTCGTTGAAGAAAAATCCTACGAAGAATACTAATGCATGTCAGAACAGATAGCGATATGTATTGATACACCTGCGTTAGGTGACACTTTGGCAGCAATTCCTACACTTAGGAAATTGTCAAAGGCATACGAATCAAAACTAATAGTCTTTTCTAGTAAACCATTCTTATTTGAAAATCATCCACTGGTATCAAAAGCCTTAAAACTTGATGATCCATTAAGAGATGATCCATCGGTAAAAGTTTATCGTACGTTTATGCCAATAGTAGGTCAAACGTACGATTTACGGGGTGAAAAGGTGGAATTTAGATCATCTAATATGGATATTAGACAATTTCACGCTGTTTCTCTAGGTTTTAGTTTAACTAACGATGAGATGGAAATGGATCTTTATATTGAAAGAGAAAGAGATTTAGGATTTAAAGATTATGTTATAATTCACCCTACTCATACTTGGCCTACTAGAACATGGGACCAAGACAAATGGCAAGAATTAGTAAATCGTTTAAATGCTAAAGGTATACCTGTAGTTGCAGTTGGTCGAGATTCACATGAGGTTGGTACATTTTCTGTAGATAAACCAGTCATGTCTTTGGATATTAAATTAGGTGTTAATTTATTAAATGATCCAAATAATGATCCAGCTGAATTACGCTGGATGATGAATCATAAGGCTCGAGCTATTATTACAATGGATTCTGGTTTACTACATATCGCAGGAACTACAGATGTTAATATTATTCAATTAGGAAGTTCAATAGATCCTAAACTAAGAGCACCATATAGAAAAGGTACACAAGATTATAAATACACTTATGTTGGCGGAGGTTGTGATATCTTTTGTTCTAGTAATATGAAATACAACGTAAAAGAACATAGAACTATTCAAGCAGTTCCACCACAGATATATTGTCTAGAAAATAAACCAACATTTGAATGTCATCCCTCTGTTGATAAAACATTTAATGCTGTTTTAGATTTATATGATGATTTGCCACTAGATCAAACTTATACCACAAAAGATATGTCAGATAAAAAGAAACTATTATTCCTAGCACCTCATTTGAGCACAGGTGGTATGCCTCAGTTTGTATTAAAAAGAGTTGAGGCTATGTCAACCGTTTCTGAATATGAAATTCACGTAGTTGAGTATACACAATACAGTACAGTTTATAATGTACAACGAGATCAATTAATTGAAAAATTAGGTGATAGATTCCATTCTATAGGATATTTAAATTCACTTGACATTACACAAAGAGGTGAGATGTTAATGAAAAAAATAGAAGAGATTAATCCAGATATTATTCACATAGACGAATGTCCAGAATCATTTGATGGTTTTAATCAATTAGATCGTTCAGCGATGGATTGGTTATATGGAAAATCATGGAAAGTTGTAGAAACATCTCACAATATATGGTTTGATTCTGCAAATAAAGTAAATGATCCTGATGCGTATTTTATGTGTACACCATATCACTTAGAAACATTTTCAGAAAGAGGTGGATTAAAACCAGTTATAGAATATCCAATCATTGATAATAAACCATCTACTTTAGAAAAGGCAAAGGCAAGAGGCACTTTGGGACTTTCAATAGATAAAATACATATTTTAAATGTTGGTCTATGGACTCAAGGTAAAAATCAAGCAGAAGGTGTTAATATTGCTAGAATAGTTGAAGCATCGCACCCTGGTCAATTTCAATTTCATTTTGTAGGAAATCAAGCTGAGAACTTTGAAAACTATTGGGGACCAGTAATGAAAAACTTACCAGATAATGTTACTGTATGGGGTGAAAGAACAGACGTTAATACTTTTATGAGTGCATGTGATGCATTTATGTTTAACTCAACATGGGAGTGTAGTCCGTTAGCATTGCGTGAAGCAATTGGTCATGGTCTAATCACATTCTCCAGGGACTTGCCACAATATAAGGACATGTTCACACCTTACATTGTTCCATTCACTGACGATCTCCATGAAAATGTTGATCAATTAATCAGAACACTCAAATCATCTGAGGATCAAGGAAAAAATATCCCAGACAATGATTTACAACGCTTCACTCAACAACATATCGATTGGTACCAACAAACACTTGATACCCCTCGAGGTCCAAAACAACCGATCAAGCCCTCTTGGAAAATAGAGTATATCGATGGACCTAAATTAACATGTGTCAACGCAGGCTCAGAAGGACTACGGGCGGAATTTTGGGATGGCTCTGATCTAATCTACGCCCCTGACAATTTACAAACAGGTTACTGGTACAAACCAGCTAGACGCTGGTGGACTGAGTGGACTCTGAAACTTTACACTGGTGATCGACTGGTTCATGAAGAGACCCTGAGCCTAGAAGACCGAGAGCTGACCATAGAAATGGCGAGCTCATCACTCGGAGACACCGTATCGTTTATGGGACAGCTACACGCGGTGATGTACACACATAAGCCATCACGATTATATGTGAAGACTCACAAACCCTGGCTGTTTGACAAAGCTTGGTACATGGAACGCGGTATAGAGATTATTGATTGGTCAGTGCCTAACAAGGGTGCGGTCATGACCATCGGAGTCTTTTACACTATGGAAAAGCCATGGAACAGAGATGAACATAAATACGATTGGAGACAGATACCCTTGGGGAAAATCGCTGCTGACAGAATAGGTGTACCATACGTGGAACAAAGACCTAAACTATCGGCGGAATTTTTACAAAAAGACCCAACTACCGGCGAACGCTCCATAGTCATAGCTACTCAATCAACAGCTCAGGCCAAATATTGGAATAATCCAACGGGTTGGCAAGAAACTATAGATTGGTGTAATCAAAATAATATAAAGGTATTACATGCTAGTAAAGAGGGTGCAGAACTAACGGGCATAGAACAATTACCTGAACCATTAGAAGAAGTGGCATTAGCTATTAATAACGCAGACATGTTTATTGGAATTTCTTCTGGCTTGTCTTGGTTCGCTTGGGCATTGGGTGCTAAAGTAATGATTATTAGTGGATTTACAGATCCTTATGTAGAATTTGAAGATGCCATCTATATTAATAACCATCAAGTATGTCATGGTTGTTGGGGTTGGGATACTTTTGACAAAGGTGATTGGAATTGGTGTCCTTCATGGAAAGGAACTCAAAGACAATTTGAGTGTACTAAAACTATTGGCTCTGATAGAGTTATAGAAAAAATAAGCAATCATTTAAATGGAAGCATATGATATGTAGTAAATGTAAACAGGTAATGGAATGGATCCCAGGTAATCAGAACGGAAACTATTACATGTGTAGACCATGTAACAATATAGCATTTAAATAGTATGAAAACAAAAAAGGCAGTAGTAACAGGTGGAGCTGGTTTTATAGGTCATCACTTAGTAAAACATTTATTAACTAATGGTTGGCAAGTGGATGTGATTGATGATCTGAGTACCGGTGAATTGAGTAATTTACCGTCAGATGTAAATTTAACCTTTCATAAACTAGACATTTCATTAGATGAATTACCTGAAATTAAATTTGATCAATTATTTCATTTAGCGGCACCTGTTAGTGTACCTGAAAGCTTAGAAGATCCAATGAAATATTGGAACGGTATTTCAGTTGCCAGTAGAAGAGTTATGGAATGGGCATATGAGATGGGAGCTACTTCAATGGTAGCCGCATCAACCGCAGCTATTTATGGGGATTCTACAGATATGCCATTAAAAGAATCACATCTTCCAATTCCAATGAGTCCATATGCTGAATTTAAATTAGAAATGGAATGGATGATGAAATCTTATAATAAGCCTGAATTTAAATGTGCAGCCTTAAGATTTTTTAATGTTTTTGGTGAAGGACAAAGATCCACTGGAGGTTACAGATCAGCTGTGCCAATTTTCTTAGAGCAATATCAATCATATCAACCTATTACAGTAACAGGTGATGGCACACAAACCAGAGATTGGATCTATGTAGGAGATATTGTAAATGCTGTATTAGAAATGGCAAAAGCAAATTATCAACAAGAAATGCCTATCTATAATGTAGGCAGTGGTTCAGAAACTCAAGTAATTGAAGTTGCTGAAGCATTTGGAGGTGAACATGTACATATAGCAAAAAGAGAAGAACCTATGAGATCAGTTGCGGATATTAGTTTAATAACCCAGAATTTAAACTGGAAACCTGAAACAAATCTTCTTTCTTGGATAAAAGATATTAAGTAACATAACAAGACAAATATTATGAAAAAGAGAAAGGCTAAAAAAATTGCCATTCATGCAGAATTGAGAAAAGAGAGCCAAACTTTTAACGGTTATCTTAAGTATGAAATTACAGTTAAGAACCCTGATGGTTCAATTGAAAAAGTACCAGCTTATGGTAAAGGATTACAAGATGCTCTATCAAGAGTTGTACATGACGAAAGAGTTGAACATCTTGAAGCAAAGGTAATTAAAAAAGTACCTGAAACTGGTTGGGCAATTGCTTGGTTTTTAGGGATGGCATTAACGGTATCATCAGTGTACTATAATTATTTAGGAAAGTATTCAGGCTTCTATATAATTGCAGCAATGGGAGCATATGTTATAACCACACTGTCCGTAACTAATTGGTTTAAATTAAGAAATAGAAATAAGTGATACAAAATAAATTTATATTACTTTTTTCTTTATTTTGCTTAAGCATATATGGTCAAGGTGTAAAGACTATAACAACAGATATATTTACAGTTGAATATTCAGAGGTTTATCAACAACCTTTAAATATTTCTTATAAAGTTGAATGTACAGGTGGAGATGTTAGTAGACTTGGCATGTCATTTAAGAATTATCCAGGTGTGATAACTTCAGACGATGCAGATTATGTTGACAATGTATGGGATAAGGGTCATCTAGCACCTGCCGCAGATTTTAATTGTTCCGAAGATATGTTGAAAGGTACATTTACATATCTAAATTGTGCACTACAACACGAAGGACTTAATCGTGGACCTTGGAAGGAATTAGAAAGATTTGAAAGAGATCTTGCCAAAGTTTATGCTTTTGTTACTGTTGAAATCAAGGTACATTTTGAAGATAATCCAAAATACTGGTTAAAAACAGGCGCTTTAGTCCCTGTTGGATTTAGTAAGACTATTATATGTGACGGAGAATGGTTTGAATTTTACTTCCCGAACAAAGATGTAGCAGGCCATGATTGGTCAGAATTTAAAACAAATTAATAATGAAAAAATTATTAGTACTTGTAGCTTTAATTAGCACATTTACAGCACACGCAAGCCACATTTTAGGTGGTATTATTCAAGTGGCTCAAACGAGTCCAGATTCAACATCAATTGGACTGTATATTGTGTCTGAATCTTTTCCACCAATGCCAACATCAGTTTCAGTTCAGAAATGGGTAATGAATTCTCAAGGTTGGTATGAATTAGATGGTTATGTTACATTAGATAAATTTAATACTAATACACATCAAGGTTATAATACCGCTAATTATGGTAGTGACTATTTAGATCTTGATTCAGGTCAATATAGATTCATTTATACTAATTGTTGTTGGCCAATGCTAAATAACTCATCAAATTCTATGAATTCAGATGTGGTTATTTCAGCAGACTATTGGCATGTTCCAAACAATACCACGCCATTTATGGAACAACCGCTCTGGATTAATGTAGAGCAGAATGCAGTTAATTCAATGAAACCGGTGTGGGGAATCTTTAATTGTCACTTTACAAACCCAAATCCAGGCGATTCAGTTAATTTACACTTAACAGAATTATATTCGTCATATTCAAACGGTGTTTTTGTACCACAAGTACAAACCTCAACTAATGTTCTAGCAAGCAATGATTCAATCACATTTGTCGGTACTAATCTTGGTAGTGTTGGTTATGGTTTTCAAATTGACAAATATCGTAATGGTTATTTGATGACAACACAGAGAATTCAATGGACTTTTAAAGTTGTTCTATCAACACTCGATATAGAAGAATTAGCACCAAGATATAATAGTGATTTATACAGGGTTTATGATATGAATGGTAGATTCATAAGCACTTCAACCAGAGATCTTCCAAGCGGTCAAATCTATATTATCAGATATGATCGAGGATACTCGCAAAAAATTTATATACAGTAATGATAAAAGGGGTAATAGCAGGTAACTTTGATGTGATGCATCCGGGTTATATTAAAATGTTTAAAGAAGCAGCAAATAATTGTGATTGTCTAATTGTTATGCTTCACACAGATCCTTCAATTGAAAGACCTAATAAACTAAAACCTATATTAAGCGTAGATGAGAGAATAGAAATGTTATCAGAACTTAACTCTGTATGCGGTGTTCATATTTATACGTATGAAGCTCAATTATTAGATCTATTACAAATGGGAGAGTTTGATATTAGATTTTTAGGAGATGATTATAAAGGAAAACCTTTTACAGGTGATAATCTAAATATACCAATCTATTATTTAAACAGAGATCACGGGTGGTCTACCACAAAGTTTAAAACATTAATAGCTAAGACAATAAAATAAATGGAATTAATAAGCACACATCCAGTTAAGAAATCTGATTTAGGATTTCATGGTAATCTTTTCGGTGGCAAGCTACTTGCATGGGTAGATGCTGCTGGAGCAGCATATGCTTCACAAGTGTGTGATACTCCAAGAATGGTAACAATTCTTATAGATAAATGTGTTTTTCAAAAACCAGCAAAAGAAGGACACCTTCTTAAGATATATGGTGCTGTTGAAAAAATGGGAAATACATCAGTAACTCTAAAAGTAGAAGCTCGATCTCATAACGTATATGACGGTAGACAAGCTATTATTTTATCAACACATATTAAATTTGTAAGAATAGACGAACAAGGCGAAGCTATACCTATAAGTCAAAGAGTAAGAGAAAAATATAGATCTGATATATAACATATGGGTGTTTAATTTAAAAACATTAACAACTATGGAAAATACAGAGAAATTCTTAGCACTCTTCTCAGAATTCGATATGATAGTCGTAGAGAAGAATGCACAGAAAAAGTCAGTACAGAAAAAAAATACTACTGCAATTAATGTTAATCAAACTAAAAGCGAATTAAAAAAAGCTTTAAAAAGATTAACCGAAGAGTATAACAGAGCTAAGAAGTCTTTTAAACAAAACAAATTAAGTCGTCAAGAATTATTTGATTTTGAATGGAGATTATTTGAGATTCAAGAAGAAATCAATAGACTAGATGACGAAGCAACAGCATAATGAACTATTTAAAAAATTATGATCAATTTATCAATGAAAAGTTTCTAGAGACTAGATACTCAGCGGGACTTGTAATTGTGTTTGATGGTATGATTTTATTAGGTCATAGTGCAGGTAGAAAGGCTAACACTGGATACGGTATATCAAAGGGTGGTATTGATGACGGTGAAACTAAATTAGAAGCCGCTATTAGAGAAACTCAAGAAGAATTTGGTATAAAGGTTCCAAAAAAACTTATCAGTAAACAAGAAAATGTTTTTTTCGTGACTTCTAGAAAATACAAGTATAATAAAGTTGTTTATTATTACATAGTTAATATAGACGATTTATCTCAAATTGGCCTTAAAGATTTACATGTTCCAAAAAATCAATTACAACTTGAAGAGGTTGATTCTGCCAGATTTATGTACAGAGGAGAAGCAATAAAATATATAATGCCAAGTCAAAACGCTGTTATACAGAATTTAACATCTAAGGGTTTAATATGAAAGAATTAATATCTCAATATATAGGAGAATGGGGATGGTTGACATCTGCTGCTATTATTGCGTTCGCACTTAAAGATTTAGTTTCTAATTTTGTAATAGGAGCTCAATTTTTATATGGCAATGATTTTAATATAGACGATATAGTTTATATCAAAGGCGCTAAAAAGGCTAGAATAGTTAGACAAAGCATTTGGAAAACCACATTTTATGTTTATGGACATAATAGAAAATTCGTAGTACCTAATAATATGTTATGGAGACTAGAAATAGAAAAAGAAATACCTAATAATGAAACATCTAAAGAACTTTAAATTATTCGAAGACGCACAAAAGGTAGCTGAGCTTAATGCAAAGGCCAGAGATATAGATTCAAAAAGAAATGATCTTAAATCTAAAGCGGCTGAAACAGCAAAATCTGCAAGAAATGAAGATGATCCTTTAAAAGCTGAATTATTAGTACTTAATACGCAAAAATTATCTATGCAAGCTGAAATAGCTAAAATAGATCTTAAAATTAATGCTATAAAAATAAAGCAAGAAGCTAATAAATAAACTTTATTAAAATTGGTTGTATAATATAAGATGAAGTACGTAAAAAAATATAACGATTATATAAACGAGGTTAATAGACCCGGTAAACCATATCATGGTTCTAAAATACTCGTATTTGATCTTGACGACACGCTGGTCATATCTTCTGCAAAAATTAAAGTATGTAATAAGAAAACAGGTGAATGTTATTCATTAACACCTGAAGAGTTTAATACGTATGAAAAAGGAGAACATGAAGAGTTAAACTTTGATGAGTTTAAATCTTTAGAAATTATGAAAGCCGGCAAATTAATTGATTATTATCTTAAAATATTCAAAGAGGCATATAGATCTAAATTAGCAGTTGGAATTGTAACGGCTAGAGACGATCGCAAAATGATCTACAAATGGTTAAGAGAACACGTAGGTTTTAGAATCGACAATGATTTGATATTTGCTGTAAATGATCCTGTACATAAATTCAAAGGTTCAATTTCAGATCGTAAAAAAGCAGCATTTAAAGAATTAATAGAAATGGGTTATAGTGACTTACAATTCTATGATGACGATGATGCTAATTTAAGATTAGTTAAATC
>Ga0213868_10001802_pt1 | contig 20678 bp, 18 predicted proteins | sample PICome_9_FD_160087 | JGI IMG/M metagenome (GOLD analysis project Ga0213868, IMG submission 160087) | Coastal seawater microbial communities near Pivers Island, North Carolina, United States - PICO127 | ecosystem: Environmental > Aquatic > Marine > Coastal | place: USA: North Carolina...
CCAGGATGGAACTCGACCTCAACTTTAAGTCGTCTCGACAATGACAACTGCCAATACTGTCATCGTCAATATATCTGGATACAAGCATATACACCATACATATGTTGAAGTACTAACACCCATAAAAGCAGTCAGTGTTCTAAGATGTAGTTAAGTAAGAGAGGTTGATGCTTCGATTGCAACTGACATTTGTGACTTCATCAAAGATAGTATGTGGTGGAGTACAGACATTGACCTCAACCTTAATTCTTCTGGTTGTTTCCTAGTTTCGAGCTAGTACGAGTACACCATAAACATCATTTCGAGTAACTATATGCAGAAAAATAATAATTTAAGTATTGTTAAGGTTTTTTTCGATTGCAACTGGTATGTGTTACTTCATCCAATGTTCAGGGGGAAATGGTCGAGGATAGTACTTGACCTCAACCTTAATCATTGTCTTGATGTAGGGGTAGCAGATTTTTTGATGAAACTTCCAAACTGTATTATTAGTCTTGAATGAAATTATACACCATCGTTACTATTTTGGCTTATCGAGCACTTCATAAATTATTTTAAGTTGTAGTGTCATTTAAAGATATTTACTGAGCATGAGAGTAACAAAGATTAGTGGCTCTCTCATGAATTTGCATATATGCTTCCATATGCACAGACAACTTTTCAGGCACCAATGCAACTTTCTCACTTTCTGATCGAGTAGATATATCACGATTCATGTTGATTGCATTCACGTATGTACGAAAATCATCTGTCGATTTCCAACCAAAGATTTGACCAAATTTATCCCAATCTGTTTGCCGTTTGTACCCATTCACGTCTAAAGGTCCAAAACAGAGTAACGTCTTGTCTGAATGGTAAGAAAGTTGTGAATAAATAGACTGTGTCATTAAGGTATAGGTTCGTATAGCTGAACGAGCATCAACATTGAACTTTCGTTTCACTGTAGTTGATGCAATGACATCATATGGATCTCTGTAAAGGTAAATGTGTTTACAGTTGACTTGAGCCTTCTTACAAGCATTATAAAAGATATCAATGTTTGGTGAGTTTGGAATGCGATCATTAGGCTTCACACGACGATACTGTGGATAGGACTGCATCTTGCTGTATCCATTGGCATTTACTGCAATGTGGAAAGGTGAATGCGCTTGTTGTTCTTTTACATGATCATTGACGACTTGATTCAATTTTATCATACCACTGACAACCTCATCAAACAAAGATGAATCCATACTCCTTCCATCCATTAGTTTATCATATGTAATTGGATTATCAATATCAATCAATCCAAGTTCATTGAGTGCACGCATATTAGGAGAATCTTTGAGTAATTGAGAAATTAGATGGTGTCCAACACCTTCAACACCAACTATAAAAACCAAAGTAATTGTGCTATTAAAAACCGTATTGGAACTAGTAATAATGGTTGGTTTCTCGTTACTAGAATTCAGTGTCGTAGAAGCACCATTTATGGCAAAAGAAGACAGAATGGTGGCTTTGAACCTAATCGTGAAGAAAAATAAAAGAGCTGCTAGAATCCATATGTAACGAGTCATTGACATAATGTTGCTCGCCATGATGCATTTGGTGATACAAATATTAGAAATAGAGAGTATCGTTCTTGCGAGCTGCGAGGCTTTTTGGTTTTTGGTGCGGCGTAACGGTATATTTTGAAACGAAAAAGAAAAGAGAAAAGAAGGGGGAAAAGAGAAGGAAGAAGAGACATTACAGGTTACAGTTCACACTTCACACTTCTTTACATTTACTCACAACTCACAAGAGACAACTCACAACTCACTAGTCTCACGAGTCATCTCTCTTTCTCTCTCTCTAGATCACTCTAGAGAGCAAAGGTGCTTACATTTTACATTTCTCTCTAGGCAGCAATTATCACATTTCTGGAAGGAGTATGATGCATATCAGTCGCACTGTGATGATAGGGTTAGCTGTTCGAATGGCGATTCTGTGTGATTCATTCGGGCCTCATATTTTGACCAAATGGGTCCAGTCAGAAGCTCTAAGTTCTATTTTGAATGACCCAGATTATACTCTTTCGTACCTTCGCGAGGCAGTATTTGTCTCGCATCTCTCGAGTGAGGGTATTTTGAAAACTAAAATGGAGTTTTACAAATATTCAGGTAATCCAATACTTCTTAGTGCGACCAACATCGTACTTAACATATTACCAAAGAACATCCAAGATTTTGCGTTCTGCCTGTTTGGGGTTCTTCTTGAAAGTCTAATAGCAATCATGCTCTACAATTTGGCTCAGATATTTTTTTCCAAGAAAACCAAATATAACAAATGGGAAGAAGATGTAGAACAAAATATGAACCCCAAAATATTCCCAATTTCAAAACGACAGCAATTCTTGTTCGGTTTAAGATTTTTTTCGCAAGATGCTCCTTTAGTCCCGTCCAACATTCCCAAAGTTGCAGCTGCTCTTTACTATCTAAATCCATTCACGATGCTGCAATCTTGTTCAGGGATAGCAACTTTACAAAGCGTTTGGATTCTGATGTTGTTGTCTGCTTTCTATCTCTGCATCAAAGGTAGATCGATTACTGCTGGGTTCATTTTGTCACTTTTATCTCATCTTGATCTTAACTACATAATTTTCTTGATACCATGCCTTCTTTTGTGGCGACAGTCCCTTCCAAACAGTAGAAAAGCACCACCAATCTATTTGTTTCTTGCGCCTTTTATCTTTTGGACATTGGGGCTCAATCTTGTAACGTCTGTATTAATGGGAAGTGGTGAATCTCTAACAAAGGTCTATGATTTGACGAGAAAATTTCGGGTACTCAGACCAAGTCTCGGTATGCAATGGTATCTTTTCATGAACATCTTTCACAGATCAGAAGAATATTTTTTTTCCATGTCAGCTGGATTTATGTTTCTTTTCTCAATCCCTTTGTTAATTCGTTACTACAAGTATCCTATGGAAATGGTACGTAACAAAACAATATTCTTTATCGAACATTGCGAGGCAAAATCTTATTTTTTTGTTACTATTAGGCTACAATGCTACTGATGATAAAAACCTTGTTCAAACCAACACCATTAGTGCAGGATGCTATTCTGAGTTTGTGTATGGCGACCCTATCACCAAGAAGTCTTGCCAGAATGGGGACTTACTCTGTTGTTGCATTGCTGTCTCTTCCTGTGCCTATGCTTCTTTATCTTGTTGATTATTATCTGTTCCTAGAAGTAGGCAGTGCTCCAGCTAATTACATGTTTTTCCAATGCCTCGCTTATAATTTATTTCTCGGAATCATTTACATCGATATGATTGCGGCCACAACTAAACGCGATAAAGCTCTCCGGATCACTGAATCCGAGATGAGAAAAGAAAAATCCTTAAAGTAATTAAAAAAGTAGTACCAAAAACCAATCTCACCAAGCTGTCACTCGATTTGACGTCGTCTGAAGTTCGAGATTGATATCTCTAAAGGAACTAACCATATGGCATAATATGCGAAATAACGGCATCTATTTCATTAAGCGTTCTTTCTCTTTCAAAAATAACTGAGAGGCAATTATTTATTCAAACATAGAAAAATCCCTATTTGTCTCGTCCCAAGACATCGATCTCATACTTGGAACAGTGATACCACTTAGATCGACCAGCAAATCTGCAACATCCGTGGAGCTTTCAACAAAAAAAGATGCATTACTAACTTTCTTTCCAACAGTCACAGTGAAAGCATACTTAGGATTTTGAACGGCGACGTTAGAAGCATGTGCCTGTGCGATAATAGAGAGAACTGATGTAAACATCTTCTCATCTGAAATATCATCACCTACACAAAAAATGAAATCAGGAAGGTCATGATTGCGAAGAACTTTCTTGACAACAATGCCTTTATTCAATTTTCTTGGAACAATTTCAATGACACCTTTTAGAGTGACGAGGCGTATATCGAAGCCTTGCAACTTTTGTTCTAGTTCACCAATCAGGTGAGCTGATAAGAGAGATCCCCATTCAGGATCACAAGCATAGTAAGACCATCCAATACTTGAAGATGTCACCTTAATAAATGACCCATTTGCTCGCGCAGTATACATAGATAAGATGGGAATGACAATTTTCTTGACGGCGTCCCAATTCGCCAATAATTCAGATGTCCGCCATCTCGTACCGGAATAGTGCGGCTTTCTTGGATCTGAAATGCTTCCACCGTTTCCAGCGGCTAATCCAAGGTTTTTTATATTCCCAATAGCATTATCCAGATTTTGCTCTGTATCTCCTGATACCACGAATACTGTATTCCTTGGATCTCTACACAGTTCTGTCAATGCCCTGATGACTTCATTTGGAGGTTTACTATTTGAAACACCTAACATGTCTCTTTTCAGATATTTACCAGCTGGCTCTGTCATGACAATAGTACCATTAAAATCTATAAAAAATACTCTACTGTTGGCTGAATTATATGCACGGATAACAGATTTTTTGTCCAAAAGCGCAGATGAAATTTTCAGATCAGATGGTGAGCGTACTCCCTCTAACTCAACGAAACATGCTGTACTCTCGTCAGCGTCATTTTCTAGCTTGTTTGCCTTGGTAACATCTGCCAAGTCATTGAGTACCCGACGAGTCCACAATCCAGATGAGGAATTTGTTACGAATGCTATGTCACGTTGCCGTCTGCTATCTCTCTCTTCCTTTGACATTGCAAGTGCCGTATCTAAGCATGTGCATGCCATAGTGATATCATACGGGTTCACTCGCAATGCCCCATTTAAAATATTAGCTATAGTCGAAAACTCTGAAGTTATAGCTACACCAGGTTCACTTGGAAATTTCTTGCAGTATGCATACTCAAGCGGTAGAAGTGTCATTCCTTCGCGAATGGGTGTTATCATTAGAACATCAGTTGCCATCCAGATAGGAAGCCGCTGTTCTCTAGGCAATGAGGAACCCTCTACTTCTTCGTAACACAACACATCGGGACCAAAAGAATCATGAATACGTTTTACGACGTAGCGAACATGAGCCAAAGTATCAATCTCATCATTTTTTCTTGAACCAGGAATAAGACAAATCTGGTATAGCACAACCTTGCCTCTCCATATAGGGTAATCTATCAGAAGCTTTTCAAATGCTATGAGTTTCAGGCTGATGCCTGACAGACCTTGCGCCACATCGATACCAGTTATGATTCTTCTGTTCTTAAGGCGATTTTTCAGTTGAATAGCTCCTTCTTCAACAGTAATAGAGTTCAGACACGATGATAGAACATCTGACTCGATTGATACATTACTGATTGTAACTAGAACCTTTGTACCACGGAAACGAACACCAATCATACCTCCTGCAAGACTTTGGTGGGCGAGACCAAGAATCCTCTTTGATGCATTCAGAAAATGTCTTGCATGATCAAATGCATGAAAGCCCACAACATCTGCATGTAGCATTCCTTCTAAAATTTGTTCACCTTTATCTAGTTCTCGAAATACTTGACTTGTAGGGAAAGGGATATGAAGAAAGAAAACACACTGGATTGTACGGACTCCACGCATTTCGATGTCCTCCTCGTGAACTAGCTTGGGTAAGAGACAAAGGTGATAATCATGAACCCACACAATATCATTGGGTCTCACAAACTTCATTAAGGCATCACAAAATACTTTATTAACTGCACAAAAGGCATCCCACCAAGAATCAAGTTTCGATTGATCCCAGTCACTTTCAAAATCTGCGAGAGACCTAGCATATGGGTCTGCTTCATGGCCTTCCTTGTCAAGTAGGTTTTTTTGTCCCCATCCGCTCTTAGAAATATCAACAAGATCAATATTATGGAATGCAGGCCATAGTACTTGTTTACACATACCGTAGTAAAAGGCTTCAACAGTATGTTCCTCTAAGAAAAGTGGAGTGCAATTCATAGGTTCAAGGAGTTGGCGAATCTTATTCCTTTCTTCTTCTGTTTTTGCTTCACAACTAACTCTACCCAACCAATGAGCCTCCAGCATTTTGCTGACACCTTCTTTTTCTGTTTTAGCGATGATCGACTCTGAGAAGACTGCACTGTATTCACCTGTTATTTCATCTTTGGATATTTTTACTGGTAGGTGATAACAGACCAGATAAATCCTCTTCTTTCCAGATTCGAGGCTTAAGTCAGCACCTAGGCTTTCTTCCGTATCAGTTCGAACACGTGAAGCTGCCTCTTTCGCAGCTTTGAATGCACCGAAAGAAATGTCATTTCCATTATTGAAGTTGTCAACTATTTCATGGCCTTCTGTTAAAGAATGTAGCGGCTTTCCAAACGTTGGAGAGTTTGCATTTGAAACATCAATGTCGATGGTGCGATATGGTAAGTGTTCTAATCGTTTTGGTGTCTGTGCATATGATGATGGGAAATATAAGATTTCATTAGGAGGATCAACACTATAAAGAAAAGACATGAAGTAACATAACACATAACGTACGACGTACCACAACTTCACCAGCATCTTCGGTTGAGAAAGGGTCCTCCCATTCTGTCACATCAACGAAGCCATCAAAATGATCGGTAGTGAGCATTTTAGAGTCGTATCCATCGTTTATTCCCGCACCAGGAGTGACCACTAAATAACGATATCTGTGTCTAAAAACTTTGGTACTCGAGATGTGATTCACCACACAGATCACTGGCTTTCTTGTTTTCCATAGTGGATAGGTATCGGGAGTGGTTACCATTTCCACACTAGTTGCAAAAGTAGCTGCCTGTCCACTATCAGCTTGATCTGGTTCGAAATGTCCACCGTTCTGTTTAGTGATGGATCCATTTCCAACCTCCGAGCCCCACATGTTTGAAGACGTTACTCGAAGAGAAGATCCATAAGGTAACTCCGCTCTACATTGAAAGTGTAATCGTAATACTCTGCCTTCAGACATATTTTAGTATGCACAACGTAAATAGATTTCTATCATAAATCAGACAGACTGCTACAGTAAGAAAGAATGTGGCAATGTGGCGTACAATTCTCATGTAAAAGATCTTTTTACCGCGTGTTGTTTACTTGTCTTGAACTGATAAACTGTACACATGTTTAAATACGTACGTACACATAAAAAGCAAAATCCGAAGAGAACCGCTTGAGATCCACTTCAGCATTTGATTGTTCCAATGATGTTAAACAATTATCTCATAACTTGTTCTGAGGCTTTTTGAGCTGCAATAGTTTGAGCACGAATCTCATCATATTTAACTGCATGCACGGCATTTCGCTCCTCAGTTTCAATGCGGTTTTCGATATCCTTCTTCTTTTTTATTTCTTCTAGCTTCTTGGCAGCAACATCGATTTCGTTCATGAGAACTTCAGCACCATCACTTACTCCATAGTAACTCAAGGTATTATCATCATCATCCAATTCAATTGGAAACGCATCACACTCACTTCGAAAATGCAGTGACTGCAAATCAACATCAAGACCAAAAGCCCTAGCGCACATCATCTTGAGTCGAGAAACTTTGAGACTAGTTGGCAATCTCCTTTTCAAAGGTTCTAATGTACAACTTTCAGCAGCCATTGATTTAATCGTGATATCTACTGCGCTATTCTCTATGGCTCTTCCATGATTTGTGTTCGATTGAGATAACAACATTGATTCCTTATGTTTTTCCATCAATGTTAAAAACATGGGATATTTGGAACCAAGTTTGAGCTCTAAAAATTGATCTTGAACGGAAGCATTGGAGTTTTGGTTGCCATCACTTGATAATTTTGTCTTCATACTGTATATATCTCTAGCAACATGGCTCACATATCGCCGTTCAGCTTCTATCCTTTCCTTCTCAGAAATCTGAGATGCGTTCAATACTTTGAGCCGAGGCAATCTTGCAATAGTACCAGCTCTTGCTTCACCTGAACCAATATCATCCGTCAATGGAGATTTACGAAATCGGAGTGTATTCAGTGACTTTACAGAAGATAGGCATTCTATATCTTTCCAAGATTTAATTTTGGTTCCTGATATTTGAAGGTTCTGAAGGACCACAAAGTCTTTGTCTGGGTCTTGAATATCCACAGACTCAATCGGATTATCATCTAAAATGAGCGTTTCCAATTTAGAAAGGGTGCGAAGGCATTGGATTTGACATGACCAACTTTCTATTTCACAGCTAGAACAATCGAAAATCTTCAGATTATGAAATCCCTGAAAACCATTGTTTGGATCAATACTTTTCATATCGGACAAGTCATTGTATGCAACACAGAGTTCCTCTAAAGTCGGACACATTTGGTCGATGGCTTTGACAGTATCAAAAGATTCAATGCCACAGTTGTTGATGTTTAAAACTTTGAGTAGTGCAAATTCCTTAGTTTGAAAGCAAAAATCCCTCGGAATATCCTGTATCTTGTTTGCTGCAAAACTAAGCCAAACTAAATTTGGAAATGTTCTCAAAGTATCCAATACATCATTCCAATCACAAAATAGATTGCCTGCTACATCAATCTCCTTGATATGTCCAAATGTTTCTGTGAGCTTAGATCTTTCATCCTCATTTTTCACAATACCACGAATGCCCATCCCTCTGAGAGAAATATCTTGCAGATCTTCCAGCTGCTGCCGCTGTCTGACTTTCATTTCTCCCCAGAACTCAATAGGTTTCTCTCTCCCACTTGAAGTCCTAGCTGAATATGGGAGCAAGTTATTTGGAGCAACGAGTGGTGCATCTGGTTCCACATATCGAGACAGAAGCAAATTAGCCTCGAGCTCTACTCCAAGATCCAATTTATTCAACCTTAGAAAACTCCCACCGTTCAAACTTTTCTTGAGGTGGAAATGGCGAACGAGCTGATTGGTCCGTTTGCAAATGACACTACCATCATGTATCCCTCGTTGCTCGTCATCCCATTCCACTCCCGCGTATATTTCATTTTGATTTTTTGCGGATGCTACGGGACCCACGTAACGTACCGTCGCTACAAAGCCGTCGACATCGCGAATCCTCGTTTTGTTTACAACAATTTGAGGATCTATGGGTACCGTTGATGTTGATGTCATGTTCCTTTGAATAGATTTGATTTGTATGAAGAATGAAGAGGTGTCTTTTTTTTTCGAAAAGGACAACGGTTTGATACAATCGAATGGTGACTTTACCTTCTAATGTTACTGAAGACTCGATAATCCTCTTTTGTCATCATGCGATAAAAATGATGAGTCAGTCAGTCAGTCATATCTGCCATCTCTCATCTCTCATCGTCATTCTATCAAGGTGCATTTTGCTGTAATAACATACATCACACAATATTCATTCAGTAACGTGAACAAACCCTCTCAACAACAATGCCTCCGCAAAATCTCACTGCAACGGAAGGATCATTCGGTCAAAGCTGGACGAATCAAAAATGGATCCTTGTTCGACGTCCCACTGGTATTTTCCACCTTGATGACGTGAAACTAGTCGAAGAAGAAATGTCTTGTTGTGAAAATGATGAAGTCATCGTTGAGGCTAATGTACTCAGTTGCGATGCATTCATTCGAACAATGTGTGATGAAGAGGCATATCATGGGTCCATCTCAATCGGATCACCTTTACCCGCTATTGGATATGGAACTGTCGTGGCAGCTGGACCGAAAGCTAAGTTCAAGATTGGCTCAAAGGTTACTGGAATGATAGGTGCACAAACTTATACAAAGGATAAATCATCTGCCTTCTTTCCTTATTTTAAGTTTCCATTTATGAAGTTATCAGATGGATTAGGTCTGATGGGCTTGACCACTGGGCTAACTGCTTATGTTGGTGTGCACTATGTTTCACGACGACCTACACGAGGTGAGACTGTCGTGGTAACGGCAGCTGCAGGATCGGTTGGAAGTGTAGCATCTCAATTAGCCAAAAGTACGGGTGCTAGAGTCATTGGTGTTGCAGGAGGAGCGGAAAAGTGCAAATACCTCTTAGAAGATCTCCATTTAGACGGTGCCATTGATTACAAGAGATCGGACGAAACCTTTGAACAGCAGCTTGATCTTTTGTGCCCGAACGGAATTGATTTCATATACGACAATGTTGGGGGTGCGATTCTTGACTCTCTTTTGAATAAAATCAACCCTAAAGGGAGAGTTATCATATGTGGAGCCATCTCTCAATATTCCGGAAACTTAAATGGTAAAGGGACCGTCTATGGACCGTCAAATTACTTAAAACTTGCTGAACGTGGAGCTGAAATGAAAGGTTTCGCGGTGACACAGTATTTTTCTAAGATTCCGTTTGCCATCTTAAATATGTTTTGGTTACACATAAGAGGATACGTGAAGATGACCGAACACATAGAACTTGGAATTGCTTCATTTCCAAAGGCACTTCAAAATCTGTTTACCGGTGGCCACACTGGCAAGACTCTCGTTCAAGTGATTGAAGATTCTAGAAAAGAAAAAAGTCATTGCAATGCTTCATAATTTCAAAATTATGAATTTAGTTTAGTAACATGTATTGACTAACTCGATCTGGAAAAAAAGACAAATAAGAAAAGGAAAGCATTTTACTTCGAGATTTTTCATAGATCACGACTTTCAACATGGAGTGGTATGTGTGGTACTTGCTGTTGTACTTTACAGAAGGAGAACATTGTTTCTTCATACTAAATTTGTTCCCTTCTTTCAGTTTAACTGTCTCGACAGGAAGGAAACCATGAGAACAAAACGCACATCCTGCTCTCTCAGCTTCGATCTTCTTGTAATGACTGCATAACCCCCTCCCAAATAAGGTAGAATAATGTAAGTCCCTCGCAGGTCACCCTAACCAAACCCCGATGAAGGACGTTGTATTTCACTAATCCAACTCCATCAGCTGAGAACTGAAACATTCATGAAACTTTTGCAATATGCTCTTGTCACAAGAACCTTCTGGCCTTAATGATTTCTCACGAGCATCCAAACCGGGCAAAATTGGTATCTCATACACACGACTCAGCATCGTAACAACTTTTTCCAAATCCTGGTGATGGTACAAAATGAAAATATGTGATTCCTTCTTTTCATTCATTCGGCGAATGACTAATTCTTTGAACTTGGACAAATCCGTCTTGCTGTACTGTCTTAAGTCTATTTCCAAATTCGTTGGCTCGCACTTTTCCATGAGCGTTGCTAGCTTTTTGCATCCTTTATGTCCGAGCCTATCATATGATTGCTTTAAAGCACTCACTGCCCATTCATCGTAGGTACGAAATGGAAACATGTGAATAAAAGTTATGTCATCGAATGTAGGGACATCCAATGGCATAACTGTTCCTTTGGTACAAAAATAATTTGCTTGGGGACAGGAGTCAATTAATGGGTAAAGTATTGTTGCGTTCTTGTAGCCCATTGGTTTCGGCGGAAAACGGGTGTTGCGCTGTATGTGCTTGATACCACAAGTCCGTTCGAGGTAATTGGAGCATGCAATCCGCAAAGTTGAGCTGTCATGGAATACAACGGTTCAATAAGTGTCAGTGACGAGACAAATGTCCAATGACTAATGGTACTACTTAGGTAGTATTTACAAAAATAGATAAAAACGTATCATTAAGTTGAACACACCTTCCATTCTTCGGGGCACAATGAATCATAACCAAAGATCTGCTCTTTTTGAATGAATTTGGTAACGATGCCATCGGCTTTGCAAGATTTATCAAATCAGTATAGGTGGTTGTGCGATTCCATTCTGTTGCAAGTTTCCCCCATGTCGTTTGAAAGGCAGATTCTTTATCTGGCTGTAGAAGGTATATTGGGAGTGTTTGTTTCTGAATGACAGCTGATTTGCTGATGGCAGAAGTTCTGATTTCAGCATCAGCAGCTGAGTGCCAATCGTTAGTATTAGATAACGACGACGACGAAGAAGGTGCCCTCACCTCTCTTTGTTTCAAATTTTGCATTAGTGAACGATCGCGTAGAGTGTTCATGAAAAAAACGATCAAAATCAGCGACACGAAGAATGAGTACATCGTCCTGCTGCTGAAGGTTCTTCTGATTTCCATCTGGCTTAGAGTTTTGAATGTGTAGATGTTCCTGTGTATCTATGTAAGTATAAATATATGGAGATATAGTGGTGTTGCTCCTTTTATAATATAATAGAAGTGACCCCCTATAAACTAGGTAGAGCTACCAATTTTGTACCCGCGTTGAAACTACCTACCGAAGAAGGTTAACAATGACGTGTTTGCTTACATTTTTGAAAAAGAACTCTTCCGAGCTCACTTTTTGAGAGAGGTTTCATTGCAAATAGTAAAAAAGACCATCGATAAAGTAAAGAACCCAAGGACAAATACATTTTCCATTATGAGATTTGGATCTGCTATTATTCCTGCGTTCGGCTCTAACATTCGCTGGGGGATTTTATCAACAGGAAAAATTAGTAGTGGTACGTTTGCTTTCTGTGTTGCTGTGCCCTTATATTTATAAAATTGTGCAACTCACTCCAATCTCATCAATTAGACTTTGTAAATGCAATTAGTATCACCGAAGGAGCAGAATGTGCTGGTGTTGCGTAAGTAAAATGCAGATTTAAATTTTTGAACTGTTTTATAGTATTCATTCTAATTTTCTGTGAACAATTATTCAGTGCTCGAAATGTGGAGAACGCATCGAGTTTTGCCAAGAAGCATAATATACCAAAATATTATCATTCATACGAAGATCTTCTATCTGACGATTCAATTGATGTTGTCTACGTCGGAAGCATTGCTGACCAGCATTCGAAAATGACGAAGATGTGTCTTAAGGCGGGCAGACCTACAGTTTGTGAAAAACCCCTGACTCTGAATGCAAAAGATACAAGAGAGATTATTGAGTTGGCCCGTTCTGAGGATGTCTTTCTATTGGAAGGACTTTGGTCTAGATTCTTTCCTGCCATGAAGAAAGTATCGGAGCTAATAAGGGACGGAGAGATTGGAACAGTGGTCAATGTCCAAGGAGATTTTGGATACAATAATCTCAACTTTGGGCTCGATGATCGCATATGGAAACCATCTTCTGGAGGTAAGATTGTCTTGAATTGTTAATCATGCGTAGTAAAATATGAAGCGCTCTGTTGCCAACGCTTTCCTTTATAGGAATGACATATGATATTGGAATGTACCTTGCACATCTTGGTCAAGTAGCGTATCCTGGCGCCGAAGTCGAAATGATTCAAACGATGGCTACAATGAAAAATGGAGTCGATCAAACAACATTGTGTAATATGATGTGGTCATATGGTGATGATACCGTTGATGACGAAACTGGTCAAAAAGGCATGCTTCAGTATTATGTCACTGGATCAGCAAACACCGAAGAAAGAGTAACTATTCAAGGAACCAATGGAAGGATTGTTGTACATTCACCAGCACATGTTCCAGAAAGAGTCAGCCTATTTAAAGATGAAGGTCGCGGGAAATCAAGTGAGACAGTTTTTGACTTTCCTCTCCCTAAGGACGATTGGACGACTTGGAATTACCCAAATTCAATTGGGTGCACCTATGAAATTCAACACGTGAACGAGGCGTTGAGGGCTGGGAAGAAAGAGTGTGACGAATTTACATGGAGAGATAGCATCCAGCTTGCTGAGATCGTCGACGAGATACTGAAGCAGGCGAAGAGTAGGGATGTTTTTTGCGCCACGAAGCGTTACGAGGAGCAAGCAGAATTAGTAACTAAGTAGCCATTGAAATAATGCGCATAAAACATTAACAAGGCGTCTTTAAATATTAGGTTCAGGATTTGGTGCACCATTCAATGGAGATACTTTGGCTCCTGATACTTGTTTGCTGAGTCCCCATGGAAACATAGTCACAAACTCCTCGGCAGCAGTGGGGTGAATGGCAACACATGCGTCGAAGTCGGCCTTCGTTGCCCCCATTTTCATAGCAATACCAAATCCTTGAAGCATCTCATCTGCGCCCATTCCAATAACATGCAGTCCAACGACAAGTTCTTCTTCTCCAGCACAAACAAGTTTCATAGCAGTCTTAGGCTTATCGTCAGGATCTACCTGCCATGGTCCATAATATAGATTCGCAAACTTGCTTTTGTAAACTTTAATGTTTTCTTCTCCATACTTGGCTATGGCCTGTTTCTCAGTCAAACCAATGGTCCCAATGGTTGGGTGGGAGAATACAACAGTAGGTACATTTTCGTATGATACCTTTGCTTGTTTCCACTCTTCTCCACCGAAAAGTCGATCGGCAAGGCGACGACCGGCAGCAATTGCCATTGGGGTGAGCTCAACGCTCCCACAAACGTCTCCGAGAGCAAAAATTCCCTCAACGTTCGTCTCAGAATATTCGTTCACAACAATGTAACCTCCTTCCTTTTGCTTCACACCAGCCCCAGGGAGGTTCAATGGTTGGACCAAGGGAGATCTACCAGTGGCCATAAGCACAGTGTCAACTCCATTTATTTTCTCCCCATTATTCAAGATAACAGTTTTTAATCCAGTAACACTGTCAACTTCAATTTTTTGCACACCTTCTGTGTTACGGAAAATATTGATACCTTGACGCTGCATTTCTTCATCCAATGTTTCAGCAAGCATATCGTCAAATTCACGTAATGCCTGCCCCTTACGAAGAACAAGAGAAGTATCAGTTCCAAGAGCCTGGAGTACTCCTGCAAGTTCGACCGCAATATACCCTGCACCAACTACGACAGCTTTTCCAGGTAATTCCTCCAACTCAAAGAAGCCATCTGATGAAATAGAGTTCTCACGAATTCCGTCTCCTTCAGGGAATGTAGGGTATCCTCCAGTAGCAATTAAAACATTCTTTACTTTGTAAGCAATTGGTTCACCTCCATCGGATGGAGTCACAATGACCCCTTTTCCTCCATCTGCTAGCGATGCAGTTCCCAATATACTGGTAACTCCAGAATTAGCCATATTGCGTTCATAAATTCCATTCAAACGTGTTATATACTTGTCACGATTCTCTTTGATAAAACCCCAATCAAATGAAATGGCATCAGAATCATATCCTGAAAAACCATAGTGTTTCATATCATGAAGAGTTTCAGCAATAGATGCTGCGTTCCACATGACTTTCTTGGGCACACCTTTATGAATTGAAACAACGCGATTCAAATGGATTAGTAATTGAATTGAAATATTATTAGGACAATAAATTTAAGAGTGCATAAAACTTACAACCAACATTTACACATGTTCCACCAAGGCGGCCTTTTTCGACAACAGCAACCTTGACTCCATAAGTTGCAGCTCTACGCGCAGAGGCTATCCCTCCGGACCCTGCTCCGATTACAAGATAATCAAAGTCATATTCATCACCTTCTGACGAAGACATGCCAACAGATGTTACGCATCGACGATGAAAAGCAGGGCGGATTCTTAGATTTCCACCAAGAGTTGGTGTGCTCCTCAAGTTCGCAAACGCAGCAACGGAGAAGTTGCGTGCATTAGAAGCATAAGCTGTCGCCTTCGTAAACCTGTTCACAAACGTGGCAACAATAAGCATAGCACTTGGAACAGTTAATTTCATTTCTAAATTAGAGTGGGTACCTGATAAGTTTTGGTGGTACTACTTAAGTAAGTAAGATGAAGGACTTGGGAATCCAATTACTCTCTTTTAGACACACTTGCAGCATTCATCTTCGTCGTTCGTCTGCGCGGCAAAGTGCGTATTTTCGCGCATTATTTTGCATTCTTTTCATTTGTCTGGGCTAAAATAACTTACAAGGCTTCGCTCCAAAAAATGATACTGTCTAAACACTCTCTCTACACCCCCATGTACAAAACTGCAACGCCCTTATTTCAGTTGAGTGTTGAGTGTTAGTAGTTGGCGAGTCTTGAGACAACTCCTACATAGATATAAAACGAGGTTGTGTGCTCAACCATTATATGTTTTGAGCTATCATCCCATGGATCAATCTCATAATAGATACTCCGATTTTCTACTGAGTGAAGAAATAGAACGTAAAAATCAAAGCACCTCATTGCGGTCGAATTCCTCTTGTTGTGATGGTTATGAACCTGAAGAGTTAGATGAAGATGTACAAATAATCAACGATGATTTATTTGACGGCATGAGTTATTCGCGTCAGAAAGCATCACATAGTCCATCAATTCTTTTAGAGAAGAAAAAGTCAGAAAAGCAGGTCAACATCAGTCGAAAACCAGAGCAACTTTTGAATGACGACGATCCAAGTATTGAATATAATACAGTCAAAAATAACAAGATAGATCGAATAATACCAAATGCCTGGGATAGCAGTCCTAGTACCGTAGATTACAACGAGGATCAGGATGATGAATCTTTCTACACACACGATGAAGCAGTTCACTTTGAAGATAATAGTAGTAGTAGAACTCACAACATGCCAATATCATTTCAAGATATAGATGATGATGAGAACGATTCTGACATGGAATTGACCCAGCGTTCGAGACAAATCCAACTTGATCTTAGGTTGAGAGAAATGACTGAACTTGCACTTGAGGCTGAAAGAGCCGCTGCAGCTGGTGATGAAATGTTCCGAGGGAATGCAACAAAATTTGAGCTAGGACTTGGACTAGATGTTGACCTACCATTGTCAGTGCCATCTACAACGACTTTGACCCCTAAATCAAATGATATAAATATGAGCAGAAGACTTCTCGAGCCCAAAAATCGAATTTGGAATTCAAGATGTGTTCCTTTTTCATGCAACAACAACTTCGGTTCATCCTCCCCTATAGAAATGTGCAAAGGAAGAAAAATAATCGATTCGGAACACCTTCACTTCAAATCATCACCATCTCGACAGCGTTCAGCTCCATCCACGTTATACAACAGCCCTCGAACAGCATCTATATCTTCCATGACATCCCACTTCCCCAGTCTCATGAAGTCGCACAAGTCTCCTGCACCTATGATTCAAAGAATAGATAAAATTCACATTCTTAACCTTCGCCATATTGATGACGTGATTCCTAACTTTGAAGAGATGCAACGTTTTATGAAGATGCATTTAACAAGAGCCGGAGTGGAAGAGATTGCAGACAGCATGACAAAGCATGAGAAAATAAAGAATTCATCCATTCGGAGCACGTCAGTTCGTGTTTCTGGTTTTCAACAGATACTTCGATCCTTTTCAAGCAACAGTTATAATCAGAAGACAATTTCTATTGACGAAGAATGTGTCAAGGATGAAAAGGCGCATGGTCTTGCTTCAGGAAGTCAAGACGATATCGAAAATTTCGATCAAATGGATCCAGATTGTTCACAAATATCGGATACTAATTCATCAGAAAAGTTATATGTCGATACACTTGCATCAGAGACCTGTAATATGAAAAGTAAATTACGTGTTCCGTCCCCATTACCTGCGCCTCCTTACACAGACGATGTAAAAGATGGTCCTACCGTTGTATACGTTCGTACTCCGTCGTCACCATGGTTAAATTTTTTGTCAAACATGACTCCTGTGAGAAAATCTTCATTGGATATCTCTCAACGGCGTATCTTTAATTTTACTGAGAATACCCCATCGAAATCCGTTGTTTCGACGCCAAGTTTTCAGAGGAATAGAAAAGTGGTTTTGACTGTAGCTGATAGATTGCGCTCACAGGAGCCACCATTATTTCACTTTGATAACATTGAAACTCAGAACGACGAAGTCAACGACGAGGTTCAGATTTCTACTGACACTTTCACCAGCCGAATAAGGCGAAAAAGTCTTTCGGATTTGTATCCATACGAAGTCAATAGTATTGGTACCAATGCAGACGATCCAAAATCTCGCAATCAAATAGGGTCCATCACTGAAACATTTCCCATCAAAGAGGCGCTCACCGAGCCATCCATGATTTTATTACCCGATGGTACTACATCGTATCGCTCTAAAATCACAGAACATTTTTATGATCAGCAGATTTTATCCCGGGAACCAGTGCACCGACATGACTCTAGCATCGTTGAGAAACTCACGTCAGACGTGCCAATCCATGACAACAAAAATAAATCACTATCTTGTTACAATGATGATGATAATCTATTATCACTGAAAGACGCGCAAACAATACCGTGGCTTTCAAACATAGACGTAGAATATGGATCCAGCTCTTACGAAATTTATGAAAAGCTGACTGAAAAGGAAGAGCGTCCTACGAGTGCTCACCGTATCACTACACCTTTGACTAATTCTCTGTCTATAATCAATTTGATGGTTGAAAAGGTACCTTCAGTAATTGAAAGATTAAACCCTCTCAGAAAATCAAAGCAATCTAAGTATAAAGACGATGTGTCCTTTGTGGAGAATTTCATGTATGTAGGGATACATCCAAAAAATCGCAGCGCGGAAACTAAACACATGAAACAGTATCAGAAAGAGAATCCCATGTACAGGAATGAAACTAGTTGCTTCGACATTAGCTGTAAATCTATGTTCGAAAGTTTAAATTGTCTCCATGGAGATGAAACAGAAGCTGCAACGATAGAACCAAGTGCATCTTTTATAGAACCAACTTCGAAGTTTGGTAACATTCAAACACCCGATCGACGAAAGAAGCTTCTGATTGGTAATAGACTATTTCAACCACCATCATTGAAATTCCATCAATCTAGAAGCAAGTTGGCAGATGTTTCTGAGGATCTGGATACAGTTCATGATGAAACTTCTTTAGACTCCATGTAATTCATTGTATAATCAAATGTATCTACATAAGTAGTTCAATTTGAACTTTTTGTCATTTTTATCTATCGAAACCGTATAGGCTCGGGTGTTATACCCATACTTACGTACAGACCAGCTCATCAATACACTCGACGGCGAAAAAAGAAATTTATCCATCACTTTTTTATTCGTTTCAGCGAATTGCAGATTGTGTTGCTCAAACCTTATCTTCTGTGAAATTTATTTATTGACGAAGCATGTTTTTATCAAGATTCTATCTCGTCTTCATGACAGTGTCTCCCATGATGAGTCATGGATTCAGCGTTGCATCTCGCAGTGCCATGGTTAGATCTATCTCTCCGTCCACGGCCATCTTCATGTCGGACATGTCTGATGAATTTCCATCAGACTCAAGTACTGAGGATATTGTAGATGTCGAAGCGGAATCGATGATGCCTACAGTCAGTGAAGGTATTGTGAATTCTATCCTTGATGACCTACCTTACGATGGAAAACCTGTCACTGTTGTTTCTAAAGAAACCCGGGCAAAGATCAACGAAGCTGTTCTCAAACTGGAGGCTATGAATCCCACTGAGAACCCTGCTTCATCAAAACTACTGAATGGAATTTGGACTCTTAGATATGCTGGCGGTTATGAAGATGAGTGGGCTATGCCGTCACCAACTCGCCAGATTGCTCTGTTTCTCTACTCGGGTGGATACTCTCCAGGAATCTTTGCACTCAGTTTAGCATCCAGCCTCCCTGCTTCACTAATTGAAGTTGGTGAATTATCTATTTGTAAGTTCCTTCTTCTCAAAGTTCCTTTTGCTCGATCTTTTGAGATGACATTATTTTTAGTCGTTTGGAAATTGGTTAAACTAACTTCACTCTTTTACCCCAATGCAGCTATTTCCCGAGAGCAACCTCGTGTTGAGGCCAAGATCGATGTCAAATTCTTAGGTGGAGCTTCGAACGATGTTTCTGTTAAAGCTCATCTGGAACCTAGGTCTGACGTTCGTCTATCGGAGACATACGAGAGTGCCACTGTACTGGGACAAAATATTGATATCCCAGAGGCCCTTCAGTATTCTCGTGACCTTTACATTGCCTATTTGGACGAAGATATTTTGATTGTGAGAGATGGAAGTGGAGTTCCTGAGATTTTAGTTAGAAAGAAGTAAAGTTGTTTGTCTTCGAAACTATGTAAACTTAAAAGAATTTATCTCCAAAATTACATTTAGGCCTTCTCTTCATATGTGCTTCTCCATGCTTCAAGTTTACAAAGTGCATCAATTATATACTTGTCTTCACCATTTTCCCTTGCTACTTCAGAATGCAGTGGTATCCAACGGTACCTCTCGCTTGTTCTGTCAAGTAAAATTTCTGAGCCGCTTTTGACCTTGACGTACACGATAGGTTGAACTGTTTGAGTTCCCTTTTCATCTTCAGTATCCCATTCAGATGTGGGGAAAAATGTATTGTCTGTGAATGTAATACGTGAGTATAGATTGAAGCAGATACTGTATATTGCATATTATGAATGGATGACTTACAAAATCCTAGAACTTGAATAGGTGTTACTTCACTCAAGCCAGTTTCATCCCTCGCCTTTCGTTTAGCACCATCAAAGAAAGTTTCACCTTTGAAAAGTCTGCCTCCAGGGAGCCACCAAATTCCTTTTGCCGGGTGAGTCCCTCTCTCTACTAAAAGGGCTTCTTCTCTCTGTAAATGGCTATTGTATCGGACTATCAAGCAATCGACACAACAAATGATACAATCTCGTACCATTTTCCCATAGAACTCTTTTTCCAAGAACTTTCGGTGATTTAGAATCTTAGTCAGTTCCTTTTTATCACCCCAAAAAAGAGAGCAATCGTCACCTTCAGGTCTAGCGCCAGAATTTTGTCGGTCCTCATCATTTGCCTTCTTTTTATCCCACAATCGCAAAGCAGTGGCTGCAACGAATCCTAAAGCGAAAGCTCCAAAGAAAGACCTATTTATTTGAGAGCTCATCGTATAATGGAATTACCCGTTGAGAAAACTTTGCACTTTAGAAAAGTAATACGTGTCGTAAAGTAGCAAGTTGCAACCACAAACCACAAGAGACTCTCTAGAGAGGCAA
>Ga0213868_10001803_pt1 | contig 20674 bp, 14 predicted proteins | sample PICome_9_FD_160087 | JGI IMG/M metagenome (GOLD analysis project Ga0213868, IMG submission 160087) | Coastal seawater microbial communities near Pivers Island, North Carolina, United States - PICO127 | ecosystem: Environmental > Aquatic > Marine > Coastal | place: USA: North Carolina...
CAGCTGTCATGCTTATGGGTATGAAAATATGGTGATCACGGTTATGAGATGATTAATGTCACATATGTTGGCGACTTATTGATAGCTAGTAAGGTCACTGGGGATCAAAACGTTCCTAAAGGTGAGGTGACGTTTACCGCTGATCTCAGCCCCTTTGCCACCACCGAGGCAGGAAATAAATTGGAGACTATTGAGCTCTCTGCTGCGGCTGCCAAACAGTGGGGAAATAGGTATCTCACTAGATTCCCTGGAAAGGGACAAGTGGCCTCGGAAGGATTTGTTAACAATCAATTCATCGACGGTCAACTCATTCTCGTCGGCGAAGAATACTTCTCTTATGCGTGGGTTCCAATTGGTCATCAGATATTCTTCGGAAGGCCAAGTGCTCAACTTACATTGAAAATGCTGAAGCAAAGTCAAATGACAGACTACGGTGCCGTGGATGTCAACATTCCAAACGAAATATCTAGAAATAGAGCTTTCGCTCAGCGATGTTATGAAGAATCTGAAATGTTGATTGACGACCATGCTGAGGGTGACTTGTGTTTCTTGGTCGACGATGAAGATTACTTTTGTCAAGAAGGTTGTTTTGAATAAATATGAAACTTGTACCATTCTCTCTCTCTCTAGGCAAATGAAGGACGTCCTCATCGTAGCTGCACATATGGAAGTCCTTTCTGATACTGTAATGTTTTTAAAAAGACGGTAGTTTACAATTATACACTATGTACATTCTTTTCCTTCATATTGCGTGTCCGACGTCCACTGATTAATCCACTCAATTATTGTCAGTTCTTCAATTTTTCTTGCAATAGTGGCACACGGTGGATCTTCATCAGAACTGAACATGAGATCCAAATGATGACCTCCTAAATCCAGAATGACAGCGAGAATACCTCCACTTTTTGTAATGTTTTGGACCATGGAACACGGATACTCGATAATTTCATCGCCAAATCCTTGCTTGACGCACAAGTCTTCGTCGACACCGAATTTATTATCGCGGGAAGAGTAAACGCCTGCGGCAGACCAAGGATCTAGTAACCCATTTGAGAAAATAATGTTGGAATGAGAACCAATCCTTTTACCTCCGTACATGTCATCAAAAAACTTAGAGAAGGGATCAATCGCATCTTTCTTCGGATAACCAAACATTTCATTAGGATCGCTGCATATGCTTTCAAAATTTTGTTCTACGACAGTCCAATTTGACAAAGTATCTCTATATGTAACTTGGTGCTTTGGATGAGATGGTGGCCAGAAGAAATCGCGACCTACTCCTCTGGCGTAAGTCATAATCAGGTTCAAATTTTCATTACAGACAAGTGAAGTCCATATAGTTTCATTCTCAATCTTCTGCGTGCATATTTGATCAATGGATTCTTCATTGATTGCTTCTTGCTTTCTACTTGTGGACGAATACCTCAAATTTTGTTCATGTGTGTTTACCGAAACGAGGACATTGTCATTTATGGCTGGGACTACATCAAAACACTCTAACTTTTGAGTGATATTGAACCAAAGTCCGACAGCATTTTTCACTGACCTAAACAAATTTATATCGCCGAAGTCCATGCCAACATTAGTGGTCTGTAGAACATTCACCTGATCCCAATCCACGTTCAATTTCAGTCCCGATGGATACGTAACATTATATAATACATGCTCTTTGCTTCCTTCAAAAGAAATTCCGAAATCTTTATTCAATCCACTTTCCCCGACACATGCCTCATGCAAAGGCCATGCTGGCAAGTCATAATCCCCTTCACCAAGTGCATACGGAACGTAAGAAGACTTATATGGGTAATTAGCTTCTGCAAGATCAACCCATGGGCTCTGTGCCCATTCTATCAGCTTCTTACTGTCTTCTAATGTGTCAAGAGGATTACAAAGACTGAACTCATTCGATAAAATCCTACGACCAGTCGCAGTCCTTCCATACGAATGTATCAAGGGCCACACCGCAAGCAAGTTATCGAAGCAATAATTACCAACGACCTGTCGATTACTTCCAGGTACATTAACCTTGATTCCTTCAGAAACCACGTGAAATGCACTATCCAAGGTTCCATCATTTGGTGAATCACTCTTCATATTGGTTGTGACGTTTCCCTCCAGCGTGAAGGGAAACCCCCAAACAGGCGCAGAGGAGCTTATTGCACCAGCGATCATTCCAGGATATTTCATCCGCATCCAACTACTCAACATACCACCGTAAGATCCACCAAAAGTTATCACAGGTCGCCTGTGATCTGGATTCAAATACGAAATTAAGGATGCAAAGTCTTGCAGTGCCTGAGTTGTGGTTAAGTATGTAAAGCAACCACCACTTGTTAAACGTCCATACAATGGTTTCGATTCACCCTGAAATCTATGTTCCGCAAACACAACCAACGCTCCAAAGCTAGGTTTTGCAGCGAGTTCCCAGACCAGACCAGTATTGTTGACATATTCTTCAATGGGTGACTCATTTCCGGTGTAAAAAAATATCGGAGGTTCCTGAGCCTGTGACAATCGTTCATAGCCGTCGTAAATACAATATCTCTGCGGAATTGTATCATGCGTCGATGTACTAAAGTGATCCAATGGCTGATTGAAAATATAACATGTGACATTTGCCATTGACATTTTGGATGAATTGTATCTTCGGATTCTTTTCGGTCCGATCCCTTTTCGACGTTGCAGTTCACAGCAGCATTGGATGTGACAGGAACAGAGTATCAATGCTAACAATAATAAGGCATCTCGATGAATCATTTCCTAGTTTTATGAATTTCAAATGTATCTACGTATATTTATTGGAGATAAGAATACATGACACATGACACATGAGACATGGCTCTGTATCGAACGCGCGCCACTTTTTCAGACAAAAAAAATAGAGACACAACACACAACCGAACACATTCAAACCATAGTAGATCAAAAGAGATTTATTTGCCGAGGATTAAATTATTGATTTACATTCCAAACGAAGAATACAAAGAATCTATGCTGAAATGGACGACCATCAGATGGAGTTAGATGATTTATTAGCCAAACTGCGCCCATTCCAAAGAGAAGGGTACGAATTTGCAATCCACCAAGCAAACGGTAGACTACTTCTTGCGGATGAAATGGGGTTAGGAAAAACTGTAACGTCATTAGCTATAATGCTCAAATACAAAAGTGAATGGCCTCTGCTCATCTTATGTCCTGCGAGTCTGAGACATACCTGGCCAGGTGAGATTGAAAAGTTCATTCCAAGGTTAACACCCCAAGAAGTTTACATCTGTAAAGGATTTGATGACAGCGACTTTCATTCCAATCCCATCAAACGATCCAGAATAAAAGTTGTCATTGCGACATATTCTTTACTTCAAAATAGATCTGCTGCTGCTAGGGTATTACAAGACTTTCACTTTAAATGTGTCATTGCAGATGAGTCTCACAACCTGAAAGAGAAAAACTCTCAGAGATGCCAGTTGGCAATGCCTCTTCTATTGAAAGCAAAACGGGTCTTGTTTCTATCTGGTACTCCAGCTCTAGCTCGACCTGTTGAATTGTGGCCTCAATTGCATTGTATTAATCAAGATATGTTTGGTTCGTATACTTATTTTACCAAGACTTACTGTAATGCAAGAAGGAATCGATTTGGTTGGGATGTATCGGGCATTAGCAATGCAGATGAGCTGCATAAAAAGTTAAAGCAAGTCATGGTACGAAGGCTCAAAGCGGATGTTCTTACAGAACTTCCACCCAAGCAACGTTCCATAGTTCCAGTGAAGATACAAAAATCGGAACACATTCAAGAGTGTCGCGAAATTATGGAGAGGCTTAAAGATGCGAAACTTACGATGAACTCAATGACCATGGATGAAGATGAAGCTCATGATGCACGATTTGAGGTGAAAACACTTCTGACAAAAGCCTATCAAGCCAGTGGGGTGGGAAAAGCACAGGCATGTGCGGAGTATATTCTTGATTGGTTACGCGGATCCGATACTCAGAAAGTTTTAGTATTTGCTCATCATAAAGACGTTATGGATGTCATAGAAGCGGCAGTATCCAAGCATTTAAAAGGACTAGGACATATTCGTATTGATGGCTCTGTTTCTTCTGTGGAAAGAGCAATGCGAGTGAAGAAATTTCAAACAAAACCTCAAATTCGAGTAGCACTGTTGTCTGTTACAGCTGCAGGTGTTGGATTAACTTTAACTGCTGCATCTAGCGTAATATTTACTGAACTTCATTGGACCCCGGGAGTCTTGGCACAAGCTGAAGATCGATGCCATCGAATTGGTCAACCAAATGCAGTAAATATCATGTACTGCGCTTGTAAAGACGCTGATCTCAGCGTAGATATGCAACTATGGAAGATGCTGGGACGCAAAGTTGGCAATCTTGGACGAATCATCGAAGGTGAAAAGGGATTATCCTTACATGCCGATCAAACTGAGAATAGTGCACCTTCAGAACAAGAACTCGCTTCCTTTTTCGCAGAGACTTGTCCATCAGAATCAAACCAGACTAATGGTCATAGTACCGTCAAAGGCTCCATTCAAAGTTTTTTCATGAAGAAGTCAGAAAGTTCCAAAACTACAATTGAGACAGCGAAACCTTCCGTATCACCCGATGCTACAAAACAGATAGCTACCGAAATCGAGATGAACAAGAAACGAAAGACACCTGAAACACCTGTATTATCTTCTTGGGAGTGCAGCAAGTGTACCTACATAAATCAGTTCACTTCGTCTCGAAATAAAAGATGCGAAGTGTGCGGAAATGCTGAATTTTGTACTTCTCTGTCTCATATATCTTCATGCAATACGGACGTTATATGTTTAAGTGACAGTGATGATGAAATCATTATCGAAGAGCAGAAAAGTGAAATTCGAAGGACCAAATCGGAATTGCTGTCGTTTTCTGTATCGAAAAACAGTGGAAGGGTATCCATCCATAATGCAACTGGTGATTCACTTTTTATTAGCTTTGAAATTGAAGAGTTACTGATTGAGCACGCGCCGAAAGATTCTTATGACCACACTTCTAAAAGGAGACCCAACAAGATCTCGCCCACTGACATTTATTTTGATGAATCTCAAGTGTTCAAGATTGTTAGTAAAATATGTCAAAATCAAGAGAACAAGTCAGCATATTTTTCTGAATCAGATCGTCACTTGTTATCACAAGAGATCAAAGACTTCATCCGATCATTCTCGGGTCTCCGAGAAGTTGAAAAACAGGCTATTCAAAAATACGGAATTCCAATTCAAAGTTCTACCCTTCGCGAGACGTTACAAAGAATAGTTATTGAATCTTCATCAAAGTCTCAAACAGATCGCTACTGTGGCGGACGAAAGGAAGAAGCCATCGCAAACAAAGTGGCTGGAAAGTTATCAGAGGCGGATAAGAAGGTTCTCGATGGCTTTGGATGTGCCTGGTGTGGAAAAGATCTTCATTCTTCGTCTTTGAGAACAGGCGTTGCCTCCACATATTGCTCTTTCGAGTGTGCAGAAGAAGGGCGGTTAAAACGTGGTGGAATGTACTCCTCATCGAACATTAGGTCTCAAATATTCACTCTCGAAAGCGGCATTTGTCAGTTGTGTCATATCGATGCAAATGCTATCTTTCTTCGAATTTCCTCTTTGCAACCGGCGGAAAGGCTCAATGCTTTAATAAACGCGGGTTGGACTTTACCCAAGGGTCCTAAAGCATTACAAAATCTACTGCAAGACCCCAAAGAAGGTGACTTTTGGCAAGCTGATCACATCAAGGCAGTCGCGGAAGGAGGGGGTGGATGTGGCCTAGAGAATTTGCGAACACTCTGCACGCCATGCCATCAACAAGAGACTGCAAAGCTTCGAGCTCGTTTAAAATTGAAAGGGAAAGAAACCATCCAAGTGGCTGATATACGCTCCTTTTTTTCAAGTTAAATCACCTCTCTCTTTCTTTCTGTGTGTTAATTGTCTCAAGCTATAGCTCGATCATTTCCGTCATTTTTATATGGGCTACAAAAAAATGAACAGCTCCCGTGCGGGAGGACACACGGGACTACTAACCCTAATCTCTCGTGTTGGATGCATGATGCCAAATGCGTACTGCATCGGAGTAGAACGGAAACAATTCTCACATCATTTTGGAAGATTTGCAAAACACAGAGAGATGACCGATTCAAAAGAACTTTATCCACTCACTTATCATATTAACGATGGGAAATCGAAATATGGCGGTAGAGATATGATTGGTTACGGAGCCAATCCGCCAGACGCTAAATGGCCCAACAATGCGAAAGTGGCTTTGACTTTTGTTCTAAACTATGAAGAGGGAGGGGAGAATTGTCTTCTGCACGGAGATAAAGAAAGTGAGAAGCTTCTATCTGAAATTGTAGGAGCGGCAGCTTTGCCTAATCAACGGCACGCTAATATGGAAAGTCTTTATGATTATGGAGCCCGTGTGGGGTTTTGGCGCCTTCATAGACTTCTCACGTTAAAGGAAGTCCCTTGTACAGTTTTTGCAGTGGGAATGGCATTAGAACGAAATAAAGAGGCCTGCAAAGCAATGATGGATGCCGGATGGGAAATCGCCTCACATGGTTACCGCTGGCTAGACTATCAAAATGTGGATGAAGATCTAGAGCGTGAACACATTCGAAGAACAGTTCAAATTCATCAGGACTTGTTCGGTAAAAGACCTGTGGGTATGTATCAGGGCAAGCCAAATGTTAATACAAGAAGGCTCGTCGTGGAAGAAGGTGGTTTTCTGTATGATAGTGATGCTTACGATGATGATCTACCTCATTGGACCTTCGATTATGGAGATAAACCCCATTTAATTATTCCGTACACACTCAGTAATAATGATATGCGGTTCGCTATTCCAAATGGATTCAGTCATGCTGGAGAGTTCTCGCAATACTTAAAGGACAGTCTCGAGTAAGTAGAATATGTGACTTTGTATGTATATCTTTGATACGTAAGTATGAATCCTAACCATAATTTGACGTATTTTCATTCACATCTGAAAGTTATCTTTTGGAAGAAGGGCATAATGGAATCTCAAGCATGATGAATGTAGGGCTCCATTGTCGGCTAGTTGGTCAACCAGGTCGGGCGAAAGGTCTTGCTGACTTTATTGATTACGCCAAGACTAAGAATGTATGGATTTGTACAAGAGAAGAAATAGCAAATCATTGGTACCAACATCATTACCCCGAGAAGAAGTGAAATAAGAGCGATGATATCAATCGACCTACTTGGACGTTGAAGAAAGCATGTATGTCGAGTACAGTCATGTGTCAAACGTAAATTTAAAAAGAGTGCTATTTATTTTATATTATCCTTGTCGTTTATAGGCTTGATTCGATCCATCACCAGCTTTCATCTTATACCTCTCTTCATCTCGTAATCCAAAAGCTCTTTTTAACTTTAGTTTCTGCATTTGGAACGTTCTCCTGATACTTTGATTCTTCAGGATAAATCTCGCTAGCAATAATATGAGTAGAATAGCAACAGGGGTCCAAGAACCAGTTTCGTTCTCGGTATTCATGTGAGTAAAATGACTATAAAAATAGTCCCTATTCAGCAAAAAAATGATTCTTAATCTATTCAATAAAGTTCAAAACAGTCTTCGTGTGATGAACTGCCCATTCTATATTGAAAACAAACACTCACACTGGAGACTGGAAACTCTAGAGAGAAGAGGAAACTGGAAACCGGAAGTAGAATGTACTAACACGGCTCCTTTTAAACCTAAATCATGAATCTGACAAACGACAACGGAACAGACGACACGATACTCGTACGATAGACGATAGAACAAAGGAAGAAAAACACATTTCTAATGGAATCCCAATGATAAATGAGTAACAGCGATCATCATTTGTTTACAAGCAAGCCAATATCAGTGAAAGCTATAGTGCTGGGAAGCTCAGGGGCTGGGAAAACGTCCTTTTTGCGGTATGTGTCAATTTCATAATTTCAAGAATTTCTAGAAAATACATCAATCTTTCAACTCAAAGTGAATGTATTTTGGTAATTAATACATAAATTTCTATGTATCAACAGACGTTTCTTTAACGGAACCTTTTCCCGACAACGACGGTCTACCATAGGATCGGATTTCTACTCAAGTATTCTTCCAAACCCCCTTTATCGCGATCCTCAAAAGAAGAAGGAAACAAAATCGTCAAACTGTTTGGATTCTCAAGAACATCGGAAGGGAAAGAAAAAGAAGAAATCAAAACATCACAAACATAAAGAGAAGAAATCATCGATGAATATTTTAAACAATACATTTAATTTTTATGAACATGAACCATATGTTGCACTTCAGATGTGGGACACAGCTGGAAAGGAACGATTTGTCTCAGAAGCAACTGGCTTAACTTCTCGATTGGGAGACTCATTCTTTCGCCATGCTAACATTGCAATATTGGTAAGTGTTTGGTCTATATTTCATTCTACTGATTTATTATTGGATGCCATTACCAATCTCGTCACCTCGTTCGTTTTTATGGCAGGTCTATAACGGGACTAGTAGTCGATCCTTTTTACAACTTATCAAATGGCATACAGAACTCAGAGAACGTATGAACCATGTTCGATCAACAGACCTGGAACATTCAAAGGATGCAATTAGCAAAGAATATTTAAATACCATTGAACTTGGAAGGCGTTTACCTGTCCTTGTTGTAGCTACTCACGTAGATATAATTTTAGCTGAAGAGTCCAGAGTAACGACGAAACGAAAGGTTGAACAGCGGGGTTTTATGCCAAAAACATTTAATGGTATGGATTATCATTATGAATATACAACAGTTGAGCTTCATACTGACACAAGTAAACTCGAAAAGGGCAGTGCTGATGAAACGATTCATGATGCCGTATTGCCTTTGAAAGACTCAAACCTCTCGTTTGGATTAGAGGCTACTGGGAGATGGGCTGGTGATAAATCATACATTGACCACGTGAAGTTAGCTGAAGATGAATGTTTCCCTGATAGAAACATGGTGAAACGTTGGTGCAAACGTAATGGATTGGGTCATGTGGAAGTCAGTTCGCTTGATGGCACAGGAATCAAAGAGGCTGTAGATACTGCAGTCAAACTGGCTTTGATCGAAATGAACGAGCAGAGGAAGTTAGAGGATGCATTAAAATCAGGTGCTTATATAGACGATGGTGACTCGGCACAAAATCCATCCATGAATCTCCACGAAAGATACAAACAAAATCAGGATTCTTGCTCATTTTGCAGATTCCTGATCAATCTAATAGTTCATACTGGTGTATAGTACTTTTTGCTCATAATAGACTACCACAGATTTAATTGATTACTTAGTGAGGAAAATTAACACTACATTTGAACTACTTAGCTTAATTTTTGGTGAAGGCCATTGAATCTTCGGATGATTTATTTTTTATTCGAGCGTGTTTCGTTTGGTGTATCTGATTTGCTGGCGGTGTTCAGCTGATTGTGTGATAAAGAGAGACCTGTTCAATAGCATGAAAATGATATTTAGTTCAGTGATCAGTTTAAATTCAAACCAGTTTGGGATGATAATGCTACTTACTCGGTATCGCATAATTTGGAGAGAACCCTCCTGGTGCATTTGGATTCATCATCGGGGATTCCTGTTGACGAATCGAGTAGTCGTCACTTTCAGAGAAAGATACGTTTGATGAACCTATCCGTCCAGATGGTGAAATAGCAGAGGAAGTGTTATAATCATAACCTGTAGAATGAGAGGGATATTCTAGACTTCTATGGACCGAATAATCCGGGAATCTACCTGGGTATTGGTCGACTGGAGTCGCGTTGTTTCTGCCAAGACCGGTAGAGCCGGCATACATCTGATTAGCACCAGCATGATCCATGCGCCCTTGATAGAAATGCATGTTTTCAAGTATCTGCATACTGTATTGATGTTGAAAAGCCATCATCGCTTGCTGCTCTTGTGGAAACGAAGGATCCATTCTGTTTTGTGGGTATGGGAAGTACGATAGAGAGTTAGGATAAAAATGTGGATAGCCATAAGGACCCATCATTTGAGTGTCTAAGTTCGGCAGCCTGCTGTTATGCGCACGCGATCCTTTTCTGGTGCGATTAGGTTTAGATTCTTTCCACATTGCCAGATAGGGGTCTTGATTAGAATGTTCTTGTTGTTGAGATGTCCCATCCAAAACTCGAGACCAATTATTTTCAAAAATGTCATTGACATCAACTACAGATAAGTTCAATCTCCTATTTATTACATCAGGAGGATTTGGAGTACTTTCCACTTGATCAGGATATGGACTAATTTTTCCCCATTTGTTAACACCAAGACGAATAAACTTCCCTTGATAAAGTTCGATATTGCAGTTGCGTAGGATGACTGCTCCTTTCTTCTCTGAAATTTCTTGTAAAGTTGTTATTTGGCTATCTCGACAGCGGAGAGAAACAGTGCCAGTTTCATCTCCTACTTCACACTCAGCTAGCCTTACTTGGGACATATCCACCCGAGTTTTTTCCACAACTACTCGAATCTTCCCAACAAGTCTATATACGAAATGGTTAGAAACTATTCAAAGTAAGGAAAAAAGGAAAATTTTTCTTACTCACAGACACAGATTAAATCCTTGAGAAGAAGGAAGAACTCGCTTCTGATACTTTGGATTCGAAACACCGCGGACTCCCTTCTTATCAGAAGGATCAGATGCAGTTGATGACAATGACATATTTCCATCTTCACCATCTGCGATGTATCTCTCTGTACCTAACTTGATTTTCTCAATATCAATATGATTCAATGTCGCTAACTCTATAATTTTCACATAGGAAGCAGGTTTTAAGGCACCAGTGGTGGCATTCGTTCCAGGTGACATCTGGGCATTGAAGTGCATTCTGGAAACTGGTTCATTTTGCCCAGTGAGTGGAGTCATTGCCTAAAAATAATATGACGTGCTATTGACTGTTTGTAGAAAGGTTTCAGAGCTGAATCAGTCGGAAAGAGTATCCTTGGATTTGAAGGTGATATCGTAGGAATACAAGAAAGCGTTCTACTAAAAGTTCTAAACATAATTCTTTAGAGTGTTTTTGGAATGAGAAAAAATTGGTGTCTTGGGAAGATATGCTTCAATGCCATTCAGGGTTAGAGTAAGGTTTATGCACCTCCTACATATGTACATACTACGAATATCTTAGTCTTTTTTCATTTGTCGATTCATTCATTCATTCACAATCTCGAAGAGGTACCAGTATAAACACCAACACCATCAACGATGAGCCTCTTCAAGTGCTCATGAAACCCAGGACCAGGTTCTGTAGCGTTCAAGGGATCTCGTTTCGAAGCTTCCAATATAGCAGGATACACATTTCCGTCATATCTACCCAACGCAGATTTGAGCCTGAAATCGGAAAAGTCATTGGCATCGACCAAGGCGACAGCATTTGGTCGAACTTTTTCCATCATATCCAAAGTACAGGACCGAATCCACGAAGCTTGCTCGGAACTCAGATAAGAATCTTCTAAAAAGTCCCCGATTTCTTTTTCTATCCAATAGCAACCGAACAGGACAGCTAAATCAGTTAAAACCTCTACTTCAGGTCCTCCAAGTAGTCTACCCTTTTCTTCAGATATGCCTTGAACAAAATTATACAACAGGAGATAACATGAATGCGCCCTAGAAACTCGGCCCATTTGAATCAAAGATCCATTCCATGCATCTTCAAACGATTTCCCTTTCATAGTTTCTTTTTGAATTTGAGTCGCAACTGCAACAAGAAGACGAGCTGCGCGATGCTGGTACGCACCAAGCAAAATGTTGACATCTTTCATATCATCTTTCGATTTGGCGCGACAACAACAAGTCTTTTCACCGGAAATCATCTGTTTCACTGGCTGTATTAAATACCTAGAATCGCACTTTTCCCAATCTTTGGTCTTTCCTTTTTGAACGTCTTTTACAAGTTTTAGAAGTACCTTAACCACTTGCATTGGAAGCATTTGATTGTCTCCTTCTACTGTAGGATTTTGGAGATACGAAGTAATGAGTTCCGGGAATCCAGAAGCTTGCAAGAATCCATGACCACCACAAGCTTTGCGACAGTCCTCAATTCCATCTGCAGCCACAGTGGTGGTAAAGGACTTGAGAGCCGATGTTGTTGCATGGATGTCTCCTACTTCTGTTTTCGTAATAGTAGCTTCGGTGCCATTGCCTTCTGCTCCCAAATCATTCAAACGTTCTTCAATAGCCTTCAAATCGGCCAATACTTTCTTTCCAGTAAAAAAGAAACAATATCCCGATGCCAACAATGGAAAGAGACGATATTGTTGCTGCTTATAGTCTATAATCTGATTTTCTTCCTCACTTTTATCATTTTTGAATCCTTGTCTGCGAACTGCTGAATATCGGATGGCCATAGTAGTCCCCATTCGCAAATTTTTGCTTGCCTCCATAACAATATAAGACCTGACTTGCATCATGGTAATGTATGCTATCTTAGATGCTGCATCTGAAACGACTTTCTTTTGGTACTTTCCATTTTGATCAACGGTAGCAAATCGCATGGCCATGTTTCTCAAAGGAATGACCACATGTTCGAACTTGGCAAAACCATTATCCATGTTATTATAACCTATCTTTGGACCAATATCGCCGCAGGTGACCCCCGGCAAAAGGCTATGATCTTTCATAGATCTGGTCGGGACAAGAAAATTATGTACTCCTCGATCTATACCATCACCGTCAATCAATCGGGCAATCACCATGGCATGATTGCACGTTCTACCGAGTGTGCCAGGCCAGAACTTGATACTGGTCAAAGTAGGGGAATTGATGATCCATGCTCCACCCTTGACGTCTCCCCCAATGTCAGGAGAACCTTCTTTGACAAAAGTAGCAGTAGTTTCCAAGCCGCGTACATTACTCCCATGACCAACTTCTGTCTGCGCATAACATCCAATCATCCTCCAGTCTCTACACATGGGAAGCCAAAGCTTTTGCTGCTCCTCATCACAGAGCGATACAATATTGGGAACGAACATAACCCAATGTAATGCAGTTGGTAAATCGTCTGCAACCGCATTGATGAGGGTATACCACTCCTCTGAGCGCACAACTTCTCCATTAGTATCGGACCCCACACCAATAGAACGACACAGCTCAATGAGACGTACATGCTTTGCAAGAGCTCGAGTATGCCTTTCGTTACGATGTAGATAAATATTATCACTGTTTGAAAAAATCCCTGTTGGATCATTTCGGATTAAGGATTCAAGTTGCTGTCGACGTTTCGTCTTTTGAGGGGAGCCATCGAATAGATGTGTGATCTTTGTAGGATTGAAAGTTACCCGAGATCGTTCTTTGACTAGATCAGGGTTAACATCGGATGGTATCCCTCCTGTGGGTAAGTTGGCTGCCATGTCTTAGTTATGTGAAGGAAAGTGAATGGCTTCTCAAACGTGTGTATGTGTGTTTTGTGTTTTGTTTTATTGTGTGACATTTGAGATTTGAGATCTATGGGCTACGCTCGTAAGTCGTAAGCCGATATCTACCAACCGAACGTGGTTCGATTTGAATTTCGAAGATTTTGACCGTTATAATTCGTTCTCACTTCTGTGTGTCTACATAATACATCTTTGATTGATTCCAACATTCTACAAAAATCAAAGATGGAGGAAGCCATCGATAACTTTAAAACGGCAGCATCCTTGTTGGATCATAATGACGACGAATCGTGCATTTTGGAGCATCTTCAAACGCTCCTTACATCTATTGAAACCATTCAACACAGCGACAATAGTTCCAATCACGAATTCAACGAGGAATTCGATGAGGAACAAGACGATGAAACTCTAACGGATCTCATTCGAACTTCCATGTCTTCTTACAACAACAAGCAGGAAAAAGTATCTTTCCGAACTTTATTAGCATCTTCTGATCTTTCCAAGGAACTATTCGAATGCATGTCTCATCGTTTAGTACCCCAAGAAGAGGAACAAACTGATATATCCTCTCACTGGACTGTCTCTCAAATTGCTCTGATTTCTGCTCGAGTATATTTGGAATTGAGTAGAATGGGTGGTAGTTGGGGTGTAGGATGGATTGACGTTGGTATTATCAGGACTTGTGAAGCTCTTGTTCGAAGGTTTGGAGAGGAGGCGAGAGGAAAAGTTTTAGACTTTGTAGAAAAGAAGAATCAAAAGAAACAACCTAGCAAAAGAAAAATGACAGCGACCAATAAGATCAAACGAAGTCGTGTAAGAGATAGTAATGATGAGGATTCAGAACATAATGATGATGACTACGATGAATATGGATTTGATGAGGTTCCAGAGCATGAGGAAATCAAGCCACCGTCATCACCTACGGATAGTATTATGATGCATGGATTATATCTGATGGCTACGATAGGACATGTTTTAAAAGGGAATGAGTTCTGGAACTGGAACAAAGATGCCCGAGATGGAATTTTGGACGCAGCAGTATTGGCTCTCGGTATTTCATCGGCTCTTTCGTTGGACCAGTCTGGATCTAAGAATCAACCTGAAACACTACAGTGCTCAGATTCTCGGAATCATCTTTCTTCTGGTATCGAAGTTTGTCTGGTCAATAGAGTCCAAGTGACTTCAACGGATGACGGCAACACTACCACCGAGGTCGACGAATCTGGAGATGTGGCTGCCATTCAAGACAACGACAAATCATCTGTATCTACCACAGCTTGCCCGAAGGATGCCGTTGTAACTGTTTTAAGAGGATCCTATGCCATTCTTACCTACAGTGTTGATCTACCGAACGGTACCAAAGGAAAAGCCAGTGCGTTTCAATCTATCACAACCCTCACAACAAATGTTCTTAGAGAACTCGCAAAAAGTGCCCGAAGAAAGAATCGTTTATCAATGGTGTCTTTTGCAACTACTCCTTGCCAAAACACTAGGACCAATACGTCTGCGACACCATGTTTGAGCACCAATAATCCCTCTTCCACGCGCAAAACACCTCGTTCACATCGCAAAAGTCTGGATGGAAAATTAAACATTCCACCCAGCTTGAAAAAGACGTTCACCCCCAACTTTCGAAGAAGCATAGGACCAAGTCAAATCAAACAATCAAGAAGTATGATTGATATCTTTTTAGGTCTGATGCAAAAACTTTGTGTTTCAAAGGGAATGGAAAAGGCCGATGTCAGGTTGCGTATTTCTAGTTTTATTGAATCTTGCCTAGAAGAGCTTCCATATGCTCAACGATCTATATTTCTTGCTTTTGTAGGTCATCTTTGCCGATCAAAGATTTCTGCACATCGTTTATTTGGGGTAGAACTCAGTGGGAACTGTCTTTTGATGAGTTGGTTGTGGGACTCCGTCGGTTCCAAGACATTAGATAGTACCCACAAATCATCCCCAGAGTCGGAGTTCCCAATCAACGCCGATATCAGCGGATACATTGCAGATGATACTTCAGTCACATCATCCTTGCTGTCAGCACTTCATGGCCGTCTAAGTGACAAAGCCCCGGCAGTTAGAGCTAGAGCCGCCGTTGCTCTTTCTACTACCCTAAAAGAGATTCATCGAAATGGGAAAAAAGAGACCCAAACTAGACTACTTCAATCTATTAGTAATTTTCGCATTCCACTTTTAACTACGTTGCGAAAGAGAGCATGCGTAGATGAGAAGGCAACTGTTCGTAGGGCATGCATCATAGCACTAGTAGAGATATTGTTGTTCGACGCCGATCCCAACGACGAAGAGAATGTGTCCATTCCAGATATCACAGCTTTAAGTCAACTTTGCAATGATCCTTCAGTGTCCGTTCGGAAGGTTGCTATTGAATGCATCATAGAACTTATTTTCAACGACCAGAATAAGCGTGGCAATAGAAGAGAAATAGCCGTTGCCCTCGAGACGGCGTGGGCCGACTCTGTTCTGCCTCTTATTTATGACACCGAGAATTCGTGTTCGACCAAGGTTGTTGATTCATTCGAAACCCTAATAATTGATCCTATTATTAACACTGTGTCTGCAAGCAAAATGTATGACCAGGCATTAGAAATGGACTCGGGTCTTATCTCGGCTTGGAATATTTTGTCACGTATCAACACCTCATCTTCGTCAACTGGATCATTCAAAGGAGGGAAAAATGCTCTATCCGTTGCCCTCAGAAAATTGTTTGAAACTCTTGAAGCACCAGCGCAGCGTAAAATTTGTATGGGATTGCTGAAAGAACTTCATACTGCGATTCTGGACGAAACTGAATCTTACACTCAAACAAAATCACTATCATCACGACTTATCGGTTCATGGTGCTTGCTTGAAACACTCACATCCATGGAAAGTAAACGATCGACGAACAAGACAGGAGGGGATTTGAGTCTGAAAGAAGCAATAAAACGTAGTGCAATTGGAACTGATTTTCTTGTGAAGTGTTGGGATACAGTTTCTAGCTGGTTTTTGCATTCTATATCGAGTAATTATTTGAAGGTTCAAATGGTTTCCATTGCAAAATCAAGTTTGACCGTTATTTCTGCGTTTGCTCCTATTATGTCTACTGAAGAGGCTGAAGACTTGTGCAATTCTTTTTCAAGGTCATTGAGGTCATTTTCCATAGGATTTGACATTATTGGCTCTACAATAGCCGCATTGGGGCATGTTTGTCTCAGAATCCACGAAAAGGAAGAGCGACAACAGATTTCTAAGGCATATGACATATGGATGAATGATTTATACCGTGACTGTGAGAATACATTGTCTGTGTTTGTTATGCGTAATGAGAGCAAATCCAATAATATCGAGCAGGCCTTGTATACCATTGGTGAATTGGCAATGCTTGGATTCAATCCAGGCAACGAAACTTATAATGAATCTCTATCTGCCATCCGTGCCGCAAAAGAAGCGAATGGCAATAAAGATGAATCTGTGATATCAAACCTTCGAGTATTGCCATCTCCTCGTTTGACTCAGCTAGTACAGGCTCTCCTTTTGCCCACTCTACCTGCAGAAGGAGGAAGCACAGAAAGTGGAAACATTGTTCCTAGCAAAATTAGAGCTTTGGCCTACATCACTTTTGGCAAGATCTGCCTTCGAGATGAAGCGATCGCCAAAGACAGCATCAACATTTTCGCTAGGGAATTAAGTCTAGATGCCGCAGTGAGTGACTCGGCAGTAAAGAGCAATGCACTTATTGTCCTTGGTGACTTTTGCGTCCGATATACTCATCATGTTGACAAATTTTTACCTCTTATGGCTTCATGCCTGCAACCATCTGACGGAGTCTCAATAGTATCAAGCAAAGATGCAATGTCTTCAGTTATTGTACGACACCATGCAATTCTCATACTGTCTAACCTCCTCTTACAAGATTACATCAAATGGAAAGGAGTACTCTTTTATCGATTTTTGGCGGCAACTGTCGACGAGGATGCGACTGTGGCAAATCTTGCCAAGCTTTTATTATGTGGTCCTCTACTTACCAAGCAGCCAACGTTGTTTTTCAATAACTTTGTTGACTCTCTTTTCATTCTGAATGGTTGCACAGCCCACCCTATGTATACCTCGAGAAACAATAAAGATGCTTTCTCTTACAACGATGACAGTCTCCACCTGTTCAAAGTTGACAGCTCAATAAAAAGAAATGATATCTACTGCCTTCTCCTGAGTCACATGTCAGACGAGGAAAAAATAGGAATAACAGCCAGGTTGTCCAAAGAAGTATTAAGTGCTGCCACTGAACTAACCGGAGAACTGCGGAGGGCTGCAGTTTCTAACGGCCGCGAATCTAGGTCGAACGCATATTCTGTCCTATCTGACTGTTTTGAAATTCTAACGAGTCCCAAAATGACCATATCAAAAGGAGTTCAAGATGTTGACGAAGAGAAGGATACTACTTTACCAGCTGCTCCTGGTCCGATTGAAGCTCAGATGTCATCAGCCAAGGGGAAACTTCTTTCAAAAATTAGTCGAAAACAACTTATCGAGTCCGTCCTGCCAATCCTGTGTAATCTGAAGGTCATTTTCGAGCAAAGTCGGTCTCCATTGCTCAGAAATTTGATGCAATATCTGGTTTGCATCTTTCGTCAATATAAGAAGGAAGTGAATGAAACTCTAGTATCTAATCAGACTTTGTTACAAGAAATCAAGTACGATACAAAGAAGTTTGAAAAAAATTCGAAACATTTTACAAATTTTGGTGCTGAGGATGAATTAGAATACAGAGTCATTTCAGCAGTAGTGTCGCAAGACGCCACTGACACTGAACCAATAGTGGGATAATCTATTACTGATTGGGCAGAATAGATACTTTACATATGAGATAAATATAATCAGTTAACGCATTATTTGAAGACACATACTTTTTCCTCAACGATGTATTTTACATTTCAGGAACATCTTCAATGATGTCATTTTGTTCTCTTTCTTTCTTCGCTTTCAAAAACTTTTTCTTTTTAAGCTTCTTCTTGAGTTTTGCTCTTTCCTCTGATCCTACATCTAGAGCCGCAATCTTGGCTTCAAGTTCTTCAATCGACATCGCTTCGCCTTCCTTTGCTTTCTCGGCCTCTTGTAAGAGCTTTTCTCCTTCGGCCAACTTGGCTTCGGCAATTTTCTGCATTTCGGCAACTTTTTTTGGATCTTTCATCATTTCTTTGGTTCTATAATGTTATTTAATGGTGAATGTATGCGTTGGTTATTGCTGTTTAAAAACATGTCCTATAGATATGCATGCAGTGCGAAAGACAACGAAAAAACTTACTTATCCATGCTCTGCTTAAAGGCGGGATTCTCAGTAATTTTTATCATGTAAGCTTGGAAGCTAGGATCTTGCATCATCTTCTGAGCCTCTCGCATCATTTCAGGATCCTGTAACAAAAACAATAAGATATGTTTGAGACATGATGGAAAGCAATACTTTCAATTTCTCGCACTTTAGACAGATCGAGAGCAATGCACTTTGAAACACAACGTAAGCGATAACAAATTTTTATCCCTCCATTCTCTCACCTGCATATCCTTCATGAGCTGAGCTAATGACATACTATCCATATTCATCTTTTGATTTGTTTGGTTACTCGTTAATTGTGATTTATTGAGCAAAAGTATCGCTAAGTTTTGGGGTTTCACGTGTTACGTGTTGTTGCTGTTGTTGCGTTCCGGGAACCCAACCGAACAACGTACTATGAAACTTCAAGTTACATAAGCTTTTACATTATTTGAGGCAAAAGAAAAATGTTACGAATAACAAACTCCGAACTCTCTTTGTTAGACGGTAGCAACTGTGTTGTGTGACTTTGGAAACAACTCACTTAAATTGCGATTTCTAACGATTCGAATGCGCTGATAATCATCGATTGTTAGTGTATGTATACCAGAAGATGAAACCTTTTTATGAACTTTCCTAGTACGCCCATTATCTCCATCATCATCAGCAGCAGCATCATCACGTAACTGAGCCTCTGCAACTCGATCCGAAAACCATTTGGCAGAGCGGCACATGGATATGATAAGTACATCATTTCGTGCTTTAGCATCCTTCCATGTCTGTTTTATAAGATGATTTGCTTGTTTGGTCATTCCAGCATGAATATAATTATACGCTTCGTTGATAGTACACTTCATTGCAAGACTGTAGTCACCTAACGCTAAAGCTAGTCTACGCTGATAATTTGCAAGTGATATAGCAGTACTGAGGAATCTACAAAGAAAATAACCACCACCAAGTGTAGCAACATAAGCATTCAAAGACTGAAGTCGTATTTGCATATTTTCAAGTCTGACAAGAGCCTTTGTAAATAATTTCTCTGTATAAAGTGTTGACTTTGACAGTGGCGACGGGTATGGTGGAACAAAGAATAGGTAGATTTGACATGCCTTAGAAACGTTTCTTCTTTGTTTCTTCTTTGCCATTTTAGAAACATTTGTTATATGTACGTCCCTGCACCTCCAATCATACTCCATTGAGGAATATTCTTCATTATCCATGCCATGATTGTCTTTCATGGGAGTGTTCACGTGATCCCCATCATGGACTATGTTACACTCAAGTGAATATTCATTCGATATTGGATACATGAATTGCGAAAATTGTGTCATGATCAAACCTACAGCAGCATCCAGGTGCTTCGATTCTCGAGCTTCAATCCAAGGTCGAATGACATTCCACACTATTCTATCTCGATTGAAATGCAAAATCAAAGCAAAGGATTCATTTATTTTGTTGTTGTTTCGTGTATTATTGTTTCGTTCTGTTCCTTCTTCACGAGGAAAGCAGCAGTTCGATGGTATTTTACATGGGGAAGGTAACCACTTTAAAGCAGAGCAATGTTTTGGGTAACATACATGGATCACCATATCTTGGACACAGAGACGCACATGAACTTATATCTTAAATCGTCCGGTATTTTAAAGATACATGTGGTGATGGCTGGTTAGATGTGTATCGTGTATTGAATGGTGAAGAAGTGAATGAATGAATGAATCAATCGAGAGTCGAGAGTCGAGAACGAGAACAGGGAGAGAAAAAGAGCTCGTCGGGGATCGGTAACCAGTTTTACCAGTACCAGCAGCCAGCAGTTTAGCAGTACCAGTTCTTACCAGCACAGTAGTACCAAGTACCACAATCCTATCTCACCTCGTATCATCGCGAGTACAAACTGCCAGTTCGGTTGAATGGCACACATTCGACATCTCCTCTTGATAATACTCTTCTTATTCATTAATCCG
>Ga0213868_10001805_pt1 | contig 20664 bp, 19 predicted proteins | sample PICome_9_FD_160087 | JGI IMG/M metagenome (GOLD analysis project Ga0213868, IMG submission 160087) | Coastal seawater microbial communities near Pivers Island, North Carolina, United States - PICO127 | ecosystem: Environmental > Aquatic > Marine > Coastal | place: USA: North Carolina...
CACCCTGTGGACCTTGTGGACCAGTACCGCCACCACCACCTCCGGTTGCACCAATATATCTAAAACCTGTTACATAAAGATCAAAACCACCTGGATAATTACCACCAGTATTATTATCTATTGCATCTGCTAAATCTGTTGCAATAAATAACAATCCCATATCATAATTAAATACCCAGCCTACATATCCTGGATAATTTTCTTGTTCTGCTGTTGTAAGAATTTCTTGTCCTCCAGCACTTGGATCACCACTGTATAATCTAACAGAATAACCTATAGATGGGCTACCGTTAGTCTGTGGGATTGAAGGTGGTTGGATCCAGTTTTGTTTAACACCTGAAGTTGGATCATTTAGAGTATTATAAGCAATCCAAGTATTATTAGCACCTGCAGTTACTCTACTTAACTGTACTGCACTGGCGGCAAGCGAAAGATCTTCAATATTTGTAGGATCAGCAACAGCATTAGCTTGGGCAGTTGCTATATCACCAGCAATCGGAATTAAATTATAATCCGTTAGTATTCTTTCAGGTAAAACTTTTGGACTGAATGATAATTTAGACTCATACCACCTTGCTCCTGCATCTGCATCTATAACACCACCAGCCTGTACCTTAAAGGTTAACTTATTTACTTCAGTTGTACTAAATCCCATTTAACTCGTTTCTTTTTATATTTATCCACTTTGTTGACTACCATCGCTAAAATTAAGTGTAGCAATAATTTGATCAATTCTAATAGTTGGATTTATTATTTGTATTTCTACATAAAAACCTTCTTGCGCATTACTTCCACCAAATGTACCAGAAACAGTATTACCTGGTGTTGATCCAGTTCGACACTGAGCAGAACCGTTACCTGCATCAACTCCTGCTGGTGGATCAGTATAATTTGCAAAATTAAAACCAAGACCATGTAAAGAATGAGGAACTGCGCCATAACCAACATTAGTCGACACCGGTGCTACCTTCTTTCTTATGTATATTTTTAAATCTTCATTTACTAAATCATTAAATGCATTACTTACAAAATTACCACTAAATGCTAACTCAAAACTTGTTATAACTTTAGTAGGATTTGTAGTAGTTTCAAATAATCTATGATAAGTGGCAGTATCAGTATATCCTGAATAGTTAGGATTAGCACCACCTTCATCTGGCTGATATGTGGTTAAGTTATTAATTAATGTTGCATATGCCGGAGAATTTCCATTATCAGCAAAGAATTTATCAGCTCTTATTAAATTACTCCCTACAACACAACCATCATCAAACGGGCCAGAAGATCCAGTCTGATTTGCTATACCACTTCCTAAAGCAGGGGTTGAGTTCCACGCACTATAAGAAGCACCACCTCTTGTTAACCTAAACTGTTCATCATCAAATCTTTCTCTTAAAGAATTTGAATTTCCTGTTTCGCTATAAGTATCAACAAGAATTGGATATTGTGTACTGCTTGTACCGGTAGGACTGTCCCATGGATCATAAACATTAGCAATAGCAGTAGCATCAGTGTTTCTAAATCTAAAATTATTTGCAGTAATTGCCCAGTCATCATAATCAAAATTAACATTTTGTACATTATACTGATTTGTCCAATTTATAAAATTACCCACAGAAGGGTTCCATGCCTCTAACTGTAAAGTAGGTAATCCCCAATCTGTACCAACAGTTCTAAAATTCCATTGTGCAGCACTTGATCTTCCTTGTGTATTTTCATTAAAGTTATCAATATCGGTAACATCTAATAAAAACTTAGATCCGCCTACATAGTATTCAACACCACTTAAATGTTTACTTAAAACACTACCTGCTTTTTCTACAACCGTGACAGCTCCATTAATTGATGGGTTAAACGGATCCGTATCAAAAAATACATCAGAAGAATTAAAAGTATAAATACCTCCACCGTCTGTTACAGTATCAGTTTCCATTCTAATAATTACATTATACCTTCCACCATCTCTGCCTGCTAAACTAAATATACTATCTGCAATAATATTTACAGTAACCTTCGCCTTTCTCTTTGACGTGTCATTTGCATAATCTGAAATAACTACTTCTATGTCATTATCAGAATTTGTAAAAGTTTCGTCTTGGTAAAGAGTACCTGTTTGGAATACTTTTAATGAACTATTATCAGCATCTTGGAATGCAACATATATTTTAGCGTCACCGGTAGCATCTACACTAAACCCAGTTACCTGCTCTGCTGTAGAAAATGTAACAGCCCCGTTTGCCGGTGATGCATATGCTGGTTTATTTGTCCCTGCCCATGGCGTATTCGATCCACTACCTGTTGCAAAAGGTGTACCTTCTGTCGTTGGTGTACTAATTCTTACTGTTGATCTCGTTATCCCTGATTCACTAACTATACCATTTGTTGTACCATCCGTTGTATTAAAGTGAGATGCAAATGTAGGCGTTGGGATATAAACATTTACCTTTCCAGGAGTTCCGCTATCTTCTGCTAATACATCATCACCAATAAAATTAATAGTAGGATAAGTACCTACTGCAACACCTTCATCTTGTATATGAACACCTGCAAATGTTAATTCTTGGTTTCCGTTTATTATTAGGTTTGTTTGTCCACTATCTAAGTTTAATGAAATCTTTTTATTTGAGCCTACTGTTGTAATATCAATACCCGGCCCTTCTATAATAGGAGCACCACCGCCACCGGTTGAGGATATTGTAATAGTATCACCACTAGGTGTACTTACAGTTGTAAGTGTAACATTGGCACCGGCTACAAGCGTAGGGTTATATGCTGAGTCAATAAAGTCACCTAGTGTGGTTTCTGTCATTAAATCTCCAGCTTCAAATAATGCCTTTAATTGATATTTAGGTAGTACAGCCATTTATACTTTATTTATTTCGTATGAAGAAGATCCATAAACTTATCAAATGATAAAAGTAACACTTTCTTCTTCTTTTTCTTTTTACCTTCAGGATCATCACCACTACCAACCTTTTGTGTAGCAAAAGAATTTGCAGAACCAGGATCACCAGGAAGCTCAACCGCCCCCATACCCTGTGTATTCATATTAGGATTTAGGCCAACGGTACCTGCTTCATTTTCATTGGTTAAATTATTATTCACTATCTTAAATTTTTCTTTAGCCATTTAGCTACATATTTTTCTAACTCTTTGTATGCACGAGGTACATCTTCATAATTAGTAGCAGGGCCACTTCTCCACTGTTCCCAAGCAGCTTTAAGACCGTTAAGAGGTTCATCAATATTCATTAATTCAATATACTCTTCATTAACTACAGATTCATTTAAACCTAAAATATCTTTAACCTTTTGGATTTCATCATCTGCACCGCTAATTGTCGCAACTCCACCAATATCGCCAACTATCTTTATTTTAACACCTTTTAATTTTCTTTGTACATCTCTATCATCCCAAAGATCGTAAGCAGGTCCAGATATTTTTAATTTAGCTTCATTAACACTACCAAAGCTTGCAAGTGATTTTAAATTTTTCATATTGTTGTTTTCTTTTATTGGTTCTAATATATTTTGTAATGGCTTATAAAAACTATGTATACTTTTAGGAGTCATTTTCTTAAAGGTCTTTTCATCATCTATCTTTAAGGCATTACGAACTTTAGATGCTGAAATGTTATCATCAGTTCTAAAAATTTCATATCCTTTAAAATCAGGATCTACACCTAACTGATCTCGGTATGATTGTTTGTTAATCATTGCACCGTATGATTTTTTTCTATCCGTTCCATATCCCCACATTACAGGTTCATAAGCAGGCCTTGCCGCTGCAAACATTGTATCAATTGCACCATTAGGAACTACAATAGCAGTTTCTAAAAATGGATATTGTTTTGCCATCTTAGCAAACATTGCTTGTTGCATTTCTTCATCAAACGGTCTTTTCTCAGGATCGTTGTTCTTTCCTCTAACTAAAAATACAACAACAGGTAAACCATTTTCTTTATACATTTTTTCAAATACTTTAACATGACCTAATGTAAAAGGTTGGAATCTACCAACAAACATATTAACCTTTTTCTTACCTTGTTCTTTATGAGGAACTTTTAAAGCTTCATTAATAGGAGCAGTTGCAGTTCTTACTCTATGTCCATAAGGAGATAATGAATATCTCCTAATGCCTGTTTCATCTTCACTAATATTAAATAATCCTAAGTTTCTTTTAAGCCATCTTTTGTGAGCCTTTATTTCAGATAATATATTGTTAACCTCATCCTCGGTTAAATGACCATCTGCAACAGCATCTAAAATAGCAGAACGAACCCTGGCAGCAGTAGATACATTTTTAGCTGGATGCTTTTCGGTATATCTCCTCTTAACAGTAACTCTCTTTTCTGTTATAAAATCTTGTATGTTTTTTAGATTATCCATGTACACTTTTTTTATTTATTCGGATTCTTCAACCTTTGTATTTTTAAACCTTGTTGGTACTGGGTTTGATGGTCTTCCAGTTTTTGTAAATCCTATGTTAAATTCAAACTTAAGTTTAGCAATAGAGTTAATACCATCAGTGGTATCTACTGTTGCTTTACCTGTCTTTTTATCAACACCCCAAACCTCATTTGTAAATAACTGGGATTTTACCGTTTCATTATAAGTATTAGCATAAACATTCCCTAGATTGTAATATGCTTCATATTTGGCCCTAAGATCATCTTCATCTATATCCGGATCTTTTTTCTTAACATAAGCAATTGCACTAGCAACAGACTTATCTCTTCGCTTAATATATTCAGGGTCATCTAAATCAAAGTCATACTTTTTAGCAAGATCCTTAATTTCATTAGCGGTCTTTTCAGTATCTTCAGCTGTACCATCAAAAATGCCTGAATACATTTTAGTTTTATCTGACATTTTTGCTAGGTCATCTTTAGTTTCCTTTGGTGGAATTTTTTGACCTTGTGAATTTGTAAATTCTTTATATTCACTTAACTGTGTTTTTTCACCAGACGCAGATGCACCACCAGCACCTTTCTTAATTGACCTAGCTTCAACACCAGCCATAATTAATTGTATCTTTTTCTGAATTTCTTCTGGTGAATCTTTTTCATAATCTATTTTTTCAGGTGAAATTGAGATAATGTCTCCTAATGGATAATTAGAAGCAGCAGGCATATAGACAGCATTACCTTTATTTAGCTCTCTCATATAAGAAACCATCTCCACTACATCAGCAGCACCAGTTTTCATATAAGGATCTAACATCATAGCCCCAGTTACTTCCATTAACTTATCATCATATTCTTTAGTATCTTTAATATCTTTAAGAGATCTAAAATCATCCATTATTTTTTGCTGAGCTTTAGTTGGTTTTTTATCCCCAAACTGTTTCTTAAATCCGTCAGCTATAATATCAGCAGTACCGTTCTTTAGTTTAGTTCTATTTTCTGGTGTTGTTGGTGGAGTATCTGGAAATGCTGATAAAGTTTCCATTTCACCTTGATCTTTGAATGCTGATTGTGCCTGTTCAACAATTGCATTATATTTTTCTAAAGCAGCTTTTGCCTTTTCAGCCTCTTTCTTACTTCCGTATATTTTTTCTAAATCTTCATTTGAAGGTATTTCTTGCTTATCATAACTAACGCCATCGAAAGAAACACCATCATCAGATACACCTACTTTAGTTTTGGATTTTTTATCACCGAATAATTTAGCACCAGTCATTTGTTTTTTACCTATACGATTAGCCGATTCCTTTTCTATGTTATCTAAACCATAATCTTTTGCAACATTAACAATAGATGCCGGTGAACTCTTATCTCCTAGTACCTTTCTGTACAAGCCAGTTTTTGCGGCATCTACATAAAACTTTGAACCGCTTTGATTTTTCTTTATTACACCATCTTCTACCAATTCACCAAATAATTCTTTCTTTTTTTCATCCGATGCATTAGGGTCATTTATAGTTTCCATTGCCTTTAAAACCTTTTCGGCATTTTCTTTTTGGTCAGGATCTTTAATATCATTTATTTGTTTCTGAATAACATCATTTATTCTAGAAAGGCCTTTTAATTTTTTCTCCTCTTCCTTAGGTTCTTTACCTCCAATTACTTCTTTTGCTTTTTTATAAACAGCAGTATCTTTATCATAACCGATTGCAGAAGAAACTTTTACCTTTCTTCCTGTTTCAGGGTTTTTGATTTTTTGATCCATTACATCAGCCTCTATAACTACTTTGCCTAACTGAATAAAATTATTGTAGTCTAATACTTTATCTTCAATTAATAGTTCTTCAGCATTAGGTAAAAGAGATTCATTAGTAGATTTAATTTTTAAGTAATCATCAAAAGTTTTAAATTTGCCATCATCCTTTGTTTGAATTACATCAGTTACTTTATCTACCATTTTATTAAAATCTTCAATAACTGATGGGGTCATAATGTTACCACTATTCTTTCTTTTCTTTTTTAAAGAACCTAACATTATTTTAAATAAGTCTTTTAGCTTAGGATTACTATTAAGTATATCTTTAGTTCTTTGGCTCGGTATTAATTCTACGTTTAAATCAAATTCATCACCTTTTGCAAATTCAGCCTTTTCAATATCAATTTTTGTAATGTCCTTACCTCTCTTGGTTACATAGTCATTAAAAATATTAGATACTAATTCTATGTATCTCATATCTTCAGTATCACCTAATATCTCATGCTTCTTAATTCCTCTTTCTTCTATAAATGCTAAAAGATCTAACAAAATAATTTCATTAATATCTGCAGGCAATTTTCTTAGCTCTACAGGTTCTTTATCTTTCATTAAATTAATTGTATAAGGATCTATTAACTTAGCTGCAACTACTTGTTTAGTACCTGCTTTATAAAACTTAAAGATGATCGATTCAATCGGTTTCTTTAAATCATTTTGTAGAGTTGTAGATTGGATAGAAGGATTTAAAATTTTTAGTAAATATTCAGCAAATGAGTTTGTATTAAATATAGCAGATTGATCTTCTTTAGGGGTATCTAAAAATTTAGTTATCTTTTTCTTTTGATCTTCTGTTAGATAACCTTTGAATATTGGAAGTAGAGCAGTTACACCTAATGCATTGGCCCAGTCATTTAATACTCTAGGATCCTCAATAACCTTTAAGACTTTACCTGAAGGTGATGTAACTGAAATATGACTAAGTACTAAATTATTTTTAGGTAATTTATCATAAGTAATAATACCAGGACTATTGTGTGGAAAGTACTGAAAGCAAAACATCCAGTTATCTGGGATTGATGATAAATTTTTAGTGACTATTGATTTTATATAATGTATAGGCTTTTCATAATAAACCATCATGGTTCTATCAATGAGATTAATAGGCCTATGGTTTTTACCTTTATAAAAATTGATTCCTTCACCGCTCTTCTTAAAAGAAAAAGAAGAACCTGATAACTTTTCAGTTACCACTAAATAGTCTTTAAAAAGATCTTCAATTAATTGCTTACCGGTATCTTTATAAATCTGAGTTAACTCTTTCATTTGCTTATTTTATATTATCAATTTATATATTCTTTACTTTAATAGCTATATAGAAAAAGGATGGCACTATACCTATCCTTTATCATACTCTACTACTTTCAGAGTATATACAAATACTACAAATATTAACTCTTAATACAGGTGATCTATATAGGTGTATCTACTATTTTATCTACCATACTTCATAATACCTAGCAATTGGTTAATTGCAGCAAAGGTACCTGTTAGTTTGTAAATTTTTCCTTTATATTTAAATACGATTCCTTCTGTTGGGAATATTGATTCTATTCCACCAATTCTATCAAGCCTTGCCAATTCAGCTTCAACCTTTCTTACTTGATCAGCTCCACCTGTCTTTTTGATTTTACTCCCGGCTGATTGTATCTGGGATCTTAGCCTTTGTGCTTCATCAGATGGATTTGCCGCTAAAAAGTCAGATGCATTTTTAAGAATCACAGATCCTAATTCTAAAAACAAATCCTCAAAAGGTCTAATGTTTTCTTTATACTTTTTGGCAACATCTTCTTTATCAAACTTTTTAACCATCCCAGCTTCTTTAGGTCCAATCTGTTTAGCAAGAGATCTCATATTTAAACTCTTCTTATCACCGTATGCCCACCTCTTAAGTAATCCTTCTTTTACATCTTGTGATAATGTAGGGAATTCTTTATTAATTAATTCTCTCCACCACATCTCATGATATTTAGCAACCTCATCGCTATCAGTTAAACCGTATCTTTTTTCTAAAGCATTAACTTGATTAATAAATCTTTTCTTATTTGTTGTAAAATCCAAATCCTTTTGTAATTTAATAACTCTAGGTGGAATTATTTTAAACGTTTTACCAATATCAGATTCAACCTTTTTAAGTATATCTGCAATTTCTTTTGCAGGTTTATTATTAGTACCTGTAATATTTCCATTTCCATCCGTTTCTTTTATGCCATGAAATTGAATAACATCAGTATCATAATGAATAACATTAGGGTTTTGTGAATAGATTAACTCCATATTCATAAAGTCTTTACCATTCTTAAAATACTTTTCCTGGTCAGCTGGAGAAAGGTTCATTAATAACCTAGCTAAATCTTGTGCAGCAAATTGAAAAGTATCTTGTACCAATTTACTAGCATGCCCTTCGAACTTATTCTTAAATTCAGAAAGAGTCATTGGATTTTTTAACTCTGTTTTGTTTCTTGCAAATTTAACTTCACCATCTTGAATAGTAGCAAATGCGTTTTGCCCATCGGTCTTTTCGGTAGCATCTTCTTCAAAGTTTAATTCACCTCTAAGACCAGCATCTATCATTGCCTTAAAATCACCAAAGGTTAAATCCTTATCATCAAATGGATGAGCCATGTGACCGGCGGCACCACCTTCAAAAAGAAATGGCTGACCTTTGTCAGTCAGCCATTCTTCAAACAGTTTTATATGTTTCATTAAATTTGTTTATTTGTTATGATCCCATCGTAGATTGTAAAGCTCCGACCATTGCGCCGTAATCTTCACCATACTTCTTAAGTAACCCGTCAGCAGTTTCAGTTGCTTTAGTTTCGTCAAATTCATCTCCAAATGCATCTTTCAAAATAGCCATTGCATATTCTTTAAATTCATCTGCAGATTTAATTTCCTTTTCTTCTACTTTAGCTTCTCCAACTAATGCTTCACCTTTTGATTCAGGTTGTGCTTTTACTTTACCCATATTCATTATGTCTCCGGCAATACCAGCAGCAGTTTCAGAACCATCGCCCATTTCTGCAGGAACTTCAGTAGCATCTTTAAGATCATCAGCTTCACCTTTTACTTCGGCTGTAATGTTTTGATCCTTAGTAACCAATTCTTCACCTTTTGATTCAGGCTGCTCTTTTGGTTTACCCATATCCATTATATCCCCAGCAATACCAGCAGCAGTTTCGGAACCGTCACCTTTTTCTGTAGGGATAGCGAGACCATCATCACCTGCTTCTTCATCAGCAATTTCATCTCCTTCTACTTTAGTGATTACTTCACCAACAGCTTCCTCAACAGTTTCATCTTCTTCAGCTTCAACATCTTCCTCTTCTTCATCAACAGAATCATATGCTTCAGTTACAAAGTTTGCAAATGACATGATTCTTGATTCATTCTTATCGTCATCATCATCGTCATCATCGTCATCCTCTTCTTCTTTATCATATTCAACGTCTTTCTTTAATGCATCAATTTCAGCATCATCAGATTTAACAGCGCCTTTATAGTGGTCTTCTTTTTCTTTATCATCTTCATGATCCACTTTAACATCGCCTTTATCTTCTAATTCATCACCTTTCTTTTCGTCATCTTCACCTTCGTCTTCATCATCGTCTTCAGCAAGAGGTTTAGCAGATGCCGCTACAGGAACAGCATAATCTTCAGGCTCTTCATCATCATCATGATACTTAACATTCTTATTAACTGTAACTTCTTTTTCTTTAATGAAATCCTCAAAGGCCATAATTCTTTTAGTAGCAGCCGGAGTTTCCTCTTCTTCAGCAGCAACCTCAACACCATCCTTATCTTCAACCTCATCAGCTTCAGCAGGAACTTCTGCAGTAATTGCAGGATCGTCAGAAACCTTATCACCAGCTTTATCTTCTAAATCTTTAGGTTCACCTTTAGCCAATACCTCATCCTCAATGTCTTTAGCGGTATCTTCTTCAACATCTTCAGTTTCTTCGGCAACTTCACCAGTTGCACCTGTTTCATTATCTTCTTCCTTTTCACCTTCATCGCCTTCTAAAGATTTAGGCTCGCCTTTCTTTTTCATTTCAGCTTCGATATCTTCAGCTCTGTCTTCTTCAATTTCTTCTTCAGAAATATCTTCTTTAGGGCTAGCATCTTTTATTAATCCTTCTAATTTAGTTAGAAGATTCTTTTCTTTCTTTAATTCTTCAACGCTGTTATATCCCATCTTTTTAACAAGATCCATTACAGCATCATGAGTAGCCTCAGCAGATTCATTGATTGAATCACCGGCTTTAGCCATCATTGAAAACTTTTTGATTGGTTTCATTATAATTATCTTTTTTTGATTCTTTTTTTATATATCCATCTCTCATGAGAAAGATATTCTATATTAGTATCTAACATTTTGTACATCAAAAGGAAACTTTTCTTCTTTATAGATTTTCCTTCGTTCCATACCATGCCTATATATGTAATTCACCCAGTCATGATCATCTACTTTATATCGGAAATCGTCAATAAAGTCATATATTTTTACAACATCTTTAGCAGCATGCTTTCTTAAACCCCTACCTATAGACTGTCTAATAATAACTTCTGACTTAAATGATTCGGTAAAAAATATGTTATGAATATTTTTAATAGAAATACCAGTAGAAAATGTACCGTAAGATGCTACAATTATAACATCATCATTCTTTTCCATCCTCTTTTTAAACTCTTCTCTAAAATCAGACTTAACAGAACCATCTACATAATAAACCTTTTTGTCTGTTATTTTTCTAAGCTGTTTATAAATTTTTTCACCGTATGCTATTTTATGAAATAGGACTAGTGAGTTTGATGTTGACTTTTTAATGACTTGGCAAATAAAATCTAGCCTCTTTTCATTTTCATTAATAAAATTTTGTTCTAAGCTAAATAATTTTTGCCTATCATACGGATTTTTAGAAAGGGAAGAAAACGCTTCTTTTTGTGAATCTGTTGCATAATCCATGTGAATCTGCAATACCTTACATTTTGCAATATACCCTTCATCCTGTAAATGAGCAGCCTTTACCTGTGTTACCAACGGTCCCATAGCGGACATTAAACTTAGTCTGTTTACCGTTCCTCTCTTAGGAATAGTTCCACTTAAACCAAACCTATAATCACAATGCCAGCATTTATCCATAATCTTTTGTATGGAGTTGGCTTTTGCTTTATGCGTTTCATCTACAAATACTGCATCAAATTGACTAAAATATTCCTCATCTTTTTTAGTCAATGATTGATATGTACCGATAACTACATTAGAGCTTTTTCTTAATTTAACACCAGCATAAATCTGTTGAATTTTAATAGGAACTCTACCTTTATTATATTCTTCAAAGTCTCCACTTGCCTGTACTACCAAACTTACATTAGGTACAATCATTAAGATTTTCTTTTTACCTAACTGTTCCATCATATAAGCTAGTACCATAAATGATATTAAAGTTTTACCTGCAGATGTTGCCAATTCAGCTAAACACCTTCTATACTTTAAAATTTTAAGAGCAGCATCAATTTGATAATCTCTAGGTTTAATTTCAGATGTAGCAAAAAATTCATCTACCCAGGCTCTAAATATTTGTTCTTCTATGGAAGTATCAAAAATATCAGTAATGCCATTTAGTGTAAATTGATAATCATATTCTTTACATATATCAATTACTTCTTTCCATAGACCTGCTGGAATTTTATTTCTTTTAATAAATGAAATGTTTCCATCCCAGACCTTTTTCTTTACTAAAGGATGGAACCTCCAGCCTTCTATTTTCTTAGTAAGACTAGATTTTAACTGTTCATATTCCAATTCGGTACATGAATCAATTACTAAAAATTTTTTATTTTCCGACAGAGATAATTCCATTAAAATTCTTTATCATCCAGATTAATTCTGTTTCTTATTGCAAATGCCATGTTATCTAATGTCTTAATACATTCATAATAATAATCTATATGAGATTGTAACATATCTATTTGTTGTCTAAGAGAAGAGAGGTCTGCTTTTATAAATTGGTTCTTTTCACCATTAGTTAATTTAACATCATAATTAATTGAATACTCTCGATATTGTTGTTTATAATACCGGTCCCATGTGGCATTCCTTTTATATATGGTAGTTTTAAAATCAGTTACTTTATCCAATAAGATTTGTCTATATGATAGCATTCTTACTTGGCACTCTGCTAACTCATTCATATTTTTTAGCTTAGAAACAAGATCTTTAATTTTTGCTTTCCAATCATTTCTATCAGTGCTTAATCTAATTTCTAATTGTTCATTAGCTTCTTTTATTTGTGTGTCATCAAATGCCATTAAAATATTCCTTTATCGTTATTAGTCTTTTTATACTGTTTAATCTTTGGTTGAAATTTTCTTTTAGGTTGAGGTAAAGAAAACTTCGTTTCTACTTCGTCTGCCTCTATTTTTTTAAACTTAGTAAATAGTTTAATCTTTTTCTTAGAGGTTTCTAAGTCATCGTAAAAATCATCAAATTGTTCTGTCACAAAATCATTATAATTTTTTATCATATGAATATGAGATCTAAATGGTTGTTTGTAAAATATTTATCCAACTGATTTAAACACCCAGTTCTATGCTTATATTCATATTTAACCAGATCATTTAAATCTTTTACTTTTTTGGAAGGTATTCTAAAATCCTTTAAAAATTTATCCCACATAAAAACCGTGTTACCGTTTTTAAGTTTTTGTATCATTTTAGATTTACCTTCAATATCATTATCAAAGAAATACCTGACGGTTGGTATTTCATCGAAATCTAATATTTGTTTTTTAACACCGGTAAGACCAATGGTATTAGACATAAAGAAAGAATCTATAGGACCTTCAAATACTGTAAACTCTCTACTTAAATCCGTGGTAAGAATACCGAAGATCATAGATATTTTATTTAGAGAATCTAATTCTTCTTCTGTTACATTTAGAGGTTTCTTTAACCTATCATATATTCTTTCTATGTTCCATGTTTTGTATTTAGGACCACCATTATCATCAAGGGCCCTTACCTGAAATCCTATAATCTTATTAGCAGAATTTAAATTAAAAACATAAAGTTCCTTTCTTCTTGGATCATATCCGAACTTTTCAGTTTTATGATGAAGTAATCTACTCTTAAGATATGGATAAGCCCTATATGTTAAAGAATTAATTGGATAAACATTAAAACCTAATGCAATTTCATCAAATGATAATGATAATTTATTTGCCTTTTCAAATAAATGAAATTCTAAAGTTTCACCTAATGAAAAGTTTTTACGGTTTTCTTTAATGAAATTAATTACATCAATACGATCTTCTCCTTCAAAATTTAAATTATGATCTTTAAGAAAAACATCTAAACTTTCATGTGCAGAACAATTGTAACAATGAAATTGTAAATTATTCCAATATAAGTTACCTCTTTTCTTCCTAGGAGAGTCGTGTGAATCGCCACAGTAAGGACATGCAAAATTTAATCTTTCTTTACTTTCTAATATTCTTCTTTTTTCTGGATGAGAATGGTTTTGATGAAGAACTCGGACCACCTTATCGATGATCCGAGCTTTCATTTCAGAAGATATTGTTACTTCTGTTGCCATACTTATTAAAGATCTAACCCATTAATAAAATCATCGAAATCATCTCCTTTAGAAGAATCTTCGGTTTTTGTTTCTGTTGCAGTAGTTGCAGCAGTTTCAGTTACCTGTGTTGCAGCGGCCTCAGCTTTCTTAGGAGCCGGTGTTGATACAGATTGAGTTACGGTTTCGATTGAAGAACCTGGATTACTAAATTGCGAAAGAACACCCATTACTTTAGTTCTCTGTTCATCGTTCCACGGTCTATAATCAAAGTTAGCCAACTCAGGTGAATCTTTAATGTAATCAAGAATTGCAGTTCTCCCTGCATCATCAGCAGTTACCGCCTCTCCATTGATAGTCATTGCAGATCTACTCCCTTGGAATTTACAAGAATCGTAATTAGGATAACCACCTTTCTTTGAAATTACTAATTCAAAATTCTTTCCTTCGAATGGATCAAATACTTGAGTGGGTTCATCAAATTGCGGATTAAGTTCCTCATCAATTTTAGTTTTAATTTTATAACCAAACTTCATGATTTTAACTTGTCCTTCAAGATCTCTGTTTTGTGGATCTTTTACGATTTGTACTAATGCATAAAATACTTCTCTACGCTTTAGCCCTTCTGACATCTTTTTGTCTACAGCAGATTCAGAATTTCTAAGTTTAAAGAACATATCCTGTACTGGACATTTATCTCCAACAGTTGAAGGTGAGTCTGCGTAAAAGCCGTTGCCATCTCTGTCTTCTAACCAGTAGACATATTTGCGGACGAAAGGTTTACGTGGATTTTTTACATTAGGAAGAAACCTAATTAGTGAACGGTAAGTACCGTCAGTTCCCTGGTCGGGTTTTGGTGTGTACAGATCGCTACTTGGTGCGGGTCTGTCTCCAGTGTCAAGGTCCTTGACGCTTACACTGAAAATGTCGAATTCATTTGCCATTTTAATTGCCTTTTTTATTTGTTTGTTATTTATTAATTTAAGCCATAACAAAGCATTGCCTATTTAACTTGCCCGGGAATTGCCAATATACTTTGCCTTGTTATATGCCAGTTTAAAAGTCCCTGAATAATCAGTTCCTTTGTTATTTATATATTCATATCTCTATTTAGTTTCAGACTAAACAGAACTTTTTTATTGTAAAATAGCAGTTATATCATTTTCTCTGATACTGAATATCTTTTCACCATCATAATCAAATTCGGTTCCTGCTAAATCATGAAATAATACCTTAACACCAACTTTAAAATCAGTATCTTCTACATCTTCACCAACAGATATGATAGTTCCGGAATAAGGAGGTGCATACTGACCTTCGGTTTTTGGAACATATATGTTGCCAATTTTTTCCGGTTGTTCATCTTTTTTAAGAAATATTCTATTTTTTATTGCCTTTATCATAATTTTCTGAAACTAAGTTCTAAACTCTATATATAAAATATACTAAATTGAAGGAAGAGAAGTATCTAGTTATTAGCATTAAAGTATTTAGTGGTTTTTAAGTATAAAGTATTCCATGATCACTTCCTTTCTTTATTTGCATTTAAAATAAAATACGCATCTACTAGATCATCAATAGGCTTAGGGATCTTTTCTGAAAAGTCTTTACCTTGAGTCCATTTCCATAATTTAGTTTTTCTTAAATCTTTATCATTTAAAACATCGTCCTGGAAAGCCTTAATCATATAGTGCTTGTTTGCATTACCTTTACCTGCTAATTTCTTTACATGTGATGGTTGATAAATTGAGATATTTTCTACACCCCAAGAATTAACAATTTCATTTCTTAAGAATGTATTATACTGAACTATGTCTATAAATGAATTACCTTTGGATCCATATGAAAATCCTTCTAATGCTACTTTATGAGATTGGGTACCATAAAGAGTAACTAAAATGTTGCTAATTAATTCTGCTATAGATTGACCGTCCGTGAGTTTCTCCCGTTCCCTAAGTAGAAAGTCTTTGTTTTGTACATGCCTATAATAAGGAAATCCTAATATAGTTTTATTATCAATTAACTCTTTGTGTGTCTGAAATGCTTTAGGTGTTTTGCGACCTTCTTCGTCCCATATTCTATTACCATAATTAAAGAATGTAATAAATGTGTAATTACCTTTATGGTCCTGTGTACATGTACCTGGACTATTAAGAGAAAAATCTATACCTGTGTAAATCAATTATATTGGATTAAAGCCTTTTACCTAATACTGCTCCTAATGCAGCACCAACTAATCGACTGGTTAGTAAATCATACAAGGCACCTTTTTGGATACCTAATACTTTTGCAATGGCCTTTCCTACTGCTTTACCTAAAGCAAAACCAGTAAGACCACCAAAAATAGAACCTAATATTCCTTCGTTAACAATTTCTTCCATTGCTTTCTCTAAGTCTTTACCGTTATTATGATCTTCTATTAATCTATCTACAACAGCATCAATCGCAGCTTCATGTTCTTCTGTCAGCTCATGTGACTCTGTAAGTAGCTTTTGTATATCTAAAGTATCATCTTTAGATTCAGTAAGATAGTCATTAAATGTTTTCATTGCTTTTCTATTTGTTTATATATTAAGTTAGATTGACCTTAGTTTCCAGAATGTTATATGTAAAATTAATATCAAATGTTTGGAATTCTATCGTGTTGCTAGAGAAGTTTAGATCTAATGCACTTACACCAGTCATAATCATATCTTTTAACTGGCATGTTACAAAAATATTACCTTCGCCATCAATCATCTGTAAACCTACACCTTCTGGTACAAATGGTTCTTTGCCGCTTCTATTATAGTAATAATCAAAAACTTCAATAGCCATCCAATAATTTACCCAACCATCAAATGCTTGCATGGTAACTGTTAGTTCTTTATCAAAAAGTTCCTGTTTAGGTAGGCTTGTTCTAAACCTCCTAGTATTACCCGGAAAATCATTTTGTGTAACAGGATCAAAACTAGGTCCTGGTAAATTCATCGACTGTATACCGTAATTAAAATAGTCAATAGGTTCTTTAATCATTGAACCTGGCATTCTATTTAAATATGGTTTATACTTATCTGAAATTTCCTTAGGTATAAAATTTCTAGGAAATTCAAATTTAAATTGATTATTTCTTGCACTTAATATCATATCTTATAAAATTTTAAAATGCTTCTCTTTCATTATCAATGTTAAACATTGTACTTTTAATATCATTTATAGAAGTATAAACAGGACCTGGTCTAGTATTAAATTGTTGCAATAGTGTAGCCGCTTGTTGTGTATATCTTATTTGCCTTGCTTTAGATTGAGTATTTCTAGATATTTTTCCTATTGCTATAATTTGATTTCTTTTCTTTTTTATTTCCTCAGATGCCTTTTGTACTAATTGCGCGTTTTTCAAAGCTAATTCAGATTCAGTAGTTCCTAATTGTTCTGTTAATGTAGCAACCTCATTAGTTAGTTCTGTATTGGATGCCTGTAGAGCGGCAATAGTAGCATTTTGGTCTTCATCTAAAGATATCATTTTAGCAAGTTCTTCCTGAAGGTTTTTAATGATTTTCTGTAAAGCTTCCAATTCTCTAGCATATAATAAAGCTTGTTCTTTAAACTTAATAGACATTGCTTGTTTAGCTTCATCTTGTACAGTTAAAAAAGTACCTGTGTATAAAACACTTTCGTCACTAACACCACTTTCGTCTTCCATTCGAGTAGAAATATAAAAGTTTTGGTTGTCTAATGCTAATATCTTTTTTGAATCTTCTTTATTTATTCTGAATAAAACCTGACCTTGTGATAAATCAACTTCTTGTACTTGTGTCCAATTAGGAATTCTTATTTCGTCATTTGCTCCAGTAAAAACTAAAGTTAACACCCCAACATTACTTAAATCAATTGGTGTGTCTTCCATTTCACCATCTTTACCAGTTTCATCAAAGAGAGTAAAAATGACATAGTCATCAAATGGGGATATTCTTATAACACCTTCACCCTGTGGTAATGGTTCAGCTGTAGGATTTAAAGAAGTAAATTTTTTAAAATATTCCCTCTCCTTTTTAGTAACAGCAACATTACTCTGTATACCAACAGGTTTAGTAGTAATAGCTGGTTTTGAAAGAGCAGCCTTTGATATAGTTTCTGCTTTATTCTGTGATTTCTCCATCTGATTCTGTTATTGTTTGTATTTTAGCAGGGGATATTGCTGCCTTTACATTTATTCTATCTCTAAACGATGTTACATATTTAGTCTTTACTACTAACTGCTTTGTTATCTGATCTGAGGTTTGACCAGGCTTTGTACCTTCTCCGCCATTACTTACAATAATATTAGAACCATCATCTTTGGCTATCTGATTATAAACATTAGCAACGGTTGGTACTACTCCTAAATTTATTTTCATTAATCTACGACCATATTTATTAACATCAAACGAGGTTAATTTAGCTATCTTTACAATCTGTGTATTATCAGACCTATTGTAAATTCTTAACATGTAGTTAATTGAAAATGATACTGCAACCGAGCTATTTAAAATAATAGGCCTAAATAAAATAGGATTATCAAAATTTGTTGTTTGTGTAAAAACTTGTGTACTTGTTTTTATAAAATTTGTACCTATCTGCTCACTTACATTTATTTCATGGAATACAATATTGTCAGCACCACCTGAAGAAGCATTTAATTGCATTATAAAATCTTCAAAGGTAGAACCAGTAACCTGACCACTTAATTCAAAATAATCACCCCCATCTGATTCTATAACCTGTGCATAGACGTTATCATAAATATCCCTACTCGCAAATGTAGTTGCATTTATTTCCTCTACATTATAATAGTTATAAGCATTATCAATAATAGTTTCATATATCCCAGTAGCTTTAAACGTTATTGTAGGAGTACTTAAAAAACCTTGACCTTCTGTTAGTTTGTAACCTAAACTATTTGAAATAGCCGGGTCAAAACTATTATTCATAAAATAAAGAGAAGGGACTCTCCACTCTATATAAGACGCATATAACTTATCATTGATTAAAACAGGATCTGGGTTAAATACAGGTGTGTCTGTTTTTAAAAAATTAATAGAGGATAGGTTAAGAAGTACACCATCACGTCTCGGTACTAAAGTTTCAAAAATAATACCATCATATCCTGTAAAACTAAACCCGGCAATAAAATGTACTCTTATTTTATCATATGCAATATTTTGCTGTGGGCTAAACGTTTGTAATAAGTTTACACTATCTGTTAATTCAGGATCAAAGTCATTATAAGGAACTCCTATATCATTATCTAAATATGCATATTGAGTTTTATTCTTGTTTATTGCAGCTGCAGAGATATCTATATAATTACCCATTTCAGCTGAAACTGACTCTGAGTTAAATAAGTAACTACCACCAGTATGCCCATCCCTCATAATTTCTATTGGGTGTGTGGCAGTATTAAATTCAGTAGGATTAGACTGGCTAGTATAAATATACTCCAGTAAAATACCGTCTGCTATTTGTATGAATTTAGATGATTCCATTCTTTTTATTTATTTACCATTGTAAAAACTTTGGTGTATAATTTAAACCAACCCCTACATAAGGTGTTACTCCATTACCACTTAAACCAACTCCTAACTGCAAACCTAAGCCTAATGTTTTTCTATTTTGATATTGTAAATCTTTAAATGCCTTGCTTCTTTGGTCAATTAATATCCCTTCTGCACTATTAAAGGTAGTACCTGGATAATCGGTTGAAAGATTTACAAATAATTCTTTTGTTTTATTATCTCTAGTTAATGAAGCAGATAAAAATATATTTTGTTTTAGGTCAATAGTGGCGCCACCGAAATCAACATTAGTACCATCAACTTCATACGGTATAAAAACACCAACATCTCTAAAACTCTTACCCCATGTCGCGGTATCTGAAAATGTTAATGCAGAATTAAAATTTCCTACTATAGTATCAACAACAGTAACAGGAACTTCAACAATAACCTCTTTAATAACTGTTTCTGTTTTTATTACTGTTAATGGTGGTTTTCCTTTTTCATAATCTAATTCTTCTTCAACTTCTTCTAGCGTTAAATTAAGAGCTCTTATCTCAGCGGCTGCATTACCATTTTCATCAATATAATTTTGAATGGTATCTAAAGACGCTTTCCAATTATTTTCAATTCTACTTGCTTCACCTTTTGCTTCGTCTGTTGCTTGGCATTGTCTTAGTAATAAAATACATAGCACCACAATACCACCTAATAAAAACATCCTTGTATTTTTAGGGTCTGTTATTATGCCTAATATATTTTTTAATATTATCATATACCTTCTTCGTAGACTTGCATTAGCTTATATGGTGTAACTTCACTTTCTCCATATTTTTCTATCAGCTTGTCCATAAACTTTTTTTCTTTACCTTTCATTTGATCTAATTCCTCAAACAACCCATCTCTCTTTTTTGCTAAAGATTCAATCGTTGTTTGCATTGTAGTGATAGAAATCTCAATTTCTTTATATCTATCTACAAAATTTGCCAATTCCTTTCTTTCCTTTTTATTCATTATTTTTATTATTATCTGGTTATACTTATAATTCCACTATGTCCAATTAAAGACCATTCTGCCTGCGCAGGATTTTGGATAAATTGGTTAGGGGTATTACTTGGTGAATTTGTTACAATATTCGTTTCGCCATTATAAATAAAATCACCAACCCATCTTTTACCAACAACAGTTGCGATGTTGGTAGGAGTGCTAACACTTAGAGGTGCAAACGGTCCAGCTGGTGAAGTAATAAGATTCAACTTCTGCGGTGGGGCTCCGCTTCCATCGTAACTATCCCACTGTAAGTTAACCGAACCAGCAGTGGTTAATGTTTGTGATAGTGGGTAAGGCGGTGCGCTTC
>Ga0213868_10001809_pt1 | contig 20649 bp, 13 predicted proteins | sample PICome_9_FD_160087 | JGI IMG/M metagenome (GOLD analysis project Ga0213868, IMG submission 160087) | Coastal seawater microbial communities near Pivers Island, North Carolina, United States - PICO127 | ecosystem: Environmental > Aquatic > Marine > Coastal | place: USA: North Carolina...
AAGCTGGACACTTGGCATGTTATAGAACTATTTGTCCGTAAAATGACAGGCGATGGGTTTGAGAACTTTCCAAAAAAACAGTTAGAAGCGCCATTTAAATTCCTTCCGATAATTTCCACGACGTCGCTTCCATCTATTCTGAGCGTATCCGGGTTTATCTTGTCAACAATAGGTCTTGATTGCATTTTATAAAAGGCTCGCTCTTTATCAAAGCTCAAAATATTTCCACCGGTTAGTATTTTTATTTCAACCATCAAATTTATGTCAGATGTCGGTTGAATGCACATAATTTCAGTCGAAGATAACACCCTTGTTAGTGGAGAAGCTTCGTTTCCAAAGAAACATTGAACATCATCATTTTCAATAAAATTTTCCCCATCAACTCTGATCTCGTTGAATGAAAATCCCTCCCGTGGATAAAAGCTATGAAGACGCATAGGTTTATGATAAAGAAATTGAGATATGCTTGGAATAGATACACTATTTTGATCTACACGAATCTCCAAAGTCACTCGACCCGCAAAAAGACCAGGAGGAGATATGCAATAGATCGAGAGCAAATATTCGTCATGTTCATACGTTGATATCATTCCGTCGACACTTAAACCTCCAAAAGCGCAGACTATTTCTTTGACTGGAGTTGAATTTTGCAAAGATAACTGCACTTGCACTTTGGTTCCACCTTGCAAAGGGCCATGAAATCGATCAACCTGAACCACACGAGGTACTGGGATGTATTGGTAATAAACATAATCGACATCAGTACAATCGTTCATGTTGGAACAAACTTTGAAAAATACTGTATCATTTCCACTCATGAATAGCGGAGAAGAACACTGTATCGTCTCGGCATCAACAAAAAAAGCTGGGGTGCTTATGAGCCCAAAATGGCATGTTATCTCACTTCTATTGGAAAATTTTGACCCTGTAACAGTCACAAGGGTAGAGCCTTCGTAAGAACCATACGTAGGGTGTATACTATGAACTTCATGCGGAAGTACGTATTCGAAGAATACTTCATTAGGGTTTTCTGATAAAATCTCACCTCCATCAGTAATAATAAAAAGACCTAGTCTTTGAGGATTGGGCTGAGCAGGCGCAGTGCATTGAAGAAATTTGGAACGTATTACTTTTGCAGAAGAAGTCATGTTGCCAAATTGACAGCTTATATGGGGGGATAACGATTTAAAATTCCCTTGAACGGTTATCAAGGTTTCTTTAAAGACATTTCCCACGACAGGATATATGTTGTAAATTATTATCGGATCGATATAGATGAAAACGGGTCCATTTTCAGGTGCACGGGGTGAACGACCGTAATGTAATGAAACACGGTACTCTTTTTCATTCGACTCGGGCACGGGCGACACACATTCAGCGTATTCCTTATTAACACTCAATGGTTTTGCAAAATAATCCTTGCCAAAGCGACAAGTTAGGTCTTCAACTAAGTCAAGGTGGATATGATGCGAGAACATTTTGATTTTTGTTCCACCGCTAATGCTACCTGTCTCCGGAAAAATATTCACGATAGATGGTTGCTTGACGAAATAAAAAACAGCTTCCCGTCCTCTTTCTAGAAGAGAAATTCCATCGATGGCGATGGAGACAACACGAGACTGCTCGATTATTACGTTGGGGCTTATGCAAGAAACAGTCGAAGGGTCTATGACTTTACCAAATACTTTGGTAGAACCAAAAATGCACTCTATAGTTTCGTGCGTTAGACTACCTAAGCTTGAAAATCTCATTGAAACATTTGTTCCACCGATTGGAGGTCCGAATTTGGGTTGAAGAGACAATAATTGTAAAGGTAAGAACGAAAGATACGTCGAGGAACTCATGACGAAGTCGTAATCATTGATACCTATCTGAACTGTATGAAATCCAACATTTAAAGTTGGTTGAATACACATGATCTCTGTGTCGGACAGTTGAATCCCGTCCACAATTTTATTTCCAAACTTGCATCTAGGTTTCAAAAGACCCCGGAATGATACACCGTGTATACGCATATTTGTTCCACCATTCGCATTACCCAAGCGTGGGTTCACGTAAAAAATTGCAGGTCGCTTTACAACTGAAAAAATACTGCTACTTTTAGCAAAACTTTCGCCATCCAACGAAAAGCTGATTCGATATATACCTTCTACGGTGAATATCGGAGTATTACATGATATTAAAACGTCTGTCAACGAAGTGCAAACTGCGTCGTGGTACATTGTCTCATTCATCAGAGTGAATCTCATTAGTCTGATATTGGAAATCTGACGCCCTGATATATTCAAAACTGAAGCCTGGCTATGTAAGAATATTTCATTTGGATGTATACCATCTATAACTGGGAACTCCACAACAATAAAATTTCCAACAAACAACATGTCATAATTTCCAACCAAAAAAACTGGTAGGATCTCCATTTCCATAGGTACAAAATCACCGCTTACTACCAAAGAGTCAGTGTCGGACCTATCAGCCTCAACTATATAATTTCCGACTGAAAAAAAATATTGATCGTCGGCAGATAATCCAAATACATTCGCTTTCACAGAAACTTTTCTTCCGAGGAATCCATACTGGTCTTTCATTGTTATTAGTTGAATAGGATATCTTACTGACAACATCACGGCATCGGATTTGAAATAACCGTCAGAAATGATCAATGAAATTTGAAATAGAGTTTGGTTTATAACTTTCGGACTGATGCATGAGATTTTTTCGTGATTCAGCCATTCTGCGACAGAACGATAATTTAAATTTTCAAATTCGCAGTGGTAAGGTACGAGCGGGTCGAAGTTGAATCCACTGATCTCAATGGAATGTGATACTCCAAATACTAGCTCAGATGGAATAATAGAAGTAATCACTGGGTCCTCTAAAATTCGAACCACTTTGACATTGCTTTCGCACATTAAGCAGCGTTTTGAACTAATGAAGAAGTCCCTTTGGCCAATTTCATTAGGACCTTGAAATTCGCATTCAATTAAATGGTTAGTCAAAATATAGGCCGATGCCTTTCGAGTTCCGAAATTACATTCCATAGGAACTCCTTGATCAAAAAATAAACCTGTGACAGAAAATATAACATTGCGACTCATTTGCAGCACAATTGGTGAGATTTCAGTAATACTGAAAGGTAGTAGGTACTGCATATTAACAGTATCAAACCCATTTAAACAAAATTCATAGGTTTTGGAATTGAAAACTTTGACAGATACATGCGCCTCAGAACTGTGGGGAGCCTTGCAAACAAGAATTGAGTTACTCATACGTGTTCCAAGAATATCGATTAAACCGAAACGGCAATAGTAATCAAGATGCATTTGAAGGCCATCAACATACAAGGTTATCAACTCTCCACCGGCGTAAGAAGTTACATTGGGCTCAATAAGCCGGAAAATGCATGGGGGTATAAATTCAAAAATATGATCTGTTTCCACCCTGACTCCATCATCTATGGAAAGACTGAACGGAACTCTTCCAGTCAAAGACACCTTGGGGCTTCTGCACTGAAGTTTTATGTTCGAAATTATTTTGCTTCTGATCACACAATGAGAACCGAAACAACATTTAATATTCGACATATTTGAGATATCGGGCGCAACCTGAATTTCAATGATTACATTTCCTTCAGTAGATGAAATATTGGGTTGTATTGAGGTAACTGTAATTGGAGATCGATCTTGAACTGTTAGATTTGTAATCCAATTTACTCTGTTTATAGAGATGTCTGCCGATGCAACTTGATTCAATGAGTTGCGTTTGAAAACAGCATGTGTTTCATTCAGAAGTATAGCTGCAAGTATATTCTCTATTTGAGGCGTCTCGTTAAAACGCATCCACAATTCATTCGAAACATTTAGATTCTCCCCAATAATGATAATCTTATGAAATTCATTTGATATCGAATGAATCTTTGGGGTGTTTAAGAAAGAAAAATAAGTCGGATATGAGGACCACTCAAAGTTAGAATTTTCATCCTTCACGCTTATAGTAACATTTGATTCTTCAGCTATTGATGGCGATCGGAATTGCATCCTTTTTTCGTCACGAGAGACAGCTATTGCCAACGTACTGCCAAAGTAACATATGGGATCATCTAGCCTGTGTAAATTATGTCCGAAGAAAGACACTGTAGTACCATCAAGTTTAACACCATTTAATGGGGAAAACGAAAAAATGACTGGTTCATCGAAATTAAGGTAGAGATTATGAAGCCCTTCTTGAACGGAATAAGCTGCACTTTGTGCCTCCATATCATCCTCTCCATTGAAAGATAATTCTTTATCTTTCACTTCACGAATATATAACGGAATCTCAAATTTAACATCATCAATATCTAATAGTATCAATGATTCTTGCCAGTGCACTTCCACAGTGCTTGTCATTATGCAAATAATAAGTGTACTATGAACAACAGACCCTTTGACACGATCCAAGTCTAAGATACAAAACGCATCTGATTCAGAAATGAAATAGGAACCATACACGCTGATAAAAAGACCGGCATACTGACTTTCCATAACAGCATAGGATGGAACAGCATTCGGTTGTACGATAAGTTCCGTTTGAATCAACGAAGCTTTGAAACCATTAAGCGATAAACCAACCTCATATATACCTGGCGCGGACGGAGAAGATTGACATAAAATCTCTGTATCGGATATCCAGAAAGTACCTGAATGGTAGATATCAGAAAAGATACAAAATGAATTGGATGACCGAACAAAGTTCTCCCCAAAAAGGACCAAAGGTTTTCCATCTGACAAGATCTTGCGACTAAGACTTTTGATACGGTGCACATTCTGGGGGCGGTAAAAGCTGAAACTAGAAGTTACATCTTTTCCCGTTGAACTCAATTCAATTCTAGCACCAATATTGGCTTTGATTTCTGGAATTTCACACGAAATTTTAGCTTTGTCTATCGGTGTTGCCTGTACAAGGATATCATCGAACCAGCAGTGGGATACATAATGCGCGTTTTCTTCAGATAATGATACTATTAAACCTTCAGATGCTTCGCTGTGCAACACACGTTGATTCCCAGCAATGGCTAACTCAATAAAAGAAAAACTAGTAGATGAATCAGGAGACAATATGATACGACCTCCCTCTGATATGAGAATCTGGAATGTTTCTGGTGTTGAAACAGATGGTATAGTACATTCCAATCTAGTTGTATTCATGAGGAGTGCATCGATTACTAACCTTCCAACGATACACAGATAATTTTTTTTAGCGTCAAAGCCAGTGCCAACTATGTGAATGACATGCGAATTGAAAATCAGTCCTCGAATCGGATACACGTTATCAATTTTCACTTGAATATGGGTATTAGGAGATGATTTTCTTTTACTCCTTTTATTGTCAATTGGACTTATCTCTCTGGATATAACTATAGAATTATTGCCTGATTCTAAAACGGTGCCCTGAATCATTGATTCGGCGACATTTAGCGAGGGAAGTGATTTCACTTCAAATATGCTTCCAGCCATTTGTGGTCGAAAAAAATTCATACCATTTGAAGAAATATAAAAAGTATAATTACCAGGTTTCAATACTGGAGACATACACGATAGCTGACTCATAGACATCCACGCAATAGAACTCGTCACCAAATCACCAAACCTGCAAACAGCTTCGCGAGTTCTTGGAAATTTCAAAACATTGATAATTATGTGAGTGCCTCCATCTTCAGTTCCGATTTTAGGCGAAAAGTCTTGAATACTAGGTTTGTCAATGGTATAAAATGAAAAACCGTCTGACGTTGCATCAACTCCGTTAGAACTCAACTCAATCGGTATGACAGTATTTTCATTGCTAATTGGCGTTTCACAAGCCACTGATGAACCGGAAACAATAGTAGCGTTCAAAAGAAGATTTCCAAATTTACAAAAAGAAACAAACGTGGATGATCCATGGGCAAGATGAACAGTAATTGATGTAGATTCACCAATCACTCCATGACTTGGTGTTATGAAATCAACAGCCAAATCGATGTAAGAAAAGAAAAACTTTTCACCGGATAATGTGATATCTTGATCATTGAATAATATTCTAAAGGGGACCGTTGGGTAATCTTTTTTCATATAAAATGGTGCTTTGCATCGAGCAAGTGTGCTGCTGATGAACATCATGGGTTCACTTACTGCCCCGAATTGACATATCATCTGTTTTCTAAAATGTGTACCTTTCACTTCAACCATTGTTCCTATTAGACCAAATGATGGGTTCAAGGATGTGATTGATATCCTTGGAATACATTCGACAATCTTATGAACAAAATCATTTTTGTTCCCATCGTTTGATACATAAAATTTTTGTAGCCCTCGTCGACAAGGTGGCATAAAGCAAAACGCAAGCTGCGATGTAACTACAATGGCCCGTGAAGATGGTAAATCGTCAAGATAACAAGTAAAATTTTCATGATGGAAATCGTTTCCGGTGATCTCAACGATTTCCTCAAATCCTTCTACAAGATTTTTTTTCGAAATTTCTGTTATAGAGACCACTGGTAAGATATTCACCTGCGAGTCACCGAATATTTTGACAAAACTAGTTTCTAGAGCTAGATGATAAAAGCCAATATCTTTGAAATGTGGAAATAAACAATGCGCACTTCTATCGGAATGAACTAGAAACTGAATCGACTTAGAATCACCGATACTACAAGTGGTTTGGCTCGGAAGACTCAGAAAACCTATACCCATAACAGCAACTGATACATCTTTTCTTGATACGTCGAATATACTTGGGGATACAGACAGGAGTGAGACTGACTTGATTTCGAACTCTTTATCGAACCAAACATGGCTAAAAAAATCCACAGAATATGATAAGGATACATTTTTATCCGAAGGTACGAATGGAACCTTGCAGACCACGCAAAACTCTGATAAAGGAGATGCAGGTACACGGACACGATCAAAAAGACAAGTGCTGTTTCTTTGTGGCAGAGTCATACTGGTGCCGCACAAAGTTACATCTGATCCTGGTGGAGCACGAGAAGGAGATACAGATGAAATACTAGTTGGACTGATAACTATTAATTCGATTGAATTTTGAGCTGTCAGTTCTCCGTACCCGTAATAATCGAGAGTCAAATTCCATTTCTCTTGTTTCAAGTTTTTAAGTGGGCAGATGACTTCTGTATTTGATATCCATATAGCATGTTGAGTAACACGTATCATTCCATGGATATAAACACATGATAGATTGTGGCCGCTCAAAAACCGTTCTCCGTATACATGTACGTTCGCCAATTTCAAACCAAATGGGATGATATAAGGGTCTATAGACAATAGAACTGGTCGGTAAATGTAAATAAAACGAATGGATGTACGGAAAAAATGAGTACCATCCAAAGACAAATGTACATCGACACTTGCGGCCTTGGTCGCAGAAGGAACTGTACAGAAAAACATACTTGACGAATCATCGTAAGAAAGAGGTGTATCAGTAATACCCATAAAGCGACATTTTCCATCTATATGTGTAGTTTCATTCATTGCGAATCGCAAAGTTGTTGTCCCATCAAGGAATCCAACATCGCCAGATACCGAATGGACTTGAATCCGATTCATTATGGATACACTGAATTTTTCACTGCATTGGCGGTGATGAACACACACTTGAATTACTACATTTCTGTCTATGATATGAGATGGTACGTCACAGCTTAATTCATTCTGGCTCAGTCTCAGTGCAAGTACGATTTTACTGTCAATCTTACAGAACCAATGGAGTGGAGCAAAATTTGCACCATTGACAAATATTGTTTTCTCATCCGGTGCATATCGCACTTTTGACACAAAAAAATTGAGTCTATGAAATTCATCATCGATTTCTTGAAGGTGTTGTTTGATGAATTCAGTGGATATATTCGTCGTGTCAATATCATCGAAATACTCAACGAATTTAGTAGATGAGTTATGGTACCAACGAATTGTAGTAGTAGTAGTAGTAGTAGTATCCCGAGCACTGGAAGGTGAATAATCCACTACATTTTGCTTGTGATAAATCAATAATCCAACGTAGAGTTTATATATATTTTCTCCCAAAGATAATTCAAGAAAAGGCTTTGTCATTATTTCTATCAGTCGGTGGGAGAAAACATGACACTGCTTCATCTCCTTCAATGACAGCATCAACCGATCCATCGTCAGTACGACACGAAATTATGCCAACGTTACGAATGATATCAAATCCAGAGCCATGTATGTGTATGGTAGCATTTAAAAATGTTGAAAAATACAATGGCGAAATGAAATCAACAACCGGCATGTGTGTGAATGTAAATGACGTGACAGCTGGTGGGGAGTAATCGTGCCCTCCATTGAGACTAATGGATAGATCGACTGGTCCTACGCTTTGACCTTGTGGAACTGGACAGTTTGCAATATCTGGCATTACTGCTGTTCCTTTTGTAGTGACCATTCCAAATTTACAAAAAATATTATTTGTAGGTTGAATATAGTTCATCTTGATCGATATACGACTTTCACCTCCCGTTATTGGTGCGATTCTTGGTAAGAACGATGTAATCCGTGGATCTGGATAGTACGTATAGACGCCTTCTCCAATACATTCGTTACTGCGCAGGATTTTCAACTTCGTGTTTCCGTGTGTAATCGATGGAGGTGTCAAACATTCGATTTCCGTCCTGGACAGAGTTTTGGCATCCACTACGGCGTCATGAAACACACATGAAAAATGTTTCTGTTGGTAATACTCAAATATCCCATGTATCAGTAACGACGTCCGGCCACTCTGTGGTCCTTGATCGGGATCAATTAGAATCTTGTTATTGGAATCTGCTGTAGTACTTCACAGGTGAGAAAGAGAATCTTTGATCGGGGAATCAATCAATCAATCAATCAATCAATCAATCGAAAAATAGATGTGTATTCGACTTACATGTATTTTCAAAGGCCAAACATGATCCGTATAGAAATTGAAGTAAAATAAAGTAAAGAAGGTGCTGCAACAATATAATCTGAAGGGAATGCATCCGAATTCTATCAGAACATCAGTATCTATTTGAATTCCTTTTCTGAGGGTGGTATAGTTTTCAAAATTGAGAAGGAAATCAACCCATCAACGAACTGATCATTCGATCAGAAGCATTGATCAGCGAAGGGACAGAAATGACTGGTCATCCCTTTTGAATACTTATCATTTTTTTAATTAAAAAGAATGGAGAAAGATAGATTGCCATAGGGATCAAGAGTGATGTATGATGTGTTTTCTCTTCTGTGTTTGACCCAAGACCCAAAAAGGAATAAAGTCCTAACATTCCTACTGAGTTATCAAATTCAAAAAGAGCCTTCAGAAGAGACAAGAGACGAAAAGAGTTTCGAATCAATCATTCATCCTCTTGTGTGTTTATCTTTCATCCCCTGACAATTGCATATCAAACTTACCGAATTTAGAAATAAGTAACTGACAAGAAGAATGGCAGATGCACCTCGCACAGAGTCTTTAGATGAAAAGGAGATGTCCTCGGAAGAGAGATTAAACTACCTTGTAGAACGAGTAAGTATGTCAACTTATTTTTTATATAAAAAAGTAAAAATATGAATCACAACACAAGGTATGAAACATTTTCTCACAAGTTTCTAAATATTCAAATTTGTCGGATTGTTATTTTTAGGGCATTTTAGTTGAAACTCCAGAGGATCGCAGAAGGAAGCAAATCATTGATATCATGAATGAAAAAGATCAAATGGATGATGAGGAATATGAAGACTTAACATTTGTAATTGTACCGTGTAATGAATCCTTGCCCATGAAAGAAGTTGCAATTCGAGTACCAAAGAAATCAAGGACTGGAGATGTTCTCCTTGACGAATTAAAGCCTTTCATCAAAGCATTGTCCAAAAAGGCAGATCTTAGTCTCCTAAAAGATCAGACTACCAAAACACTCGGTTCGGCAGAGACGCCACAGGTTTCTGAGAAAGCTTTGCTGGAAGTTGCAGATCAAGGGAATGTAGAAGTATTCCCTCTTGTGAGACCTATGGCATCAAACAGGTATATTGGTGTGAATATCTATCTTGACGAAATTGGAATGCTCAAGCGACTGCCACTTAACAAAAGGGCAACGTTTTTTGCTACTCAAGCAGGTTTCAATCCACCACCAACATTCTATGGAGATGTATTCATAGGAAGAATAACATCAACACCTGCACTAAAGAATTTGAATTTTAAGTTAGGCATCGATACATCATCAGATGCTGCATGGCTTCAAGAAGCTGTCATGCAAAATCTTGAGTATCAAACGCAGATGAATCAAATAACTGGGAAAGAAGAAGTTCAACCATCTTTAGATGGAGAAAATGGTATTGCAAAGGATGAAGAAGGATACTCTTGGACTCAGACAGAAGAAGAAGTGGAACTTGTTGTGCTTATCAAATCGGATACAGGAGAGAGGTTATCTACAAAGGAAGTGAAAGCCATTGGTATTAATGTCAAGTTCTTTACCAACAAAATTTATGCTATATTTGGCCAAAAAGAGATATTATCTTTATCTTTCTTCTCAAATATTGACCCTGATGGATCTACATGGACACTTGATGAAAATGAAAAGGGAACATCATTGGTAATCACATGCGAGAAAGGTGATGCCATTTCATGGCCACGAATTACCGTATAGTAAAACTATGCACTTTTTAGTTTACACAAATGAAATCTTCTCTCATAAATACTCATTTATCATTCCATTGATTGCTGCATTTCACACATTTGTAAAAGACACTCATGGGCTCATCCGCTGAACGGATTTGAATTTGCATGAAATATGCCTCATTAAAACTACACGAAGGACAGACCGCAGCGGTTTTGTCTACATTCTCCCAAGCCGCAGCACCGCCTAATATATCATCAACTTCCTTACGATCTGGATGTTTTGTATTTGTAAAGTTCTTTTCAATATCACACGAGTAGGGGCAGGTAGCACAAACAAATATAGAGTTGGCAGAACCATGAGTCGACGGCGTTTGTAACTGTAATAGCGTACCATCGAGCGGACAGAACCACATTTTTACAGTATTATAAGGCGTTCAGATGTATTGACTGTAAGACAAGATTAAGTTCTTGTAAAGAGACAAAGATATGTGATGAATGATTTATTTTGTGTTCGTGGTTGGCCATGAAATCAGCGTTACCTTATTTTTATACTTTAGAAAACTTCCCATTTCATGTAACAGTAAATACAGACAATCAAGCTCCAATCAAGACAATGTCTTATTTCTACACACTCGCGTGATTCAAGAAAAAAGAAAAATCGCGCTTTGAATTGTTTTTGAATGAAAACTATATTGCATTTACGAAGACCGTTTTAACTGGCCGTCAACACGTTGTTTCAAGGGCTTTAGTTGCTTAACGTGATCATCGACAACTTTCGTTATACATGCAAGCACTGTATCTTCTACCTTCTTCATTTGCTTCGCATCATTCGCAATCGATGGAGTGATCATTGCACTCGCCTCGTCATTGCACAACATCATCGCGCGCTGTAACCTTTGCTGAAAGTTACCAACTTCATGCTGGACTACTTGATGAGCATATTCATATGGCGCCTGGCACTGACGAGAGCAATTCTCAATGGTTTCACTCGCCCCTTTGGATCCAGCATCGTCATAACATTTTACAACACATGCATACGCTTTCCTGGCGATAGGCCGCAACATATTTCTTTCAATGTCATCTAAGGTAATTTTGGCCTCATTCTCGACTCTTAAATTCAGTTGATTGGCTTTAACTTGTAATTCTGAGCTTGCCATAATGAAAAGGGTACTTTCTCTCTTCCTTTTTAGTTTAAGATAGTAATTGTAGTCTCTAGCTAGCTGAGTGTGATACTCGATAGTGGGTGGTCGCTGAGCTCTGAATTGATTCATTCATTCTTCTTTTTTGCGCGAAATTTAGTTCACATTTCTAGATGTGGTCTCATCATACTTCAAGTAAACGTTTTTCACTGTCGCCAAGTTTTCAAGAAATATTTTCGTCTTTGAAAACAGATTCCTTGCCTCCTCTGCATTCCTTCCTATGGCCGTGAATCCAATTTTACCGAATTGTAACAAACTGATGATATGAAAAACCACGCCTGTTCGTTCAATTTCATTCCAATGTAGGCAAAGGACATCTTTGTCAACAGTATTTCGAAAGGAGTTTAGGAATTCATGTGGACACAATCCCTTCAATCTTGAATCATAGAAATTATCTGTGGCTTCATAGCATCGGTGCTCGCCTTTATCTGTGTAGAACATTCCGTTCTTTACACTTCCTCGGCAGAGCGCTAACATCGTGCAACATGTATGAGTGGTTCCTCCCTGACGAAGGTTAATCTCACTGGCAACCAAGTCCCACGAGTCATTTTTCCTACTTGCTATAAAATCAACAGAAAAGTGACCCACCACTCCTTGACTTAATAAACTGTATCCAATCCTTTTTGCGTACGCAACTATCTTTGTCCGATATTCATCAGACGCTGGATTAATACATCCCTGGTAAATTTGTCCTTTTAGGATCTGTTCATGAGTAGAAATAATGGCGACTTTATACGGATCGGAAATTTCCGGGTCAATGGTTGCTTGCACACTTGGTGAACGTATTTCTTCGCCTTCAAGAAACACTTCAGCTATCACACCAAGTCTAGCAATCTGATCAACAAATCCAAGATTATCGTCACTACCGAACCAGCTCAATTTGTTTGAGGTAGACTGAAACTTCATTTTTGGTAGTTCGTTTTCTATATCTTTCGCTATTGCTTGAATACGTTGCTGTTCAGTCATATCTTCTCCAAAAAGATTTACATAATTCTTGTTCTGGATCTTCCGAAGGTCAAGCAAAGCATTTCCCATACCACTAAAACCTGTTTCCATAAATAAATATAAGAAACGAATAACTTGAAGTAGATAGATTATAAAAAATCAATTGAAACCTACCTTGATTGAGCTTGACAACCCAGCGCCTTGGTTTAATTTTCTGGAGCACAATGAGCCGAGCAATACCAAAGCTTAGATCAGTTGGTGTGCAGATGAACCTGTGATTCCCAGCCCACGCCTCGAATGTCTTTGGAGTCGATAGAAGGTCAGTGTCTAAAGATCCCGGACAACCAGGAGCAATCGGAATATTGCACAAGCTGAAGATTTCACGACTGATGATGATATATCTAAAAATTAGTAAAATCGAATTATGTGCATTGGTCGTTCACCGTCAGTGAGAAGAAACTTACCTCCCTTGCTTGCTTCCGAAATAAAGTGAGATATCACTAGCTTCTAATAATCTGATGCCTAAACGTGTAGTCAATTGAGATATTGTGTCAGATCCACAGAATGCTGACAAACCAACGGTCGGAAACGCGCCTACGGATACCTCATTAACAATGTTTCTAATGTTTTGTATAACTTCTTCTTTCTCTAAAATGTTCTCACTAAGTGAAAGATTACTTTCACCTATATCTTGCAGACTTATCAAATGCAAGCGAGACATTCGTTCTTCTATATCTTCATGGGAACATCCGTCAATAGATAGATAGTACTTTATGATATCCTCACACACAGGATGACTCGATAGAAAAATAATACGGAATGATGGGTCACGGACAAGAAGAAATAAATGATAAAGTTGACGCTCTTCGTAATATTCGACTACGGGGCACACTCTCTTCAGCTCCTTTCTGTCGAGATCCATAGAAGGAATGACAACGATCGTGTTTGAATTTGGAATTGTGTGAATTGGTGCTAGATCACTGAAAGAAATCGTTTCTGTAGAATAGGATACATTCGTTTCATGTGAAGCTTGAAAGGCCATGTAGTCTGCTCGCATACTGTTCAGACCATGAGCTGAGTGACTCAGGTCATGGTTGTCACGTCGTATCAGAGCATTGTGATTAATATTCTCTTTAACTGATGATAACCTTGAATCAGATTGGGTATTAGATAAGTTATATACGTTCATTTCCCTATGAAGATACATATATGTCGTCAACTTGCAATGTTTGAATGAATGATTTGTTTTAATTGTTTTCTTTTTCATTACATGAGAATAGAATTTTTTCTTCTTTCTCATCATCGCATCAACTTGCGTGTCAAAAATAATGACAAAAGCGAACCGTTTTTGTTATTAGCAAAACTAAGACTACAAATGACTCGCTGGATTCATTCATTTATTCAACTCTCAGCACAAAATGGGTACCTACCTGGGTATTTGATGCTGGATAATACGGTGTAACTGGAATATTGGTATAAAGTGAATGGAATCATAACATAAGATTAACTGATCGAGAAATGTTGTTACCAAAATCCATTTTTATTTCTCACGGTGGAGGTCCCTTGCCCCTCCTTGGAGACACTGGACACCGACAACTGGTTGACAGTTTGAAGAGCATAGCAGCTAGAGTGCGAAAACCTGATTCTATTCTTCTGATTAGTGCGCATTGGGAGGAAGATGTACCTACAATTACATCGGGGGGAAATCCATCGTTGATATACGATTACTATGGGTTTCCAGAGGAATCCTATTCCATCGAGTATTCCTGCCCTGGAAATCCAGCATTGGCGAAAGAAGTTTACGAATCTCTAAATTCCGCAGATATAAAAGCGAAATTGGATGATAAAAGAGGCTTTGACCATGGAATGTTTGTACCTTTAAAGATAATGTATCCTGAAGCTAATATTCCATGCGTCCAATTGTCTCTAACAAATAATCTCGATCCTTCTCATCATTTGAATGTTGGAGCAGCACTACGTACGATTGCTCAGAAAAATGTCTTGGTCATTGGATCTGGTTTCTCCTTTCATAATATGAGAGCTTTCTTTAATAGTGACACTCCTGAGTCAATGGGTTTGAACCAGTCATTTGAAGAGTGGCTAAAAGATACTTGTTCTAATACAACATACTCTGAAGAGAAACGAAAACAAAGACTAACCGACTGGGCCAAAGCACCAGGTGCTCGCTTTTGTCATCCAAGAGAGGAACATTTGTTACCCTTGCACGTATGTTATGGTCTTGCTCAATCTCCAAGTGTAGAGTATTTGGATATCAATATTTTGAATAAAAAAGCAGGCATGATTCTGTGGTAGATGTTTGATCCAAGAATAGTATAGAAAGATGAAACTTTAATAAGGACATAAGTAGGAATGGATTTATCATTTATATTAATTGGATTTAGCATACTTGATGGCTAAAGTATCATTTGCGGAAAGCTTGAACCCATTCAATGCTTTCAAGGCTACAGTTGCATGTGGTTCACTCTCGAATTCAATAAATGCTAAACCAGGTCTAGGAACTCGAACCTCTTTATATCCAACATACGTCCCAAATAAGCAAGATAGCATCATTTCATTACAGTCCTGAGGAAGATCATCAGCAAACAAAATGTTTGACGGTGGAGTCACATCTTCTGCAGTTGTTTTTGCTTCCAATTTGGATGGATCATCCACCTGCACTAAACCATCAGATTTAGATTCAACTTCTACCTTTAATTTTTTCGAATCTTTATCATCTTTATCGTCCAAAGTACGCTTTGCCCTCCGATCCTTCGGAACAAAGGTACCATCTTTCTTAGCAACCCTGTCCGACTTCTCATTTGCATATTCAATCTTGAGATCCTTCCCGAAAAATGTAAACCCCTGTTCTGCTCTTAATGCAGCGGTAGCGGATGCCGCATCGTCAAATATGACAAAGGCCTGACCGCGTAGACCATCCCTTCGTAATGCAATAATGTCAATAATTTTTCCGTGACGGTTGAAGAGAGTGTGCAGTGCTCTTTTCAGAACTGGCGCTTTGATTTTCCAATCGATATTTGCGATATATAGTGTTGGATGTGGTTCATTCATTTCGGGTAAACTCTTTGACTTGCTTGTGTTCCAGAAGAGAGCTGTGGAGCTGAAGCTGTGTTGTGTGTTGTAAACTCTAAAGCGTGCAGCGTGCAGCGAACCAACCTCTTCTCCGACACGGTGTATTTATTACGGGTTACTGATGACTGGATAGTATCGAGTAATGAATCAATTTTGTTTTTCGATAAGTTTCGATGAAGGACGAAGCCCGAAGCACCAAGGCACAAGCACAAAACAAGAGACAAAAGACAAGCACTTCACAGTCGTTGGTATACCAAACCCATAAGAACTCAATACACCCCAATTCATAATGTACCTAACCCGCTCAGAATACGATAGAGGTGTCAACACATTTTCACCTGAAGGTCGCCTCTTCCAAGTAGAATATGCCATTGAAGCAATCAAACTTGGTTCCACCGCAGTTGGTATCCAAACGAAAGAAGGATGTGTTCTAGCAGTTGAAAAACGTTTAACTTCCCCTCTTTTGGATCCAGCTAGTGTAGAAAAGATTGCTGAAATTGATGGGCATATTGGTGCTGCTATGAGTGGGTTGGTGGCTGATGCTAGGACTCTGGTAGATCACGCCAGAGTAGAGGCTCAGAATCATACGTTTACCTATGACGAACCCATTGGAGTTGAAGCTCTTACTCAAGGTAAGCATTATCTACACTGAACATATTCTCATATGAATGAATCGTATGATCAATAGTGTGTTCGAATGTTTGAAACTTACTCCTACATCTTTTAAAACTCTGTGTTTCTTTTTTGGACCAAACAAATCTACCCTCATTTAGCCGTCTGCGATCTCGCACTATCATTTGGAGAAGGATCAGATGGAGACTCTTCGAAACGCATGTCACGACCATTTGGTGTAGCATTGCTCTTGGCTGGTTATGATGAGCTTGATGGTCCTCAACTATTCTTCTCGGATCCATCCGGTACATTCATGCGATACAAGGCCAAGGCTATTGGTGCAGGATCGGAAGGTGCACAAAGTAATTTGACTGAAAGTTATAATGAAAATATGACTTTGGAAGAAGCAGAAGAGTTGGCTTTAAGTACCTTGAAACAAGTTATGGAAGAAAAAATTAGTACGGAAAATATCGAAATGGCTAGAGTTGTTCCAGGTAAAGGGTTTCATATTGCATCTGCAAAAGAAGTTGGGGTTGTTCTTGATCGATTGTAAAGCATGTTATATAAAATTGATATAATAACCATGAAATGTTTTTGACGAGGAAGAAATCTTGATTGTAAATAGGGTTCATTTTCCATTGCTTTTGATGCTCCCTCAGGTTCACATGACTGACTACTTTCTGATACTGATGGAACGATTGAGTGTTTGTTCACTAGTTGATGCTATTATTCTTTTTTTAAAATGTTTTCAATATGATACAGAAGCCTTTGCAACTAAGTAAGAAAAGTAACTGAAAATATGGAGGTATTTTGTATTTCCCACCCCCTGCGCGAGAAGCAGGCAGGGCATCATCATCATCCTTGTACTGGTACTTACATCATTTTCTCGAAATGAAAAAAATAGTATTGTTCATTCTTCCCTACATACCATATTCATCTACATTTGTGACTGTTGTAAGAAAGAAAATTGGCTTTTCTGTCAGAATGCATGCAATGGCTGCAATGAAAAGTGATGAAACTTCGATTTCCCCACAGAAAAAGAGAAAGACATCGGTGGAACAACAATCGCCATCTCCAAGTAAAAGATCACCTAAGAAGGTAACACCAAAACAAATTATACTCGCTAGTGATATACTGAATATTTCAGTAGAAAACAGATGGATTGACCTGCAAATAACACCTGATGAGCTCCGATGTTCGTCAACACTTACAAACGGCCAGTGCTTCAACTGGATGGTCGTCATGGATGACAAAGCAGATTTGAAATGTACCTCCTCCGTGTCTTCCCTTTCATCCTCTGCATGGGGAACTCATAATGAAACGGAATGGATTGGAGTGGTAGATAACATGGTCTTATCTTTACGTGAAACTCCTACTACAACTTTTTGCCGTGTTCTTCATGCGGAGGACAACGACGGTACACCGAACGACATACCCCACTTTTTATCGTCATACTTTCAAATGGAAGTTCCTCTTGCACCACTTTATAGCTCTTGGGCACAATGTGACAACAGGCTTTCGAAAATTGCAGCTGTAATTCCGGGTGTTAGAATTATACGACAGAATCCTGTCGAGTGTTTATTTTCCTTCATATGCTCTAGCAACAATAACATCCCACGAATCACAAAAATGCTTTCTTCTTTAAGACAAAGATATGGAGCAAAATTGATTGACATACCAATCAGATTATTGTATGAAGATGGAACTATATCAGAAAGACTAGATACACCAATGACACTGCATTCCTTTCCTACGGTAGAACAACTTCAATCTGCATCTGAAGAAGAATTACGAGAGATGGGTTTTGGTTATCGTGCTAAATATATCATAGGGTCGCGTGACATACTATTGAAAAAGGGGGGATTAGAATACTTACTGTCCTTGAGAACCAGAGATTGCAATGACGTTCAAGAAGAATTGCTCGAGTTTAGTGGCATTGGTCGCAAAGTCGCAGACTGCGTAGCTCTATTTTCTTTAGATCAATCTGAAGCTATTCCAGTTGATACTCATGTACAACACATCGCTTCACGAGATTTCGATCCTTCAGTACTTGGTTCTGCAAAGTCTATAACACCAACTGTATATAAGAAAGTTGGGGATTTGTTCCGAGATCGATTTCATTCGTATGCTGGATGGGCTCACTCTTTACTCTTTGTTGCGGAGCTACCTAGTTTTCGTAATGTATTACCATCAGATGTCGTTGCTGAAATGGATTTATGGAAAGAAGAGGAAAAGGGACGAAAAGCTATGATGAAGGAAGAGAAAACATTACAATCGCCGTCCAAAGATTCAGTCACAGTGCTTTGTAAGTCAGAAGAATGATTCTATGTAACATACGATATTGGACTTATGTTTTTCAAGCAATGTAGTTTATCCTTGTGCATCCAGTCTGGAAGGCACGATGCGAGTCTCTGCGAATGTAACTACGACTTTTTTATCGGAAGAAAAGTAGTAGGAACGGTCTCGTCGGTGCCGTTTTCGATATCTATCCCTTTAACTGTGTTTTTACTTTTGATTATCCCGATCACGATCGCACCAATTCAACCCTCATCCATCAACAAAGTACTGCCTCACTGTACTACTATCAGTTCTATAGGTTATTGAGCCCATTATACCAACTGCTCATCTCTACATCCGAATTCGAATTGCCGTAGAAGATCCCAGCTTAGTCCAATCTTGACCTCGACCTTACTCCTTTCTAACCCCCAATTATAGACACCATCCTTCAAAACCTGGATCAAAATAGAATCTTTGCCCACTAAAGAACATCACTTACTTGTACTTCATGACGACGATATGTGGGTACAATTGTGAAAACCATCCCAATGTCTCTCTTATTATCAGGAAGAAGTACTACATGTGTCACTACAGTTCAAAATATTGCAGATATGGAGGAATTCTCATCGGAAGTAGTCTACGAAATACGAGCAACTTTTTACCCATGTAAATATTTTATGAACATGTTTCCAACTCTTCTTTCTGGAATTTGTTAACCTCAACTCCAATATTGTATAGTCGCACAAGAGCAGCAAGCTCAGGAGATGCATTCATTAACTTCTGTTGAAACTCTTCTTCCTTAAATTTTTCTGCACATCTGATCTTGTCATCAGTGTCCTTAGTAGAATGCCTACCCCCATGAACTTTAGGATTTCGAGACATGTCCACATATTTTACTCGTTTAGAGACCATGTCAAAAAATCCTTCTTGATCGCTGAGAAGTCCAACCACTGCAAAGGCATTTCTCAAATTAGATGCTGCCTGTTTTTCAAATCGAACGAGATCAGTATATCCCAGTTCTGATGATATCAGGCAGTCTTCTCCACACAAAAAATGGATGTAAGTCAAAGCAAACTCATTGACCCATTCTACATTATCTAAATCAAGGCAATCATACCCTTGGGCGTTATGCTATTATGATTAGGACAATGGAACAAAAATATGTGAGAAGAAATAAGTCACTAAATGTGGCGAACTATACAATCAAATGATATTACTCGCCCAAAAGAACTTGGAAATAAGCCATGAAAATGGTTCGCGAAGAACAGTTGTTCTGACTACAGGTAGTGTGTGATAAAATGATGAATATCCATTCTCAGAATACTCATCTGGGTGGATCAATTGCGTGGCTTTTTCGTCAAAGACTTTGGTTGCGGGGCGGAAACATCGATCCGTAGAATTATTATTCAAATATCTTAATGATTTTGTTCCCAACCGTGTTCTGAAATTGTTACAAACTGTATCATTTCGTTGTGAATACTGCAGTAAATTTTCGTAGAGCGTTGGATAATTCAAACCACTTTTTTCTCCGTCGATCTCATTTACCACATTCCATTTATTTTCTACCCACCACTTATTCAAGACCTGAAACGGTAACCAATGCATCTCTGTTCCAAGACAATTATGGCCAACGTAAACTGTCAAACATTCATCATCACCAAACTTATCACAAATGCTTTTATAGCACACAGGCGCAAACAATTCTGGGCAAGTTATCAATCCCAAGGGGGTCATTCCATGACATAAGTTAGTGCCTTCAAAGGTACGATTTGTATGGGTTCGATAGTTCTTATGACCACTATTACAAAACCTTGCTATTTTGTTTTCACTGACTGGATAGAATGAGTCACTATTGCTGTTCTTGAACCAAGGCTTTCTTTTATCATAATTTAATGCCGATGCA
>Ga0213868_10001815_pt1 | contig 20608 bp, 28 predicted proteins | sample PICome_9_FD_160087 | JGI IMG/M metagenome (GOLD analysis project Ga0213868, IMG submission 160087) | Coastal seawater microbial communities near Pivers Island, North Carolina, United States - PICO127 | ecosystem: Environmental > Aquatic > Marine > Coastal | place: USA: North Carolina...
CATTATTATTTTTCTTCACATTTGTCACATGAGTTTATGCATTTAAATGAGTGGGTTAGTAGAGGTTTAGAAGATCCAAAAGAGATAAAAGGTTGTGAGAGTATATATATTGAAGGTTCAATATATGGTGATGCGGTAGATAGGATAGGTTATATGTTATATGTTTCATTATCTTATGAAAATAATGCATTTATACAACAGGCAGCGACAATGATATCTAAAAGAAAACCAGAGAACAGAGAACAATTTATGGTTTATCTAAAAGAAAATCCAATATATACTTTTGTGGAGACTATGTTATCTTATGATCCTAATATTTATTTAGAGGAAATAAATAATTTAGATAAAGATAGAATAATTCAATTAAATAAAATTATGATGTGTTATTATTCTAAAGATGGTATACCTAAAGTTAAGTCTATTGATAAGTTTTTGTCTGACATAGACAGAAAATTTAAAATGACTGGAGAATATTTAAAAAGAAAATTATTAAGGTTAATTACTGTGGTATGAAAATAATTAAAATTACTGAGAGTCAATATAAAAGATTAGTTCGTTCTAAAAAATTAATTAACGAAAATATTATATACCCACCAACAGGAGTTAAGACTTTGTATGGTGCTACTATGTTATTGTCATTATTAAGTTCTCTTTTAAAAAGTAATCATAATAAAGATTTATATATTAAAAAAATAGAAGATGGTAAAATTTACTTTGATGAAAAAATATACGATGAAAAAGAAAAGTCAGATATAAGTGAATGGTTAGTAGACTTAATAAAAGATAGTCAATCTACAGTAGATAAGTGGGTTTATGATGGGTTTTATATTGATACAGGTAAAGTTGATGTTGACTTTATTAGTAATGAAAAACCTAAAATTTATTCAGATGATGAATTTGTAGATGATGAATTTGTAGATGATGAATTTGTAGATGATGAAGTAGACTATGATGTAAATAAAAGATATAGTAGAGTAGAATACATTAATTTAATTAAGGGTATTGCAATTTCACAAATGAATAAATATAAGATACCTGCATCTATTACTATAGCACAGGCAATATTAGAATCAGGAAATGGTAATTCTGAATTATCTAAAAAAGGTAAAAATCATTTTGGTGTGAAATGTCATGGTTGGACGGGAGATAAATCATATCACGATGATGATAAACCCAACGAATGTTTTAGAAATTATAGTAATATCAAAGATTCTTTTGAAGATCATTCTAAATTTTTAAAAAATAATAGTAGATATAATAGTTTATTTGATTTAGATATTACCGATTATAAAGGTTGGTCACAAGGTTTAAAAAATGCAGGATATGCGACTAGCCCTTCTTATGCAAACAAATTAATTAGACTTATAGAGGATTATAATTTAGAGGAATATGATAAACAATATAGTAATGTAGAGGTACCATTAGAGGGTGGTGGGTTATCAGATACAGATATGAATTTAGAAACTCCAAAATCTACAGGTAATTATTTTAGGAAGGGGAATAATAAATTATATGGAAAAAAAGGTCATAGTGGGCATGATTATATTGCAATAAACAATCCTATAGTATATATGAAAAAAGGTAAAGTAAAATACGCTTCTTTTGACAATAATTCATGTGGGGGCACAATTACAATTGTACCAGATGGTGAAGACAGAAAGGCAATATTTTGTCATATGAGTGAAATATATGTTAGTACAGGTGAAAATATTGAAGCGGAAACTATAATTGGTGTGTCGGGTGGTGGTAAAGGTCAAAAGGGTGCTGGACATAGTACTGGACATCATTTACATTTTGGTATGAAAGATAAAGCGAGTGGCGGTAAATTTATTGATCCAAACGATTACATAGATGATTTTAAATTAATTAAATAGTAATGAAAAAATACGGAGGAGTTTTATTAATATGTGGAGATAAGTTTTTACTTGGACAAAGAAGTGATAAAGGTAATTTCCCAAAATGTTGGTCAGTATTCGGTGGAGAGATTGAAGAAGGTGAATCTATAGTAGAGGGGATTAAAAGAGAGTTGTTTGAAGAAACTGAAATAGAATCAGATAACATTAGATACGTACCTTTTGAAACACAATGGGATATGGGTTACCCATATGATTTATATTTGGGTTATTGTAATGAGGAGTATGAATGTAAATTGAATGATGAAAATATAGATTGGGGTTGGTTTGACTTAAATGATTTACCAAAACCACTATTTCCTACCCTTTTCTCTTCACTTACTCGAATTTTTTAGTTATATTTGTTATTATGGATCAGTTTAATAAGATTAATGCCGATATTGAGGCGGAGAAAGAAAAAACCCAACTTAAGAAAGAACAATTCATTAAACAGATGAAAAGTGGTTTGGGTAACCATATTAAATATAATGGTGGTAAAGTAACCAAAATTAAGAAATCGAGAATTAGAAAATTTTGGGAAAAACTTATGAAAGTTTTTTAAATGAATTTAGATAAAGTTTTAGAAATAGCGAATGAGTGTGTGGAAAACGAAATGATACCCACAGAAGGTTTAACAATAATGTATAAACTAGATTCTGACACACATAAAACTTTAGATGAAGAGTTATTTTATAACACAAACAACAATCTAACAAATTTTGTTCACAACGAAGTTATTGAAATTAACTTAGCGGGTATTACTTTTATTTTCGAAATAGAATAAATTTGACATTTTACAAAAAAATCCATAATATTGTTTTATGGATATACAATCAGTAAAAAAAGAATATCATTTAGTTAGAGTTGTTGATGATAAAGGTGATATCTATACGTATAAAAGATTTGGACACCAAAAATGGATTAAACAACACAACCATCATTTATATATGTGGAATGAACTACCTAAACCCAAATATGAAGAAAGTAATCATAAATTGGAAAAGTTAGATAACTATGATGTGTTGGAAAAACACTTTTTGAAGATTCATCCAGAAGAGATGGAAAAAATTGTAAAAGAAAGGAGTGAGATTCATGGGGACTTATATAAAATCGTATTAAAGTTGAATAAAATAGGTTTAGGGGAATTGGGTAGAAAGTTAAACGGAATTAATAGGTTGATATGATAAAGTTAACCCATCAATTAAAAAATATGGATAATGTTTATATATGTGATCCAGAAGATGACGATGATGAAATAGATATATTTTAAAATATTATGATATGGGAGAAATAGATTACATACTTTTTTTTATTTTAATGTTTGTCGGAACATCAATAGTGATAATAGATAGTAAATTATGAAAGAAGAAGAAACATATTGTCATTATAGTGATTTACCATCACCTTTGGCGTATATTAAAGATGATTACATCGATTACGATGGTATGGGAAATCAAGGAAGGTTCCCTAAGAAAGATAAAACCAAAAGTAGTACAATGAAAAGATTTATTAGTAAGATATTATTATGGTGGAGTTATAAAAAACCTAAGAATAACAAAAAATCAATATGGGATTTATGAGTAAAGAAAAGAATGGAAACGAAGATTTAATGGATTACATCTTAAGTGATGATAAACCAGAAGGGTTAACACACCCATCAGTAGAATCTGAACAAAAAGAAAGAGATGAAGCTGACAAACTAATGGAAGAAAGAGAAGTAGATTACTATTGTTGTAATCGTTTCTATGGTAATGAGAAATTGGTTTGTGATAGAATTAAAAAGTTAGGTAGTTGGTTAGGAGATAGAAGTGGTTTAAATATGTTGGACATAATCAATGGTATTTTAGATGAGATTAGAGATTGTGAAGATATGAACCCAAAGTATCAAAAACCAATGGAATATCTTTATAGAACGGGTAAAGTGGATGATATCATTAAAAAATCAGATGGAACATTTTACACAAAGAAATTAAGTGATTGTTGTTTGGTTAAGGATGAAAACGGTGAATGGGATTATGTTAATAAACTAAATACCAATTATAGTGACTTATCAGAACTTCTAACAACGTTATTCCTCAAAGGAGGACAAATAGATAAGTTATCCAAAATGAATACCACAGAGATTAAAAACTTTCTGTTACTATTAAAAGGTAAAACTATGAAAGCGTTGTTAAATAAATATTTTACCATTGATGAGTATAGAGATTTTACATACAACACAAGATACAATACAAAGGCGGGAGATTACGTTGAAACCCTAACCAAAGTATTATTGGAGAAAGAAGGTTACACAACATTATACGAAGGTGGTAATGGAGACTTTATTGATATGAAGTATGGTGTTGATCTTATTATGGAAAAAGAAGGTGAGATATATTTGGTACAAGTTAAAAGTAAATCATATGCGGCGTATAGAAGTACCGATAAACCTCAGTATAGATATATAGATATATTCACAGGTGAGTCGTTAGACAATAACGGAATTAACTTATATTTTAGAAGTGAAAACTTTGAAGAAAAGTTTTTGGGTAAAGATGTATTGAAAAATAATATCGAATACCTTAAACAGTTTTATAAGGATTAATAACGACTATTTTTAGTATTTCTTCTATAGTGATGAGGATTTTTTCTAATACGCACTTTACCATCGTCACCCCTCATAGAGTCAAATCCTTTTCTTGAACGTAAATTTCTCCATCTATCGTTGGGTATGTCACTCCTTTTTAATTCAGTGTAATCATCGAATTCATAATCTTCCCATTCTTCAGAATATTCGTCTTCATTATGGTCCTGATATGTTCCACGTGTGGTTTGGTAATTGCTTCTCTTTGGGTCATAATATGAATAAGTTGAAGAATAGTCCTCCATTTCTTCACCATCTACACCAAAACTGGTATCGTCAACGTTAAATTCTATTTCTTCTTTAATTACTTTTTTTACTATTCTTAGTAAATCTTTTTCTGTTAATTTTATATTTTTCATAATCTATTTTTATATAAATATTCCTATTATTTATAAAATGTAAAATAGTCTGATATTTATATTATATGAATGAATATGATGACATATTAAATAGAATTGTTGAGGAGTTTTATGACACTGGTAAATTGGTGTTGAATGAATATGGTAAATTTAAAAATTTAGATAAAAAATTAGCACAATTCTACGGGGTTATAAAAAGGGATTATGATTTTATTATTCGTCAGTTAACATCAGATAGGGAATTTTCAGACATAGATAATATATTTAATGGATTCATACGAAATTGGACAGGGTTAGTTAATAATGAACAACAATTATCGGAGTTTTTAGGTGTAAATAATTTAAACGAAAATTTTATAGAGGACGTAAATTTTCTTAGTAATAATTTTGAGGAATTAAAACGTATACATAATAAATTTATAGAAAAAAAAGATGTAAAGTGGGGAGATAATCCCGAAAACTTAAATATATTACAAAACCTATTATTAAGTGTTAAAAATTTAGGGGGAGATGACTACGTATCACAATTTGTACCTGTTAATATTACTACTATATTAAACGATAAAATTAAAGAATTGGATATAGAATTAAAACCTCACGAAACTTCAGTTACATCAGAGAGAAAAAGAAAAGAACAGATAGAACAAGATAATAACAGTGACTTACCCTTACTTAGTATAGATACCCCAATAGATACGGAAGATAAGAAAAATAATTTAAAAACTTTACAATATATTTTATTAAATAATTTTAAGACAGAAAATGGTGACTTTATTGATCTTGAGGGTATGAAAAGTGAAATAAATGATGGTATTTTTGGTGAAGTAACTAAAACATACGTTGAATTCTTACAACAAGTACACCCAACATTAGGTGAACAAAATGGTATAGTTAATACTGCGGTTTGGAATATAGTATTGGGTTTATTATATAATAGAGAACAAGAAAAACTAAAAGGTAAAGAAATTAGTGATGAACTTACTAAAATACTTAACTTCTGGCATAAAAAATCTAATAATACTAAAGAAAGGTTAAATAAGAATAGCTCAATGAGGTTATTTAATAATTTGGTTGATTTCGAAATTTATAAGTTGGAGCATAAACGTACAGATGGTGATATTGTAAAAGAATTAAATGGTTTAGTAGATAAATATATGACTGTAGGCGGAAAGGTTCCCGCAATAGAAGAAATAAATAATTCCATAAAAGAATTAAAAGAAGATATAGAAACATATAAAGAATTAGGTGAGAAAAGATATAAAAGAAAAATTAAAGATTTAAATGAACAGATAAAAAGGTTAGAGTTTGAAATAAAAAAATATGAAAAATATAAAGACATTATTTCGCAGTATAGAAGTGGTACCCCACAATCAAAAGAAGAAGCTTTACAAAAATTTATAAATATTAAAAAACAAAGTGATGAACATACTATCAAAGGGTTGTTCGGTAAATTAAAAGAAGTTTTTGAACGATCAGTGGAGAATAAAGACTATAGTTTAGATGTCATTAATAATCTTATAACTAGAATTAATGATACATTATATATTATACATGAAAAAGATATACTCAATAACACAAAGAAAAATAAATCTAAAAAGGCGTTAAAAACTATAATAAGTAGTATAAACTTAGACAAAGGTATTGAAGAAATTATAAGTGGTTTAGAAAGATTAAATAAAAGAACATATGAACACGTATTATATGAATTAAGTTTTTGTGAATGTGAAGATAATGAAGGTACCAGTTACTTTAGAGATTGTGGTAGTAGTTTAGGAAACACGTCTAGACTGATTGATGGTGGTAATACACCATTAAAAGAATTAATTGATTCGACTGATGATGTAGAAAGTTGTGTAACAATATTATACGATAAAATTATAGAGGGTAATGGTAGGAATATTGTAAAACATGATATTGTTGCTAACACAAATATTAATTTAACGGATGGTTTTACAATTAATTCCGATTCTACAGTAGAAGTTAAAAGAGTTAGTAGGGAAAAAGTTGGGGTAGATGGTTTCACCCTATCTGAATTTTTTTCACTGTTTAAAAACGAACCTGATAGAACTAATTATAAAACACCAGAAAAATATAATAAATATAATGATATTATTGGTGGGTTAGTAGATAGATTAAATAGTGGCGATGGTAATGAGATACTCAACGAATATAGTACTACTTCAGGTATATTCCTTAAAGATTATATATACTATGAAAAAGGTACTGATGAAATAATAGATAACTCTTATAATATAGAATGGTCCACTAATAGTGATAGGGCGCAACTTAAAGCTAACAAACTAAATAAAGACTGGGGGATTGAGAATCCAGACTATGATGGGGAATTTTTTAAAGAAGATGAAAAAAGATTAACAGTTAAGTTTAAAATAACTGGTGATGGTTATAAATGGGTAGAAGGTAATTGTAATCTACAACAAAACGAATCCACAGATAGATTAGATGAAATAATAGAAAACTTTTTTGATACTGGAAAATTTGTTATTTAAAATAAAATATTTATATTTATAAAAAAAAACAATTATGGGATGTGATATTCATATGTTCGCTGAAAAAATAAACCCAAAAACAGGTGATTGGGAAAAGATAGGTAGACAATTTATCGACTCTAATTTAGTGGGTATGATAGTAGATTATATGTCAAAGTGGTATGGGTTAACTGAAGATGAAGCATTTAAGATAGTTAAAAAATATTATCAAGGTTACGAAGCTTCTGATAAGTTAGAACAAAAAGTCTTTAAAGATATAGAAAAAAGAGTGCATACCGACCCAGATTTTGATTGGTGGAATGATAGAAGTAAATTGCCTAACCCTAAAACCGATAAACCATATTATGGACGTAATTACAGATTGTTTGGGGCACTAGCGGGTGTTAGAGATTATGATATGGATATTATATCTGATTTTGCGAAGGGATTACCTGTAGATGTAACCACAGAAGTTTGTGCTATTTCAGATGATTGGGGGGTGGATGGTCACTCACATAGTTATTTGACAGTGAAAGAACTAATAGATAGTAAATACTATAAAATGTCTGTGAAAGAATTAAATGACATAGGTATGGGTTCTTTTTTCTTTAAAAGTGTAGTTGATACCCTATTAAATATGGGTGATCCAGAAGATGTTAGAATCGTATTTTGGTTCGACAATTAAAAAAAAATAAAGTTTTTTTAAAAAAAATTTGACTTTTCAATATTTTGTTACTATATTTGTACTCACAAACATTAAAAACGACTTAAAAACTGAATTATGAACAACTCTCAGATGGAAACGGTGGAAAATCAAAATGTTACTTTAACAGATAATGGGATGATTACAAATCCAACGTCACTTAATAAGTGTGTAGATTTGTTTTTCTCTATTGGTTCGATGAGAGGAAAGTCGAAGGATAAAGTTGTAAACCTTTTTAATGAGGCATACAATGAAAATCCATTAGTTGCGTCAAAAATCCTATTTTGGGTAAGAGACGTTAGAAGTGGTGCGGGTGAAAGACAAACATTTAGAGATGTTATTTCTTACCTAACCACTAACTCCCCACAAACAGTTAGAAAGAACATTGGACTAATTCCTGAATTTGGAAGATGGGACGATGTTTTAGTTCTATTCGGAACAGAGTTGGAGGATGATATGTTCTCCCTTATTAAAACCGCCCTATCAAACGGAGACGGTCTTTGTGCGAAGTGGATGCCGAGAAAAGGTATCGTTGCCAACAAACTACGTAAATTGTTTAGAACCACACCTAAACAGTACAGAAAGATGTTGGTAGGACTTACTAACGTTGTGGAGTCTAAGATGTGTGCTAAAGATTGGGAAAATATCGATTATTCGAAACTTCCCTCTTTAGCTTCATCTAGATATCAGAAGTCATTTAATAAAAATGATAACGAAAGATACAACGAGTATAAAAAGTCTTTACAAGATGGAACTGCAAAAGTTAACGCTGGAGCGGTATATCCTTATGACATTGTTAAGTCTATTAATATGGGTGGTGATAAAATTGTTTCTGAAAAACAATGGGAGTCATTACCTAATTGGATGGAAGGTTCCGTTGAAAGAATTCTTCCCGTAGTAGACGTGTCAGGTTCTATGTGTGTTGAAGTAGGTGGAAACCCTAACCTATCTTGTATGGATGTGGCACTATCTTTGGGTATGTACATCTCAGAGAGAAATGAAGGTTCTTTTAAAGACGCTTTCATTACTTTCTCAAGCAACCCACAACTCCAATACCTAACTGGAAATCTCTCAGAGAGACTAAGCCAACTTAGGAGAGCGGATTGGGGAATGTCTACTGATTTGGAGGCGGTGTTTAACCTTATTCTACATCAGGCGAAGATGAACAACGTACCCGAAAGTAATATGCCGACAAAGATTCTGATTCTATCAGATATGCAATTCAATCAGGCGACGCGAAGAGATAGTCTCGGTGCACAGTCTATGATTGAATCGATGTATGAGGAGTTAGGGTACACTAAACCAGATATCATTTACTGGAACCTAAACGCCAAAGGGGGTAACTTCCCAGTGGAGTTTGATAAAAATGGTACGGCATTGGTGTCAGGGTATAGCCCATCTATTCTTAAATCCCTTTTGGGTGGAAAGAATATGACACCAAAATCCATAATGATGGATACTGTGAATGACGATAGATACAGTGTAGTAACTGTATAGAACGTTCTTTGAAATTATATTTTGTGTTATTTAAAGAATAATTGCAGCAAATTTAACTTTAAAAACAAAAACCAGAGAAAAAGGGCTTGGTTAACCCACCTCATCCAGAAAAGTGTAAACCGTTTAGGCGGGATACCACTTAGAGTTGAGGGAAAGTGACTAACCGATTCTGATAATACAAAATATGATGGTGTAAAACGAATGGTTTCTGCAAACTATCTTATGAACTAGAATGTAGATCAAGAGGTTTTATTCTCCCTTTACCCAAACTTATAAAGGGAGTAACCATAGGTGAGGTTTAAAATGGGATAGTCCCATCCTTTAGGTTATAAAACATACCTCTTGGCTTTGTCACAAGTAAAAATAAGACACTCAGTGGGGCTGAGTTAACAATCTACCGTAGGGACAGTCATTACGTTAAATAAAAGCTGGATCCCCATTCCGACACCAAAAAATTAAAAAGGGAGAGTACGTCAAAAATACTTTCCCTTTTTTTGTTTAAGGTATTTACTATGTCAAAAATTTTCACTAATATTGTATTATAATAACAAAGAAGTTAAACTTTAAATTAAAAATGAAAATCGTTACTAAGAATATTAAATTAGAAAAAGGTGTAAGACACTATCTAATTTATTTAAATGACTACAACGGAAATCCTTTAGAGTGTTTAGAGGCAGAAGGAGATGAAGAAAGAATAAAAAAGGAGAACGAACTTAGTAAGAAACACAATATCCATACAAAGGATTTAGATTATGTTTCATTGGAAAAATTTAGATCTCAAACTAGAGAATACACACCTTTAATTTTAGTATTCTATTTAGAAAGAAGTATATTCTCAAATAGAGAAATGGTTGCAACTTATGGAGAAAATGTTAGACAGTATTTAGAAAATAAAGGGGATGATGTAAGACTATTCTTTTTACCTACAGACGGTGAAGAAAAAATTACATGTGTTAATCCTGTCTATATTGACGAACAAAAAGATTTTGATAGATTAAATGACTTAATTGAAGATTTAACGAATAAGTTTCAGGTAGGTGATGAACAAATTACGGACGAGTAGAAGAACGATAAGTTTTATTCATTGTCCACCCAGTTTTCTCTACAATTCTTTTATATAGATTAGTCCTATTTCTTTTACCAACTAATCCAGTAAACATAATGTTATTTACTTTATTAGTTTCGCAAAACTCTCTAAGTGTTTTATATAATCTTCTAGCGTCAGAACTATTCTTACATACTACAACATCAAAGTCACCGTTTTGATATATTAATACTTTGTTGATTACGTAATTAATTTGTTTGATTTTATCTTTCTTATTTCTTCTAAGTAATATTTTTTTAATAATATCTTTTGTTTCTAATCTTTCATCGTATCCATAAACAGTAAATTTTTCTTCATAAAAGAAATCGTCTTTATGTATTAAACTCCATTTATCACTTTTAATATCTACAGGTTTATTTCTACCTAATTCATCTCTAATATAAAAAAGAGAATCTGAATCTTCTTTTTCTTTTAGAAACATAATTTCATAATGAACTGGTTTTACTTTCTTATAGGCATTGTTTTTTTTAGGGAACAAAACAATGTTTTTGTCCTTTGTATTGAAATATTTTTCCTTTGCGGTATCTTCACTACTACCTTCATACAGAACTTTTTTCTTTTTTCCGTCTTTAGTAATAATAATTTTATACAACATATCTTTATTTTTTAATAAAAAATACTTATAATTGTTAATAAATAAATATTAAATGAATAAAGAAATATGAGTTCCTTAGAATATTCGATATTAACTTTCGGTACTTTGTTATTATTTATTGGGTTTTTAATAGATGTTATTGACAATAATAAAAGAAAATGAGTAAACCAATATACCGACCTACTGAACATCCATCTTTATTCCCATCAGACTCAAACAATCATTTGGGTATAGATAATATAACTACAACTATTTTAATTGTAGGGTTTGTTTTATTTTGGTGTTATGTGTTTTATAGAATGAAAAAAATCAAACCAAAAGAGATGGGTGATACTGCGTTATCGATAAAGTTAAGGATGGATATTGTTAAAATGAGAGATATAATAGGTCGTGTTGGTGGATATACTGACCCAGAAACTAGAGAAGAGATTGTTGGATTAATTAATGAGATATGTTTTCACAAAGTAACTGATAGAACAACACCAGAAGATATTGACAATGGTGTATTTAGATATGGAATCCAACCAAAAATAGTGAAAGAAGAAGTTTTAGTTGAATTCACAAAAAATTATTAAAAACAAAGATGAGTAAAGATTATTATAATATATTGGGTGTTAACAAAGATGCGAATGAATCTGAGATTAAAAAGTCTTATAGAAAACTATCTAAAAAATACCACCCAGACGTAAATCCAGATAATAAAGAAGCGGAAGATAAGTTTAAAGAAATTGCGGAAGCTTATTCAGTATTGTCTGATTCTGAAAAAAGAAGTAATTACGATAGATTTGGTAGTGCAGATGGTAGAGGTAATCCTTTTGGTGATATGGATGACATATTTTCTCAATTCTTTGGTGGGGGTAATCCATTTGGTGGTAGACAAAGACAAAGTAGGAGGAGAAAAGGTAATGACATAAGAGTTAACATTAAACTATCTTTAGAAGATCTATATAGTGGTGTTAATAAGAAAATAAAATACCGTAAAACTAATAAATGTTCAGAGTGTAATAATACTGGTGGTGAATCTACTAAATGTACAACTTGTAACGGACAAGGTGTAATAAATCAAGTACAAAATACTCCTTTTGGTAGGATACAAAATACTGTTATGTGTTCTAACTGTCAAGGTTCTGGTGAGATGTTAGTTAAACCATGTAGTAGTTGTGGTGGTAATGGTACTAAATTAGGTGAAGTGGAATATGAATTTGAAATACCTAAAGGGTTGATGGATGGTGAGATGTTAAGAGTAAGTGGTATGGGTAATGCCATAAAGAAAGGTGTTGACGGTGACTTAATTATTAATGTGGTTGAGATACCTCACGATAAATTTAGGAGAGTAGGTAATGACATCCATCAGACAATCAATTTAACCTATAAAGATTTGGTTTTGGGTAATGAAAATGTACAAATAGATACAATGGACGGTAAGATAAAAATTAAGATTAAAAAAGGTACTGACATAGGTACGATGTTAAGGATACCAACCAAAGGGTTTGTTAGGGGTAATGAAAAGGGTGATATGTTATTAGAAGTGTGGTTAGATATACCTAAAGAAATCTCAAAAGAAGATGAAGAAAAAATTAATTCACTTTAGATTTGATTTTTTAATATAAATTCTTTAATATTAAACAAAAACAAATAAATGGGAAAAACTAAACCGAATAGTAAATTCGTACCAATATCCTACCCATATTTAATTAGGAAGTGGTTAATATTAAACAAAAATAAAAAGTAAAAGTATGGCAAAGTTTGAAGAAGTCTATGAAGACACATTAGAATTATTTCAAAAACACATTGAACAATCACAAATACCTAGATTGGTAAAATTTAAAATTCTTTCTAATGAAGGGATGAAAAAAGATTTTGGTAAAGTATCTAAAACAAGTGACATTGTTAAATTTATGACTGACTATGATGTTGTGATACAAGTTAATGAACCAATATTCGATCAGTTAGAAGAGAAACAAAAAGAATATGTTGTTAAAGATTTGTTAGCTCAGATTGTTTATGATATTGATAAAGATAAAATTAGTATTGTATCACACGATATAACAACATTTAGCGGTGTATTGAGAAACTATGATATCGATACTTACCTTTCTATTAAAGAAAGTATTGTAACATTGTTAGAACAAAAGAAAATACAAGAAGACGCTTCAAAGTAATTTAATGGAAAAAGATATTATATATAACGAAGATTGTCTTGTCACACTATCTAAAATGGAAGACAACTCCATTGATTTGATAGTAACGTCACCACCTTACAACAAAGGTTACTGGAGTAGTAACAGAAATATGAAAAATGGTTTCGGTACTAAATCAAGAAGGATTGAGTATGATGGTTATGAAGATTGTATGTTACCTGAAGATTATGATAACTGGCAACGTAAAGTTATAACAGAATGTCTTAGGGTTTTAAAACCTAAAGGTTCATTTTTTTATAACCATCAACCAATACAAAAACTACATCAAGAAATATTCCCAAAATATATATTTGATTTCCCATTAAAACAAACTATTATATGGGATAGAAAGAATACACCAAAATTAGATAAATCGTATTTTTTTCCGACAATAGAATATATATTTTGGATACAGAAAACTAAAGATAGTAGGGTTAAATTCAACAGAAATAATAGTATATTCAATAAGGTAGTATGGACTTTGAATCCTGATAGGGATAATAAGTTTCCTGCACCATTTCCTATTGAATTACCATTGAACTGTATATTGTCTTGTACAGATGAGAATGATGTTGTGTATGATCCCTTTATGGGTAGCGGTACAACTGCGTTAGCATGTAAACAAACTAACAGAAGGTACATTGGTAGTGAAGTAGGTAATTGTGAAATAAGTAATAATAGATTAAAAAAAGTAGAAAGTTATGAGTGATATTAATAAAAATGCGAACGATCCAAACCTAACAGTGCAAGATAAATGTTGGGAATTAATGAGTGTGTTGGGTATGAGTTGGTCAGAAACAAAAGAGATGACTACTGATGATAGAGATTTTCTTTTAACTAAAGTCGAAAGTATTAAGGCACAGATCAAAAGAACTGCACAACCCAACGACTTATTGGGTTAGACTAATAATATGCAATTACGAGCAGTTACGGGATATTCTTTCGAAAGAGAAGTGAGGGGTAGAGAAGGATTTAAACGATACATCAAAGCACCTAGAATTAAATGGAGTGGTGATGGTAGGAATAATGTAGAAAGATTAGTTTCTTTGGGGAAAAATCCTGAATTATTTAAACCTATCATAGACGAATCTAAATTTACTAAAGCGGATGCGATGGATGTTAATGGTAATCTTTTTGAAATTAAAAAGTATTTTAAAAAAGATTTATATAAGTTTAGATTGTACTCAGAACCCATAATAAAAGTTGCACCCAGAAGGAGTAAATGGGGAAAAGGTGACCCATACTATGACAATTTTAAAGACGCAGAAGAATATAATCGTTTTATTTATAAAATGACTAAAACTAAATGGTGGAGAAAGTATAACAAAACTATTTTAGAGAGTATTTATAAATCAAATAATGGTGTATTTAGTAGAGACGGTTTCATACCCCATTCGGAGTTAGAATTTAAATGGGTAATAAACAAAGGTGAATATGCACCTATCTTTGAAAACTACCACAGACTAACTATAGTTTTTAAAATAAAAGAAAATTTGACAATTAAAAATAAAATCCTTAAATTTGTTTATAATAAACTTGACAATTTTATTATTGTAAGTAAATTTATTAAAAAAAGATAGATGATTAGTTATATTGGTGGTAAGGCTAGAATTTCTAAATGGATAGTACCATTTATACCTAGAGACATTGAAACTTATGTAGAAACATTTGGTGGAATGTTTTGGGTATTTTTTAAAATGGATTTAAGTAAATATCCTAATCTAAAGACTGTTGTATACAATGACTTTAATGGTTTAAACGCAAATTTATTCGATTGTTGTAATGATTACGATAGATTGTGGGATGAATTATCTAAATACCCTTGTCAACAATTAGGGGTTACTGAAACACCATCAGAATATGAAGAAATGTTTGATGAGTATCAAAAAGAAGTATTCCACAGTGGGGTTACTATCACACAAGAAAATAAGTATGAGGTTGCGGCTAAATATGTTTATGTCTTAACTCAGATATTTTCAGGTTCAAAACCAGAAACATCTTCTTACATAGATTATAAAGGTAAGTATAGATGTAAGGTTCTTATCTTTATGGATAAGTTAAAGAACCCAGAATATAGAAAACATTTTGATAAAATTACTTTTGTAGAAAATATGGATTTTCAAGAAGTAATTGAAAAGTATGACTCTGAAACATCATACTTTTATGTGGACCCACCATATTGGAAAACAGAAAATTATTATTCTAATCACGACTTTGATAGAAATGATCATGAAAGATTAGCGAAATCTCTAAAAAGTATGAAAGGTAAGTTTTCGTTAAGTTATTATGATTTTCCTTTGTTGAAGGAATGGTTCCCTAAACACGAATATGTTTGGGAGATGAAAGAGTTCGCAAAAGCTGCTGCAGCTAAAAGTGGTAAAAAACAAAACATGGGTGAGGAGTTATTGGTTATGAACTACGGTGACAATCCTAACGTATTACCTGTATATGGAGAACAAATAGATATGTTTAAACATTCATTTTTATAATTATGGGAAAAAGACCGAAAAGAAATTTAGGAAATCAGGGTTTATTATTTGATGTGGAGGAATTCACTACGGGTACAACCGAAGAGTTGGTATACGATAACGTTTTTGAAGACATAGAAGAATTATTTGATGAGACAAACCCAACAGACGTTGGTTTAGTTACAAATGAAATATATTGTGGGGATACTGTTGAAACAATGAAAAAGATTAATGATAACTCTATTAATCTTATATTAACTTCACCACCATACCTTGCGTCATTAAGAAAAGATAATCACAAATATCCTGGCGCTAAAGACATTATTAAAGATAACCAACCCGTAAAAGAGTATTTAGGTTGGTTGGTTGAAGTATTTAAACAATATGAAAGAATATTATCTGACGATGGCGTAATAGTATTTAATTATAGTTATACAACTTTTAATCCATCATTACCTTATATATTAATTAATGAAGTATTTGAAAATACTGGATTACAGATATATGATACCGCATCTTGGAAAAAGAAATCTTGTGTACCATTAAGTGGACATCCAAATAGAATGACAAGAATCGTAGAAATGGTATATATATTCGCTAAGACACCAAAATTTAAAGCTAATAAAAAAGTTTCTTCCATATCAAAAACAGGACAGAGATATTTTAGAACTTACTATAATTTCATTGAGGCAAAAAACAACGATGGTAAAGTAGAAGGACATGAAGCAACATTCTCATCAGAATTTGCAAAATACTTCATTGATCTATATTCAGAACCAAATGACATAGTTTTAGATAACTTTTCAGGTACAGGTACCACACCATATGCGTCCTCAAAAATGGGTAGACAGTATATTGGTATTGACTTAGTTGAGGATTATTGTGAATATGCGAGAGACAGAATGATGAGACTTTATAAGGAGAGAAATCAGTAATTTTATTAAAACTTAGATATTTATATTATACGAAACAATAAAAGCTTAGTTGTTATTTGTTTCATTTTTAGTAAACTAAGTAATCATTAAAAAAAAATATTTTGGAAAATAATGATAAAAAGGTTGAAAATATAAAAAAAGAAATTAAAACTCTTAAAGAAGACATCGAAGAGATACAATCTAATTGTGAACACCCCAAAACCAAATTAAAATTTTTAGAAGAAGAAAAAAGGGTTGTTAAATTATGCTTAGAATGTGAAAAAAGAGTTGGATTCCCTACAAACGAAGAACTAAAAGAAAACGGTTACTTGTAAAAAATTTGTTTTATTGATTTTTTATGTGTATATTTGTCTATAAATTAAAATTATGGATGATAAATCTTATGTTAAAAAACTGAAAAAGGTATTGGAAGGTAAAACTAAATACCAAAAACTTAGGTACATTTATGATTTAGGTCATCATACCGATTTCATAATTAAAGAGTTTTCCGATGAGATAAAAACATTTGAAGACTTTAAATTTAAACCACATGATGTTGTTATGACACCTAATGCAGTACAAGCCTATTTGGAATTTGACAATGGACATTTCGCGTCTGTTGTTGGTGGCGCTGCGGGATTATATGGTGATGGAAAAGAGACTTTTGAGTTGGGGTACATTGATGATAATGAACCTTACGCAATAGATGTTCAAGGTTGGTTGACACCAGAACAGGTAACTATGGAAATGATTAGGATACAAGCAAAAAAACCAATAAAACAAAACAAAGATGAGTAAAAAAGAAAAAGAATACAAAAAAAGATTAAAGCATATACACGAAGATGTATTAAAACTTAGTAAGTGTTTACCAGATATTGATTATAATGAATCAATGTATGATTGGGAAAGTATCAACAGATTTATTTCAGATATTGAAGTTGCGTCAGATATAAAAAATAATGAGAGTGTGGGTTGGGTAAGCGGAAAAGTAATTAACGTTCCCACACACGACCCACAAACAGGTGAATTAAATCCTTACTTTGAAGAATTAACTGGTAAAAAGAATCCATTAACTGGTGAAATAAATACAAAATACCCACCACTGAGGTTTGAAAAGGAATATTTAATAAAAAAACATTTTGACGATATTGAATATGTACGTAAAAATCTATCGAAAGGGTTAAAAACGACACCCACAAAAGATAAAGATATAGATAAGATGCCCAATCAAAAGTGGCATCAGATTGTTTCTTTCATTAAAAGTGGTGTAAGAATAGTTGGGTATTGTTTTATACCTTTTAATTTAGTTGTCGCAACAATACTATTGGTATTTAGTGAGATTATTGGTATTGTAGAGGAGATGGTTTAATAACTATTCTATCGTCTTCTACTTTCACTTCGTAGTCATTTGGAGATAAGTTAGTGTAATAGATTTTTAAATCTTCTAATTTGTCTCCTTTTTTTTGTGGTACTTCTAATTGTCTTACTTTAGGTTGGTTCTTAGGTTTCTTTTCTTCCCATTTAACAATATTACTTTTCTTTGAGTTTTTAAGGAAATCCACCTCATCGGTGAAACTCCACTTTTTATCCTTACCACATTTTTTATAATAGGTGTCACCACCAATACTCCTGATTTGATATTGACATTTTTCTTTTTCTTCGTATAATATATCTAATAACTTTAGTGACATTTTTATTTAATAAATATTAAAGAAACTATTAAAATAATATATTTATTATATAAAACAACAACTTAAAGATTAATTATACGTTTTTAATATGATGAAATATATATATTTATTATTTTTTTCATTTTTTACCTTTAGTTTTTATTCTCAGGTTTCAAATGATGATTGTTTTAATGCAATACCTTTAGGTAATTTACCTGTACCTGCTAATTGTGGTAATGGACCCAATAATAACGGACAAGGTGCACCAATTACATTTAATAATCTTACAAATGTAAATTCACAAACTGAAAACCCTTATACTACATTAACTAATTGTCAAGGAGGACCACAAGGGATGTCTTCACCTGCAACAGATGTATGGTATTCATTTGTACCTACAGGTAATTCTTTAGATATATTAATTACAGGTGGAATTAATCAACCAAATATAGGAGTATGGACAGGTAATTGTGGAGCATTAATTGGTGTAGGTTGTGATTTTAGTAACGGAGGTAATTTAAATACGACAATCGATCAAGTTTCTCCCGGACAAACCTATTACATTCAAATTAGTGGGGGTAACATAAATGACGAAGGTATCTTTGATTTGACTCTACAAAATAATAATAGTTGTGATGATTGTTTATTATCATCTTCTATGACGGTATCACCAACACCTATCAATGGTACATATCAACCAGGAACAACCGTAACTTTTTGTTTTACTGTTAGTGAATGGTCACAAGAAAATGTGAATTGGTTTCATGGAGTTGTACCTATTATGGGTAGTAATTGGACAAACATAACACCTATAAGTTCACCTAATACTTGTGATGGTGGTGGTGGAATATGGGATTGGTTTACAAATGTTGGGACACCAAATGGTAATTCTAATGGATTCTTTTTTGATGGGAATGCAGGACCCGATGGTAATCCCTCTAATAACTTTGGTGATAACTGTCAAGGAAATGTTAATTGGGAATTTTGTTGGGAAGCAACAACTACTGATTGTCCTCCTGGTAATACAGGTGATGATTTAAGTGTTTCAGTTGAAACATACGCAGATGGAGAAACAGGTAGTTGGACTAATATAGCGTGTCAAACTGACCCTGTTTATGCATTTAGTGCAAGTCTTACATGTTGCCCACCACCAACAGTACTATCTTCAGATGAAAACTGTTTGGGTTCGTCTGATGGTTTTATAACAGTAACAGGACAAGGTGTCGCACCATTTGACTATCAATGGATTGACCCATTAGGAAACACCTTTTCTAATAACAATATTAATGGACCTAATACAGAAAATAATTTAAGTCCAGGTAATTATAATATAACAGTAATAGACGATAATGGATGTATTACAAGTACATCAGTAACAATATTGGCAGGAGGCCAAGCTAATACTCAAGGTATATGGCACAATTAATAATAAACAAATAAAATAAAAAAAATGAAAAAACTATTTTCTCTATTTGTGTTGATGACATTCTACACAATAAATTTATACTCACAAGTTGATACTGTATGTGTTAGTGCGGTGGGTGAACAATACTGGGTAACCCCAACTGCAGGTTCGACATATGATTGGACAATCAATAGTGGTGGTGGTACCATCACATCTGGACAAGGTACAGACGCTATTACAGTTGATTGGGGAAGTACAGGTGGATTGTTTACAGATGCAATTACAGTTATTGAAACAAACGCTGCTGGTTGTACAGATACGGTAACTTTGGATATATTCATTTCAGTACCATCAGTTACACCAGTTGGACCTTTCTGTGAAGGTGAGGCTTGTGTAGTTCTAAATGGTTCACCTTTAGGTGGTGTTTGGAGTGGAACAGGTGTAGTGTTGAATGGTGGTGTTTATGAATTCTGTCCTACAACTTCAGGTTCGGGTTCTTTTACACTAACATACACAGTTAATGGTTGTTCTGTTGATACTACAGTAGATGTAAATGCGGCACCAGTAGTTGGGCCTATTAACCACAACTAAAATGTTAAAACAATTAATATTCATATTAATATTCTTACCTTTCGGTGTGATATCTCAGATACAATCAATTGAGGTATGCACCGAAAATCAAGAATACATGCAAGAGTATTGGGTAGATAA
>Ga0213868_10001816_pt1 | contig 20603 bp, 10 predicted proteins | sample PICome_9_FD_160087 | JGI IMG/M metagenome (GOLD analysis project Ga0213868, IMG submission 160087) | Coastal seawater microbial communities near Pivers Island, North Carolina, United States - PICO127 | ecosystem: Environmental > Aquatic > Marine > Coastal | place: USA: North Carolina...
ACTATACAAAGAGCTTACTTTGAATACAGACGGTTCATGATACGAAGGTCGTGGAAAAATACGGTCCTAGATGCAAGAGAACATTTCTCAAATTCCGATGACGAAGATCATGACGATCAAGAGTCTGATTATATTGAATATTATGATGAATCAGATCATGAGTACGATTGTGATGACAAAAGTCAACATATTTATGAAGATTTTAGTGATGATCATAGTTCTTTTGATGATTACCACAATGATGTAGAAAGTAGTATGGGAGAAAGAAGTTATAATTCTTTCAATGACGAGCAGAACTCAGAGAAAGATTACCATCGAAACGTGACCACAAGAGGCACAAAAACGCCTTCTAGATCCAGGCAGTTAGAAAAAGAATTGGAGGCCCAATGGGTAAAACCATCATGGAAAAAGGCAAAATTATTTGAGGCAGAAAATAGGCCACATCAATCTGGAGTGGATATGAAGCCTTATCATTGGAGGAAAACAACGTTGGGTCGTCACTGCACTGTAGGAGGATGTGGAGAGCAACTGGATTTGTGGAATGAAGGGCAAGTAAGCGAATTTTCTCAATTTGGTAGTGGCATTACAAACTACTTCAAATTTCAAAAGTGGTGTTGTTGGATTATGTTTATTCTCTCTATCCTACATGTCCCGGTCATATTTTTTAATCTTCAAGCTAACAACAATGGCTATGAGTCTAATCTATTAGCAATGACAACTCTGGGAAATCTCGGCGACTCTGAGTTGGAGTTGATAAAAATTCCAAAATGTGATGAAGACGCATATCATTTTGACAATTGCTACATCAGCAAAAACTTTCTTGCGATATTATACTCTTCTTTGGATGCCATGGGAACTGTTATTGTCATATTTGGATTTTATTGGTTACGGCTGTTTCAAAAGACAGAAGTTAATCATTTGAACAGGGCAACTGTTGATGCATCGGATTATACGCTTCGAGCTAAAGGAATACCACCAGATATTACTGAGCGGGAAATCGCCGTACATTTTGCAAAATTGACAGGAGAAGCAGTTGCAGATGTCAATCTTGCCTTTAATAATGCGAACGAAATTCGAATGTACTCTTCACGTGGAGCTATAATGAAGCAGAGATTCAAGTGCATACAGCAGATTCGATATGAGAAAAGCATAGGACAACATATCAAAGGTAAAAAACAATCTGCCAAAAGACGCTTAGCCTCGCTTTTACGTCAACGGAAGAGACTGACAATAAGTGTCGACTATCGTGATGCCTTGAGAGATTCCAGGATGAAACAAAATCCTGATGCCATTCAAGCGTTTATAACGTTTGACACGGAAAGAGGATTTCTGAAGGCAATATCATCATATCAAATGAGTTGGATCAAATCGTTGTTTTGCTTTTACCCAGACGAGTTAAAAATGAAAGGTTATAAACTTTCAGTATCTCAGGCTCCAGAACCATCTACAATCATATGGGAAAATCTTGAGATCAACGAACGCAAACGATTCTTGAGAAAATCTCTGACAACTTTTGTCGCATCTCTTGCTATTCTTCTAAGCATTTTTTTCACATTCAGGGCTAGAGAATTCAAACTTGATGCTATGGAGAGGATGAAAGCCTTGTGTCCCCAAAGTTTTTTAGATCTGAACGAAGAAAATCAGTATGATGCAGTGGTTGAAAATGATAGCCTTGCGGACTGTTATTGCGCTAATCTTGACACTCAAGGGCGACTAGGAGAATCGATTTGTGTGTCCTTTGTTCGAAATCAAATAAAAGCCACTTCTATGACGTATGGCGCTGCCTGTATGGTTGCATTCATGAACATGTTCTTTACAATTCTAATGGATCGAGCTGGATCGTACGAAAAACATCATAGCCTAGATGAGATGGAAAGCAGCAACATGACACGTGTGTTCCTACTGAAATTCGCAAATACTGGCCTTCTAGTCCTTCTCTACAGCTCTACAATTATTCAAACTATTGTGGGTGTCAAATTCGAGGATCCTCATAATTTTAATGTGGAATGGTTTGAGACGGGTGGGGTCGGTATTATCATCGTCATGATAATCAACATCTTTAGTCCACATCTTGGATCGATGTTTTCTTACTTTAGATATCGTTCACGCATTGCAAAAGTGGAACGCAATCTTACAGAAGACTATGAGACAGACGAGAACTATAAGATTTGGTACACACAAGAAGAACTGAATAGTGTATATCTCGGACCGCCATTTAGACTCAACTACCGATATACGCAGTTACTAGTCAATTTTTACATTTGCTGGATGTACGCAATCAGTATGCCCATTCTGCCAATCATTGGATTCCTTTCATTCTTTTGTTCCTACTGGATAGACAAATATCTTTTTTGCAACTTTTACAGAATACCACCGAAGTACTCTGACAAGATAGGTTCACGCAGTACAAGTCTTATTGGATATGCAATTGTGCTTCATATACTCATGAGTTGTTGGATGCTAGGCAATAGCCAAATTTTTCCAGGCGAGTACTTTTCAGACAGGGGTGCTGAAAGTATAGAAGTCGGAGACCTAACAATTACCGATGTCGTGTTCAAGAAGCACATCATGATTTTGATAGCTATCGGGATATTCTTCGTTACAAATAGTTTCTTACAACGTTTTCTATCTACATTCGTTCACGCCTTGACAAAAGTAATAAGATGCCTTGTTTGTAGCATTGGAAATAAGGTGCAGAAATTAACAAAAGTGATGAATACAGTTCAAGTATCGTACAGTGGAGCACGAGAACGAGGAGTTATAAAAGGTTTGGCATCGTATAATATCATGCAAAATCCAAAATATCAAGAGGCGTTTGCAATCACTCGTGAATTTGCAGAACGAAATAACCGCTTGAGTGCAATCCGAGGTTATAATACAAAAGAGAAACGTTGGTCGGATTCAGAAAGCAGTATGATTTTAAGTTCTAGCGAAGAATTTGATCCTTGATACTATAATCATACATAGTTTTGTAGAAACTACAATGATGATAATGCACTTTGAAATGCTTCACGGAGGATTCCACGATGAAGTTGTTCAACTGGTGCTGATTTTGACTTGTTGTTGGTCAAAGGAAGAAGAATACCTTGAACCCCACTCAATGTCTTGTCGACACTGGATTTTTCATTTGGTTTTAATCCGAGAGCCGATAATATTGCGCCACATGCATTTACCAGCGCATCGTCAAACGTCATGGATTCGAAACATTCCTTGACCTCTTCCACCGATAATTTTGACAGTGATGTGTTGTATGTTTTATTCTTCAATCTAAGAATCTTGTCTGGACCATTATTTTGAGAGCATCCTTTGCCAGAACTTTTCCAGTTTGATATCTCATGTACGATTTTTCTTTCGGCATTTCCAGCACCTCTGCCCACAGCTCCAAACGAACACTTGAAAAATTGCCCCGTTGGGTCACAACGCCATATGGTGTAAGAAGCACTATCTTTATCGTAGTGGCTGCCATCATACCCAACAACCAATGCTGAACTGGCGAACATGCGATTTGCATTTGCGTCCTGAGTTGATAATTGTGCTGAATCTGCAACCGCTTTAGCGATCATGGATGCGGTAATGCTTCCTCCATGTATATTATGAGTGCTCCGCATACCGTCATTATGTCGAAACAGATACAGAGACATATCTCGAATTTTATTCATGAGAGCCCGTGCATCTGCAATAGTTCCACCTGTGCCAATAATGATTTGGTTTGGTAAAGGCATAATTGGGAAAGATACTGCCGCAGCGCCATCACTCATCGGATCATCGTGATCATAAGTCCAAAGTGGTTTTCTTATCTTTGAGTCCGTCTTTGATGTTTCATCTTGTGAGGATGATAACAGCCCGTCATTATTATTCTTTCTATCACTATCAAAATCTAAATGTGGTGAATTTGATTTATAACTCAACATTAAAATTCCACCAGTATCTGAATCAGATCCATACTTGATAGCCTGTGAAAGAAACAGAGGATTTACGTGTTAAGGGTTATGGTTACAATCATTCGATTTGATAGAAAGCTATAAGATCTTACCACAACTAGAGACGAGGAAACATTGGTTGAATCTGAAGACATCAACGCATTCTTTTCGACATTGTAGAGTCTTCCTTGCGGCGAGAAAATGGTATGAGGAAGAGATGTGTATTTTGCTGATTCCAAAGGAGTATTGTGGATATATGTTTCCTCTCCACTCAAACTTGAACCATAACTGGATTTGGAATAAAATAAAAGAGTACTGAAGATCAAAGTGATTATTGATTGCATTTTATTCATCTTTGAATTACTTTCATATCTTTTTGGTTTATCCATCTATTTGTTTTCACGTTTCATGTTTCATGTTTCACATGGTGACTTCTGTCTTCTGACCCTAACCCTCGAAGTACTAACTTATCTAGACTTTCTCAATCTGAGAGCGCCCATTTTTACCACACTACGAGCCCAGTACCCAGAGTACCATGAGATACGTTTGACAGGTACGATATTGGCGTTACAACATCACTTAACTCACACATCGATTTCCATTAGAACCTTGTTCCAATGTCTGCTTCTACTTCACCAACCGCCAAACGTCAAAGAGTTGAAGAATCAATAGCTGAAAATGCAATCAAAGGATTCAATGCTGCCACAGATGTTGATAATCAAGCTGACTTAGTTCCGACTTCCACATCGATCCCTTTGCTTCCCCGCGATTGCAAATTCTTACTGTTGGATATTGAGGGGTGCACCACTGCTATTTCATTTGTTCATGACGTACTCTTCCCATTCGCTAGAAGTCATGTGACTGATTATCTTCAAAAGTTACGTGATGAGAAAGAAGTAACGGATATACTTCATTCCCTTCGAAAGGATGCTGAAGCGTTGTCCAAAGACCATCCTTCTGTGAAAGAAATTGAAGCTTTGAAAAATGATAATATTTCAGAACATGAAGAAGTAGAATGTATCGTCAATGCTTTGATGAACCATGATGTAAAGGCTACAGGTACGTTTCATATAATCTTTTTCCAATCATTATGTTTCGATTCCATGCAATTCTTGTTTTTGGTACTTATAAAACAATTATACATATTTTATTAAATTCCCAAGGCTTGAAAAGTTTGCAAGGTAAAATTTGGAAATCAGGATATACAAGTGGTGAGCTGAAAGGTCATGTATATGAAGATTTTAAACCCATGCTTGATTGGTGCAAAGATATGGATGTTTCTGTAAACATTTACTCATCTGGTTCGATTGGAGCGCAAAAACTCTTATTTGGATATTCCACTGAAGGAGATTTGTGTGAGTACTTCCAGAACCATTTTGATACGACTAGTGGAGGAAAGAAGGAATCACAAAGTTACAAGAATATTTCAAACAGTGCGGGTATGGATGTGAAGGATATTTGTTTTGTCAGTGACTCAGAAGCTGAACTTATTGCTGCAAGAGAAGCTGGTATTGGGCATGTTGTGATGAGTGTTAGACCAGGTAATGCACCCATGACCAATCGAAGTAAAGATTTTCCAGTAGTTTTTTCCCTCTTACAACTATGTGGATCAGGAAAGTAAAAACATGTCATTTTAGAATATAATAAAGCAAGTATTATGTTTTAAAAGCAGTTTCTTCTATGCAAAAGCACTGCGCTGGTCATTTTCCCTAATGAAACCAGGTGCCTTTATCCAAGGAGTCTGTCTTTCTGGAGGCACAAATCCCATGGAAATGAACCAGTCCAACGCACTGTAATCTGGGACACTGTAATCGACGAGCAATTCTTGGCCGGTCCTTAAAGGCTGTACCTTTCCATACCTCATCGATACTACATAAATTGAACCCAACTCACTTTCTTGTATAGTTATTTGGGATTCATTGGTGTCTGTCACTTCTATGAAAAGCCCTGAATGTATATCGTGGTTTATCATATCAACTGCTGGTACTAATCTTAACGCCCCATGACGATCAGAGCCCGCTGTTGCTCGAGATGCGACATGACATAACGCCCATTCAATAGACTCTAATGTAGTGAAATCAGGATGTCTGGCGATGAATGCACCATATGTCTCAAATAATGATTTAGCCATGAGTTTTGCCCTCTCGCTTGACTTTGTCATCTCTTCTGGCCAACCCGAAACATCCATTCCAAGCTCCTCCATTACTTGAATGAGTCTTTGAGCTTCGTGACGTATCTTTGGTAAATATCCACATTCCGGCTGAGTTGGTAATGTGTTAATATATGGTTGGAACTTGGATCTTACTCCCAAACCCCGCTCATGTGCAAGAAGCAGAGTAAGAAGGAAAGCATCGTCAAGTTCAACGTGAGGCTTTTGATGCATTAAATCAGGAGGGAAAAGATTGTATAAAGTCTTGACAGCTAATGACCTAGTCATCTGATAGCTAAGGGGAACCTTAATTAGACGATGTTCTTGTTGAAAGATCGGTTCGTGATTTTGAGTTAAATTTTGCTGGTTCTGAAGTTGTTCCATCATCCGAGATAACGTTGAATTAGGAGGAGCTGTGTTGACAACCAAAGGATTCAGATGACTTTCATCAATTGACCCTGGTGTACAATATCTTTGGCATGAATTGTATTGATTGCTTATCATTCCTAACCCACGAGCAGCACCCGACGGAGCCGGAATTAACATACCCAGGTCAGGATGAATATAACCACCTTCACGCTGAATTGCTTCTCTGAGAACTGCAAAACTAAGTGGATTATTTGAGATATCTTTAGATGATTGAATTCGCGAAAATATCGCAGAAAAAGGGAATATATTAAACAATGAGGTCCCATATAAAATGGGAGTTAATTGAACGGCGATCAGCACACTAAGAAAGCTGACGATTGACCAAAAATGATCCTGAACCAAATCATCGAACTGACCAATTATATTTCTTTTGACAACGCCATCTGAATTTCTTTTCTTTTTCCCCATCTTAACTTCAATATGCCCTTTTAACGAACCAGTGAAGTGTGTGCTACTGAAATATGAATTATTGATTGAGGCATCACACGCATGCAGCATACGACATACGAGTACAGCATGCAGCATCACGGATCACGGGAGACAAAAAGATACTTTTTTAACATATCAGTAAAACTAATAGAATAAAACAAATACAGCATTGCTGAAAAGTCCAAATTTCAATTATGTTAGAACTACAAAAAACCAAGAGCCCTTAATAATCACGCTTTAGAATGTTGAATCACATTATGCAAAGGACTCATCTTCTTCAATTTGAATGTGATTGTTCTTTTCTGATAAAACTTTCCATCTTGCTCCAAATTCTGAATGATGTCACTAACAAGGTGTCCTCTTTCTACTGTGCTCCCGATCTCATTTTCGAGCCTTGTATAGTGCAAATGAAAGTGATAGAATTGAGGATGATAGTGCGCGAAAACGCGAATTTGATCACGTTGAATACCATATATATTTTCGATGGCTTCTAATCCTTTTTCCTGCATATCTTTCAACAATGGAATGTGATCGGAAGTTAAATCTCTCAGAGATGCAATACCTTTTTCCTTTACAATTCCCAGACAATAAAGGTCAACGGTAGATTCGTGATTCATCCAGTTCTCTCGAGGAACCTTAAAACAATCTGGATGAGATCGCCACTTCGTATCGATGTTTATAATAAACTTGTCATCATTCACTAGCAAACGTTCCTGTTCCTTCTTCACTTGTATGATGTTATCAATCCAAGCAAGACTATCTCCATCAACAATTGATTTAATGTAGGGCTGAACAATCTTCTCGTAAATCTCAGGTGTTTCGTGAATAAGCACGCTGCCAAGTGAAGGCATTGCACGAGAGAGCTGACGATCATTAGCGGGTGATATTAACTCGGCATCGAAACTTCCTATTTCAAGCTTATTTTCGCCCTCGCAAATATTGGTGCTCGGTACTGCCTTGAAGTAAGAATATTCAGCACCAGATTCACTTTTCAGTTCAAACTTGTACTCATCTAGAAATTTAATAATGTTCCTAGAGGCTTCCAAGTCGTTTTTGAGTAAGTTCAATTCAATTTTCTGGTTGTCAGATTCACCAGGACAAATGATTGGATTGCTCCCTAGAATTGTTCGATGAAAAGGGATAGTAATCAGCTTCAGTAAAGATTTTTTAGAAGAGTCAGGGCCATGATTTAAAAGAAGCGTAGCGTGTTGATCGGAAACTGTTAGAGATTGGATTGTACATTCCTCAGATGAGAGTATAGATGTAGGAGTGTCCCGAGGCGGCATTTCAGGGCGCGGAGGATCAGCATCGGATGTATCTCTCTTCCTTTTCCTTTCCCCAACCAATTCAGAGGCACCTTCTATGGACTTTCCACCAATCTCTCTCTCGTTGCTACTAGGTCCTTCTGCAGCATTCATATCGAAAGATTTCTGGTAGTAGATGAAGTAAATGGGTGAGTAGTTAGGACGTCAGAGTTAGAATATCTGAACTCTACACTTGTATCAAATACGAATGGTATTCAATCAGAAGCTATTTCTGAATTATACTAAGATAGAATATAGGTCTGAAACCTGAATCGCTTTTATCTTGCTTGACACAAAAGATACTTTGGAAATTTAGCTCTAAAAAATCAAAAACAGCCAAAATGTGTAACACCTCTCATTATTTTGTTTCACTAACCCTAACCCTAACTGTATCGTTTCTAACATGACTTTAATTTAGTTCCTGTATAGCTTTATCAGGTGTGGTATTAGACCCATTAATTTTTTAAAAATAGCATTGCGAAATGAATCGAAAACCAAATGCAATTGAAGCTTTGAGAAGCATCTAGAGGGATGTTTGAATCCACAGAATTTTATATTGTGCGAAATGAAAACGATCCCATTTGACTCTACCGCTGCTCTCGAAGTACCGGTTGTTACCACGGTAACAACGAACATCGACGAAACCATTCATCATGCGAACTCCTTCGTTACATCTCCTTCGACAGTTGCATGCTATGGAGGCGTTCGGTCTCAAACACGTTTTGTGTCATTCAAAGAAAGGACAATCACATCAAAAGCTTTCATAGGTTTGAGATTTGGACTCTGAGAAATTCCCTCATTTCTATGTAAATTGGCATCTACTGCTTGTAACCAACCTTTCACTGCATCTCTAGCATTTTTCGAAGTAATTCGTCTTTTTTACTTCATTTCTGCGACCTATCGACATGAATTGTTTCTTGGCTAGTGACATTTGTAGTTTCCCTTCAGATTGGGAGCCTCTCGTCTCTCAGAAAGACGAACACATTAATTGACCCTCTTGTCGCATTTCGAAAACAAACTACTTACTCAAGTATCTCTAATTACTTCGGAAATACCTCGAGCATTCGTTCGTCTCGGGTGCGCTTGTTCATGCCCCTTGAAACAATACCATTACTGTTTAGGCTTTAGGAAATATTGTGTGAATCATGTGAAAGTCGTCGCAAGATACTGCGCTACCTTCATTTACACCTATTGCGCCTCCGACGTTGTTTGTCATTTCACACTTTCTCACGGAGACATTTGAATTTGTGAGACATTTGATTCCTCTACCCACAGCATTGCAAATCGAAGACTCTGAAATAGATAGTTCACCCGATACGGTGATTGCACTTTGTTCCGTTACACTTCTTGATACATCCTTCATATCCTTTACGCCACTATCAATGGCACTGCGGACAATAATTAAACTCGCTTGGTTTTCAATTTTTAAGATGTCAGAGACGCGATCAAAGTCACCAACTCTTGGCCTTCTGAGCGTCACTCCTTCAATAAAGCCTTTCGATGCTTTCCAAATCAGAGTTCCACTCATCTCGATTACCACATGCGATGCATCTTTATCATCGCCTAAAAATCTCAACGGAACATTTACCTGCAGTTCATTTTCATTGATCCAATAATGCCCATCTCCTAACTCGATCGTGTCTCCGGGAAGTGCATCCTGTAATGCTTCAGTAATGGTCCTGTAGTGATATCTTTCCATTCTGTTAGGATCCATATTCAAAGCGCCCATTTCAACAGGATATACATGTTTTACGAAGTATGGGTTCTGTGCAGCCAATTGCCATTGCTTACAAGTACCTCCAGCAACAATTCTTTCCGGATATGGTACCAAATATTCCATTACATGAAGAAGTGGTTTTATTGGAAGACCATTCCAGATAAGATTGTCGGCCAATTCGTACTCTTTCAGTTCTGTTATTATTTTCGGTTCGTCCCATGTAGCTTCTCCGCTGTCAATGTTGTACCAAAATGGAAGATTGGTCCTGCCATCGATTTTGGTGCACCAGTTTTCCCCAGACAGTTTTCGCCGTCTTTTGTTTGCCAACAGACGCCCCTTTTCCCTGAAATACAAGTAACGCTGTCTTGAGAGATCCGAGGGATCTGGTTGGGTTGCAAGCAAATCGCCTTCCTCAATGGCATATTGCTCTTCTTCAGCCTTTAACGCTTCGATCATGTCAATATCCCACTCATCCTCTCGATTTGCTTCGATCTCCTTCATTCGTTGCTGCTCAGATAAATACCACATGGAATAAAATGGGTCAATGTCTTCTTTAAATCGAAGAGCATACCGTTCTACAGGATTTAGACATGCATCAATAGATTCTTTGTCAGCTCCGAGTTTGCTTTGCCATTCCTGGAATTCTTTTTCTAATATTGCCGCTTGGTTTTCAGCTTCGCTTTTTTTCGCATCAGATGTGCCCAAATGATTTCCGATATCACCTTCATTTTCATCCTGACTATCACCTGCATCTTCTTCATCTTTTTTGTATTGTATACTTTCGTCAAACTCCTCAAGTTCTTTCTTTGCTTCCTGTTGTGCTCCACGGAGAGCCTTGATATCATCCTCATCCTCAATCTCAGCCATAGCAGAGACGAATTGTTCTTCGCTTACTTCTTGACCTTCTTCGAAGCCCCCTTGGTCGTTTACCCCAAGAATATTTCTTAGCCCAGTTTTAGTAGAGACGTCAAATACTTCAGATTCTTGAAGCACTGAACTTTCGGAGATATCCCTGTGAGGCGGTGCGGCATGGAACTTGCCTTCATCCATGACTAAAAAATCCAAATGACGTTTCTGTTTTGCCTTGACCAGAATATTTTCCTCTATTGTGTGCTCTGTTACCAGCCTATATATATGTACATCTCGCGTTTGACCTATACGGTGCGCTCGATCCTGTGCTTGCGCATCCATAGCAGGATTCCAGTCACTATCGTAAAAAATAACTGTATCTGCACCTGTTAGATTGATTCCTAACCCCCCACTTCTAGTGCTTAATATGAAACAGAATATCTTTTCATCATTATTAAAGCGATCCATCAATCGTTGACGTTGATCGACACCAGTAGCACCATCTAGCCTTAAGTAAGTATGACCATTCAAATTCAAAAACCCTTCCAATATATCCAGCATTTTGCTCATCTGGGTGAATATCAGAACTCTGTGTCTTTCCCGTTTTAGGTTTCGAAGGAGTTCAGCAAGTATCTGTAATTTACCAGCATCAAATTGTACCAGCTTTTTGTCAGGGAAAAACAGTTGGTTAGAATTCTTACAAGTTGATCGAATTTCTTCAACCAAAGACTCTGCTTTCGAGCAACGTTCATTTGGGAATAATTTTGGAGGTTGTACACCAGCTTTCGAAACATAGAAAACAAAGGATTTCATTAGGGCATCGGACTCTTCCTTTTGTAAATCTTGTTGCAGTCTCTTCATTTTTATTAATTCAGTTGGAGTGCATGATATGTGACCGTAAGTATCTGGCGCATTTGGTTGGAATCGGTTGATAAAAATAGCATCTTGTAATGAAGATGGAAAAGGAAACGATTGAACGTCGCACCGGAAGGCATTAAGCCTCGCCCTTGACTTAGCCATATCTTCTCGTTCTGCCTTTGATTCCGTCCAAATATTTTCTAATAAGCGTATCAGTCCGTTGTTATTGTTGCCAATACCACGTGGTTCAGTTATGGAATCGTCATTTGCAAATCTATTCATCAGAGTTTCTTTGTCAATCTGTAACTTATTTTTCCGACAGCTAATAAATGAATCATGTTTCAAACTAGTGTCAACAGATGGCAAACCGCAACCAAAGCTCCAAAGCACATTGGTAAGAAACGAGCTGACATTCTTTAACGGATCGTTCTCCTCCAGCGCGTTCACGACAGAACTTGCAGTGACCAACGACAATGGTTCGGGTGAAAACGGGGTGACAATAGACCTGGGTTCAAACAAGTCAGGATGATTACATACTTTCCGTAGCTGCATGAGAACGTTCATCATTCCCATATAATTTCCTCCTTTTTGCATTGCCATCCTTGTTGAAGACCGCGACATAAATTCTTCATATAAAAACATTTGCCTCCTTGATAAGTGGCATTTTACTATATGCTCATATTTTCCGGGCATTTGGGTCTCTACATCTTTCTTCAGTCTTCTCAATACAAACGGCCGAATAATACCATGTAGCCGTGTAATCAAATCATCATTGCGTGAGCTATTACCTTCTATAATATTATTCATCGGGTTAGAAAACCAATGCGAGAACTCCTTACGACTCCGAAAGACGTGTGGCATCAAAAAGTGTAACAAAGACCAAAGTTCCATGAGATTATTTTGAAGGGGTGTACCCGTCAACAATAATCTCCGCTGCGTGTTGAAGTTGATGAGTGTCTGCCAACGTTGACTTTGAAAATTCTTTATATTATGCGCTTCGTCAAGCACCATATAGTACCACTTCTTCCTTTTGAAAGCAAACGAGTCCTGTACAACCAATTGATACGAAGTAATGATAATATGATGCCAATTTGTCTATAGAGTCCATGAAATTCAGTGTAAATATATTTTTAACAAGCAATTCTTCAGAGAAAAGATAGCAATATCCTTCTTACCTTTGTCCAGCCTTGTCTGAGTTCTTTTCTTCGCTTAGCAGATCCATAGTAGCAAAGAACTTTAAATGCTGGACAAAATCTTTTAATTTCAACTTCCCAATTAACAATACAGGATGTGGGAACAATTATCAAGTGAGGGCCCCAAATGCCCTTATAGGCCGCAAGATAAGACAACAAAGAAATAGTTTGGAGCGTCTTTCCAAGACCCATTTCATCGGCTAAAATCCCATTCAGTCTACGTGTTTGAATTGATACTAGCCAATTCAAACCAATTTGCTGATATTCACGCAATTTGACCCATGGAGAAAGCAGATATGGTCTACTGACCATAGTATTCCTTGCCTTAGCATCAGCAATTTCAAGAGACTTCAATGCTTTCGCGCCCACATCCTCGTCTTCTGCAACCGATACCTTTAATCTCTTGTTTTCTAGATCAGATGAATTTTCTTGTTTACGCTTCTTTGATAATTCGTTTTCATTCGATTCGACGCTACTTTCTTGGTCATCTGAATTTCTATAGTACATTGCGCGTAAGTCTTCTATGGACATTTCATTTTCTTTTCGCAAAAGGGCTATTTCTTCTTCGTACGAAAGTTCTCTGCCTAATTTCTCTTCAGCCTCTAGGGTTGTTTCATCATCAAGATCAGATCCCAATTTGGGTCGATATTCTTCTTGTTCCTCCTCATTTCCTTCCTCAAAAACATGATCAAAGATGTTTTCTGTATCTTCTGAAGACTCCGTCTCATTACCATCAGCTTCATCATCCAACGAGGCATCTTCTTGAATCTCAGCAGCAAATGCAGCTGCATATTTCTGTCGTAGTTCATCCACAGACATCTCACTTTCTTTTTTAAGCAAGGCAATTTCATCTTCATAACTCATGTCTCGTCCCAATTTCTCTTCAGCTTCTATGGTAGTCTCATCGTCAATTTCATTGTGATCATCTTCAAATTCTTCTGAGCCACTTGTTCCTGAATCCTCTTCAAGGGATGATTCGTTACTTTGTTCCATGGCTCCGTACATCGCTCGGAGCTCATCTATGGGCATTTCAGCTTCCTTTTCCAATAGAGCAACTTCTTCGATGGGATCTATTTCGGGTTTCATTTTTAATTCAGCTTCAAAAGTCGTCAAATCATCAACATCGTCATCTTCATTTGCCTCAAATTCATCAGATCCATCGGATTTGTTGTCGAAATCATCTACGTCACTCATGTCCGCATCATCGTCAGCCATATTTCCATCCGCAGTCTTTACTCCATCCCTTGATACGTCATTTGAAAATCTGACTTTTTGATGATGAGGTCCTACTTTGCTACCAGTTGAATTATCAAATAATGCCTTTGATTCTTTGTTCATTTCTGCGTCAGAGGGTTGAGTATGAATTTCTTTCTCGCGTTCTGCTTCAAATCGCTTCAACAGTTCCTCAATATCCATCTCACTCTCTTCCATCAAAAGATCAACTTCACGTTTGGCTTCATCTTGAGAAACGTCTCGTTCTGCTTCGAGTAACGTTGTTTCGTCATCTTCAGATTCATTCAAGTCCGGTTTGTAGTCTTCAATTTCACTTTCACCTTCATCTTCCGTTGATTCTCCATAAAATTCAGATTCACTTCCTTCTAATCTATTAGCTAATCTTTGATAATCAGTTCTATGAACAGATCTTGAAGCACGTCTCCATTCACTTTCTTGTTGCAATGCTTCTTCTATGGACACCTTGGTTCCATTCATTTTGTTTTCACATCCTTCGTTCTTCAACTGATCGTTCAACAGACCTGTATATCGTTCTGTTTGCTTGACTAAAAATAAGAGATGTTTATCCATCCCCCTCTTTCTATGTAAATCAGCATCTACTTTCTGCTTGTAAGCTATAACCCTCTCAATCTTTGCATTCCACCAACCTTTCACGACATCTCTAGCCATTTTCGAAGCCAATCGTCTTTTTCTTAACTCCATTTCTGCAATTAGCCTCAACTTTCTCTTTTCTTTATTTGCATGAAATTGACCAATCGACATGGATTGTTTCTTCGCGAGTGACATCTGCCGTTTCCGTTCAGATTGGAAATCGGTACTCAACCACTGCATTTCCTTCATGACAAAATCCCAGTGAACATCCGTCTTTGGATCGTAAGGAACCAGATCACATTCTTTGGATTTATCAATTACAGTCGTACTATCTCCCAATGTATTTCCCTTTTTCTTCTTTTGCCTCACGGATGCAAATGGGTCATCGATGCTGATTTCATCGAGGCGTGTTTTGATGTAGTCCTGACGGTTCACTAGGTCTTGGTACGAAGTTTTAGCTATCAGTTGCTTTAGGGCAGTTTTTTCTTCTTCTATCATACTGTATGGATTGTAGTAAAAGATCTCCTTTCGTGTGCAATGAGGTCTTTTTCCCCACCCGTTTTCAATTCAATGTGAATGCTAAATCTTGAGAGAAAAAATATCACCACAAAGTTTTTTTTATGAGAGCTTTTTCTCTGAAAGGACGGGGGGTGAGACGATGAAAGACAGAAAAGGGAAGCGAAAACGAATAAATAGGTAGTCAGTAGTCACACGACCAAGACTATTTTTTGATGAGCATTGAATGTATTGGTTGCTAGGTATTACTTACTTAGGTATCCGATATTCCTTTACAACGATCAAGAATGGATCATGAAGAGTGCGATGAGATAGGAAAGGTTGTGTTTCATACACTCAATCCTATACTTCGAAATTTATTGAATTCTATAGAACAATTTCGTGCATTGGATACAAGGCAAAGGAGTACTACAAGATACCATGAGGTGGCAATATCTCTCAATAAAAATCAAAATGAATTATACCAAAGCATTCAGAAAGAGATATATCGATGGAGGAGTGAGACAGATTCCACTTATTTGTATCGAAAAGCTCTAAATGAGATGCAGACATTTTTCTTTTTGCCGATAGTATTGACGATGCAACATACACATAAGTGTACGATTAGTATTCATGATGATGATGATGATGTCGATGCAGAAGCCAATGATAGACTTGACGTGGTACTAAACAATGCTCATATCAATACATTGGAGGAGGCAGCGAAGAGTTGGCGTTCTTATATTCAATTTGTATATGAACAAAATATCGAACTATCCAATCTACAACATGCATTGATTCTACTTGACCCCAACTTGGGTATCAAAATATTGACTGCGGCAACGATTGCAATGAACGATATTTCCAAGATAACGCATGATTCTTCTGAAAAAACACTGAATATCGGTGATAATTGTCATCATGCTATCCTTGCTGCAATTGAGTCTTTGATGAAATCTCAACAGTCATGTGCAATGTTTACGGAGAAATTCATGAATGTACTGCTTCAAAATAGATCATTTGCAGAAATGCTAGTGATCGGATGTATGCATTCGTTGAATGACAAAATTATAAATGACAATTCAAGTAATCTTGTGGATATCAAGGGAAATGTCGAATTCAAATTGCAATCCATTCGTACACTTGAAAGTATACTACTGCTTCAAGAGGATAATGATTCGGATAGAAACATAACATGGCGAATGTTCTTCCCCGATATCTTTATGAAACTTTATCAAACGGCATTTGTGCATGTTCGATTCACAACAAGTGCATCATCGCCCAAGCTTGCATCGGAATCTATGAAAGTGATATCGACACTGATGAAACGAGCGCTCGTAGTCCCAACGTCAATGGTGGATACACCTCTTGATCACTTTGAAGCTCTAATAGCAGGTCCTTTGGAAAATGGCACGATAACCAAGATGACACCGGAAATGAAAGCCTTCTTCGAAAGAGTGCATACTATCATTGCAAAACCACTCACACTTCTCATTCATGTTGCTTCTTCGAATTCATCAAAATTAGTCCGATCTGTCCTTGTTCATAATGTATGTGACACGATTCTGAATCACACTGTACATTGCTGGAATTTAAAGATTAATACAAAATCGAATGAGGCTATGCAGCCACATCAAGTACCAATCGCTGCGCTAGAATGTATAATTTTGGGACTTGTGGATGAAAATGGTATGTACTCTTTACTATATGCATTTGAATTCTTATTCCAATATGACCAACTCTCATTGTTCTTCTCTTCTTTAGATCATTTGTCACTCGACTGCACGAAGATATTCAATTCATTTATCGCATCGTTGACAACAGTTCATATTAGCTCATGGTCCAGGGATATTTTTCTTCCTCGTGTCATTTCTCAAATTGAGGCACTTCCTAGTTTAGCAAGAAGTGGACGTAATTCAGATCTTATAGCAACTGTGCGATTGATTAGCGGATATTTGAAGTCATTTTTGATCATCGGAAATATGAAGAAAGGTACAGGGAAAATACATGCGAATCTTCATTCGTTTTTAGTTACACAGTTGACAACAAAGGAAATAAGGCAATGCATTGTCGGTAAGTACAAGAAGGCCCTTTCATGCTCACTCTAGTGAACAGACTCTAACGAAAGTTCCAGATTGCCTTGTTATGGACAACTTCAGTACTATTAAATATGGTCTGATTCGTAATTGTGAGTCATCGCAATCTTTCAACTTAAGATATCTAAATGAAGAGGCAAGCAAAGAATTTAAAGTCATGGTTCATTCATTATCATCCCTCATTGGGTTGAAGAGAGCTGTGTTATATGTCGATGGTTGCATCTCTGATTTATTTGATGGTCTTTCTTCGCGAATAAGTCACCAAAGGTTTGTCTACGATATTGAACATTCGCGCTGGATGGAAAGGTACTTTGGATACGGAGTTCTTGCATATTTCGTAAGTAATTCACGAATGGTGTCTTCTCTCTGTATGTTGATCTTCATCCTTCACTTATCGTTTGTTTATCAAATACGTTTATCAAATAGATTCTATCAACTATAAGGAGATCCTCTTTGAATTTGAAACGCTTGAAATACATTGAATCGCTATCGAAGGCGATATTACCAATTATAGTTAGTGACGAGCTCTGGAAACTTCCTACTACTCACGAATGTGCTAAACTTTTAGGAGCCACAATAAATACGAGCTCATCACATGCAAATATATTCAATTCGTCAGAGGCAGTCATTAATCTTACATCAAATAAAGGGGCGTCATTGAAGGCCACACAATATATTCCTATTCTGACCTCGTCCACTGCCACAACAGATGCTTTAGTCGCGAACAGCATGCTTCAGACATGCTTATTGGATACAATACTTTCTATCAGTTCCATTTTACAAGATCAGTTTCGGCAATTTATACCATCACTTTTATATCCATTGTTATCTAAGATTAGTGATTTAAACAGCCCTTCCGTGCGCTCAGCTTCCTCAGCTACCATCGCGGCGATTGCCAAGTCGTCAAATTATACGTCACCTGAAGTTATGCTATCATGCAACTTTGCTTATTTGATGGAGATAATGACAATTGAGTTAAAGAATCCAACTCACAACGGAACGGACTTTTTTTCCCAGAGTTATTGTTTCTATTCACTTCATAGCGTCATTAAAAATATCATAGATTACGAAGGCGAGGATCACATAGAGCCACAGTTATTAGAGACTAGAATTCTTCTGATTGTGACATTGCTTTCGACTATGGGTATGTGGTTCAACAGGAACTTCAAGAAAAGTACTGAAGGGCTACTTCGATCTATTGTTGTGCCTCTAAGTTTAGTTAGGGTGTATCATAGTACGTTCAAGCAGTTAAATCTTTTAATTCGTGATGATAAATCGGAAGGGAAATCATCTCGTAGTGAAGTTGGTTTTAAATGGGAAAAATTGCTTGTAGAGTTCCAAATGATACATAACTTAGAGTCAGAAACTGTTAGGAGGGCGGATGATTCAAAGAAAAAGAAGTCTAACCAAATCTCACTGAACACTTTAAAAAGTCTTATCAGTTGTGCTGATGAAGTTCTGCAGATCAATACCCTACTTCTTTCCTTACCAGACCTAAAACTACAATGTGAATCATTAGATCTTATCAAACAGATATATCAATTACTTGCAACCATTCAAAATGTTGCTCAGGTAAGATCCCATATGAAAATTCTTTTCCGCGATTATCAATTAGTGCTAACCATTACTTCATGGATTGAATCGCAGGGAAATCAAAGTTCTGCCGAAGATCAACTTGTTGATATAGGTAATCCGCTGCTACAACATGCTCATCGTTACTGGTTGTCACTGCAATCAAACTTGAAATCTGCAGTAGATTCATACCTTCATCGCGATGCACATTTCGAAACCGAAAGTGCCCGCGGTCATTTGGCAGCTTTAATATCCTCCTTGATTAGTGTCATTTCGACTCTCAGTGATTACTGCGCTGAGTTTCTTGCTGAAAAGGTTCAGAAAGACATCTTTCCTCTGTTTTTCCAGATGCTTGATACTATCTTCAAGGGCTCTAATGATTTCACACTAGCAGAGAATGATCAAGATGTGCTCGTTTCCGTTGCTATCTGTTTGACAAAAATGTTCTCTAAGTACGAAACGGGTGTAGCATTACAGGCCACTATTCCACCCCTCTCAGCCATGATTCTGCCTTTTCTTGGCTTCGGAGATATTGTGGGTCAAAAAGTGTTTGAGACTATGCAGGCTATTTTAGCAGTGAATTCCGATTTTACTTTGAGATCTTTATACCATTTGAGTTGTACTAGGTTTCCCGAGAGGCCTCTTTTGCATCAACCGACAATTAGGGAAGATAACACGCCACAAGATGAATGTAATGTTATATTGAGAAAGAGGTGTTTGGATTTGATTCGCTTCATCGAATCGGGACCAGAACTTTCATTATACTAATCTTAGGTTTGCAAAATTAGGATTGATTTCTTTAGTTAAAATATTAAAAAAAAACTTGTACATGAATATATATCGGGCATGATATATGTATTCAAATATGATGGAACGTATAGATAAATATGTATATGTAATGATTTCAAGGACCAAACAAATGCAATACTAACTATTCAGCCAAAGGATAACGACGCAAACATTGTCGCAGGAACCCCTTCTGATAGCTTCATCGGCTAGATCTCTGCTCATTCTCTTTCGACGAGTTGATGTTTGACGTTCTAGCTCTGATGGACTCATATGCTTGATTTGTTGTTTCGATGGAGTTAACCGATCCATAACAAAATTAACGCAGTTCTGTGATGTCATTACATCCCATAAACCATCACTTGCCAGAACAACAAAGTCGTTTCTGTCGTGTCCTTCCTCTACAGGGAGTTCACTAAGAGGGAAGAATTTGATTTCAGGTTCAGCGCTTACTACTGGCTTTGCGAATCGGTCACCTATTGCACGGCTCAAAGATAGGTTCCTCACACGACTTACGTTACAATAGGAGTCCCATTCAATGGTTTCTCCCATGGAAAGAATCCTTTTTTTCTCGTCTGTGTCATCAGGCTTGTGATCTCTGGTAAGAGTCACAGCAACAGACCCTCTGGATAAAACTGCTCTACTGTCTCCCACATTTGCAGAGATGATAGTTCTCTCTCCTGTTCTGGGATCTTCATGGACATAAACAGCAACAGCAGTCGAACCCTGGTATTGAAAATCATCCTTTTGAAGCACTTCATCTTCTATTTCATTCAAAGCAGACAACAAAGATTTCGTGATTTCCTTGATCGAAGGAGAAGATGGAGATGAACTGACTCTCTCGAGATGTCTTTCAACCTTTTCATACATTGAGGAACTTAGATAAGTACTGACACCAGCACCACCGTGTCCATCAAATACCCCAACGAAGCGACCTTGATCGTGAATGCAATAGGTATCTTCCATAGACAAACGACCGCCC
>Ga0213868_10001823_pt1 | contig 20555 bp, 22 predicted proteins | sample PICome_9_FD_160087 | JGI IMG/M metagenome (GOLD analysis project Ga0213868, IMG submission 160087) | Coastal seawater microbial communities near Pivers Island, North Carolina, United States - PICO127 | ecosystem: Environmental > Aquatic > Marine > Coastal | place: USA: North Carolina...
CGCTTTGAGCTCAGTGAGTTCATTCGACAAGTCTCTTGAATTTCCACGCTCTCGTTCAAACTTTCTTGTCTTCCTTAACGAGGACTCGAGAGCGAAGGCAATGTCTCGAAGTTCCGCTGCTTTCTCGAAATTCTTATTCTCTGCCTCAGAGACCATCTTCTTCTTAATATCAGCTAGCAACTCCCTGGACTTGCCCTCGAGAAAGGAACACGCTTTTTCAACTCTAGCCAGATACTGATCTCTGGTAACGATGTTGGAAAACCCGTAAAGCTCAGCACGGACGTCTTCATAGAGTTGAAATCGTCCATCGCCCAATGTCTTCGGATTCGAATCGCTTAAGAGGACCCCGAATTGCCGGCGCATCTCCGCGAGAGTCTTTCTGATGTGATAGGCTTGGGCGAAGGGCCCAAAGTACCTTGCCCCGTCTTCCTTTTTAAATCGAGCGAGCGTAAATCGAGGCAGTTTTCTGGTTTGATCTATGCGAACCAGAAGGAAGCGTTTGTCGTCTGTAAAATCGGTGTTGTACTTTGGCCGCCACTTCTTGATGAGCTGGCCTTCTAACAACAGCGCTTCCGGTTCAGACTTAACTTCGATAATCTCGAAGTCTCGGATCATCTCAACCAGGGCCCTAATTTTCGGCTGGCTTGTGAAGGATCGCGACGGTTGGAAATAAGTCGACACACGTTTCTTCAAACTCTTGGCTTTCCCGACATAAATTACGGATCCCAAACGGTCCTTCATCAGATATACGCCCGGGGTAGAAGGCAATCGACGCACCTTTTCCTTCAATTTGCTTGATCCCGCTGTTGGCATTTTCGGTAACTTAACTCATTAATCCCGCAAGCCAAGAGAAGCTTGGTCTCCCAAAACAAAAAAACCAGATGCCTGTGTTCAAAAAATTCATGCTCATCACCCTTGGAGAAGAACTTCTTCTAGGGCTTACCGCCAACGGGCACCTTACCTACATTGGCGATCAGCTAAGGCAACGAGGCATCACACTACACAGCAACTACACTATTTCAGATGAGGGCCCTGATATCGAGGAGCAGTTTCGGTATTGCTGGGAACGGGCTGACGTATTAATCACCACCGGGGGTCTCGGTCCTACCGTCGATGATCGCACTAAAGAGGAAATTGCTGGTGTGCTCGGTGAAAAACTCGTTTTCGACCAATCCATCTTAGCTACCATAGAAAACCGATTTAGGGGTATCGGCAAACCGATGTCAGAGAACAACCGCAAGCAAGCGTACCGGCCTGAGAATGCTGAGGTTATAGAAAACGCGATGGGAACGGCTCCCGGGCTTTGGATGAGTAAGGATGGGAAAATTCTTATCATGCTTCCAGGACCACCCAACGAGCTACAGCCAATGTTTGAAAACCAGATTATACCACGACTGGAAGAACTAGATTACGTCGACGAACAAGAAAATTACCTCCAGATTAAAACGATAGGGATAGGTGAGTCCGCATTGGAAAACCAGTTTCAATCCATTTTTCAACAACACGAAAACTTGTCAGTCGCCTATTGTGCCCATCAAGGCCAAGTAGATTGCCGTATCAGCTTTCCCGATATTCACAAGAACAAGTCTAAAATCTTGGAAATCGCAGAAACTTGCAAAAGTCTTCTCGGAGATGACTTCTTGTGCTTCGGGCACCGATCTACTATTGAAGTCGTATCCAATATTTTGGGGAAGAATGGCCTGACACTCGCGACTGCCGAAAGCTGCACGGGTGGCCTAATCGCCGATACATTTACAAACCTTTCTGGCTCATCAGAATACTTTAATGGAGGCGTTGTTAGCTATAGCGATCAATCCAAGATTCAAGTTTTAGGTGTTCCTGAAAAACTCATACAAGAGGAGTCCGCTGTAAGTTCAAGCGTTGCGATCGCAATGGCCCAAGGAGTAGCAGAAAAACTGAATACAGACTATGGTCTAAGCGTTACGGGCTACGCTGGACCAGATGGAGGTACCGAAAAGGACCCTGTAGGGACTGTCTATATCGGGCTCCACACGCCGAGCGGAACACTTTCCCAACGGTTTAGTTGGAAGAGCGGGCGCTTGGCCACCAAGAAGAGGGCCCTTCATGCCGCCCTCGACCTGCTCAGAAGAAAACTTATCGCTGAAAAACGGAATGTGGTTGAAGCTCACGAAAATGGCATTGAGGGGACGGGTTCGAGAAGATGAGCCAGAACAATGATGGAAAAAACCCAACCGACCAACTCGGTAGGCCCCTAAGAGATCTCCGTATTTCCGTTACCGACCAGTGCAATTTCCGCTGCGCCTACTGTATGCCGAAAGATGTATTTGGACCCGATTACCCGTTTCTGCCGAAAAACGAGATTCTTACAAACGAAGAGGTCCACAAACTCGCCCGTAGTTTCGCTGAGTTGGGAATCGAGAAAATCAGACTAACCGGCGGAGAACCCCTCCTAAGGAAAAATCTCGTTCCTCTAGTGAACAGCTTGTCCCAGATTGACCTAGTAAAAGATCTGTCTCTTACCACAAACGGAACACTTCTACCCCGCTATGCTAAAGGGCTGAAGGAATCCGGACTGAATCGTATCAACATCAGCCTCGATGGGCTCAGTCCAATCGTCTTTAAAGAGATGAGTGGCGGTCGCGGCGAACCCGCTGCGGTTCTGGAAGGCATTGAAGCCGCTGAACAGGCTGATCTAGAGGTCAAGGTGAACATGGTAGTCAAGAAGGGAGTAAACGAAGAGGAGGTCCTTCCAATGGTCCGGTTTTTTCGAGACAAAAGGATTACTCTTAGATTCATCGAATACATGGATGTTGGAAACTCGAACCAATGGAGATCAAAAGAAGTCCTTCCTGCGAAGGAAATATTGGATATAATCGCAAAAGAATTTCCATTCCAGCCCATCGACCCAAACTATAAGGGCGAGGTAGCTGCTCGCTACCGATACACCGATGTACCCGCTGAATTCGGGCTTATCAATTCGATAACGAAACCTTTTTGCTCAGATTGCAACCGAGCGAGGCTGTCAGCCAACGGGAATCTATATACCTGCCTTTTCGCTACTTCCGGACACGATTTGAAAACGATTGTGAGGTCTGGAGTCAGGGGGTCGGAATTGACTAAGCACATTTCAGGGATTTGGAGAGCCCGGAAAGATCGGTACTCTGAAGAGCGTTCATCTCAAACCAGCAGCCAAAAGAAAATTGAGATGTCTTATATCGGAGGCTGACCGAAGAAAACTATCACCGGCTAGTGAAACCGAAATAGTTCAGCAGCCAGACCTCTTTCCACACACGGTACCGGCCATCCCATGTAATACGCCCCATTTCTTCCTGAAGGTGGTGAGGGACCAGGAAACCCGCCTCAATGTTAGTACGCTCTAGAACTCCCTGTTGCTGGTTGATGTCGTCTATCGGATCGATTTCGTACTGCTCTAGTTCGAAGCCTTTGATGCGCTTTTTGTGATACTTTAGCAGCCGAGCTGGATTTCGGCTCCATGGTTTCCGACAGACATCCCAATCTTCAGGATAATAGCCCCCATACGGTGTGTTCAGATTATCCGTGATAAAATGCTCTCCGTCAACCGAGTCCGACGTAAACGAAATACAGTGGCTTATTAAACCATTACCCTGAGGCACGAATAAAATTTGCGCCCTTATCGTTCCTGTTTCGTCTTGATACACCGATGATCGAATATCGACTTCGTATCCAATATTGGCTATCAGCGCTTGTTCCTTCTTGAACTTGTTACTTCTCAGCCAATTCCTAAGTTCGATCAGCTTCTGCTGTGCAGGCCATTCTTCACCAGTAGTGTTGTTGCGGAAGCGGGGAAACAAGGGCATATCGCTTTGGCTCATCGCACTAATGGCTACCCAAGTATAGAGCGTTTCCAATAAGAGCCAGAAAAGAAAAAATATTACCGCTAATGCCCAAAATGGCCGATCCGCCCATTCCATCTTATCTACCAAAAAAGCTAAGCCAAACGAAACGCAAAGCCATCGTGCCCAACGATTCAATACACCAATCACCAAAGAATTGGTCTTGCTGTTTGCGTAGCTAAGAGCGATTGACAGGACAAGTAGGGCAGAAACCGCAATTTGTCCATCGATTGTGATGATCTCGTTAATACGCACTAAAATCGAGGGTAAATCTTTTTAAGAACACCAATCAGTTAAATGGAAGTTCTCTCCCACAAATTTGTTACCTAAAACCAGTATGTTTTAGGTATACCGGACAGGCATAATTACACAGAGGAAGCTTTCCAGCGTTTTAAACACACCCGGGCTCACTTCATCTTTCAATTCAAAGAATATCTCGTCTTTCGACAGCGCCTTGAGTGGATCCATTAGGAAAGCAGGATTAAAGGCAACCTGTAAATCCGGTCCGCTGTAGTCTATAGCCAGTGATTCATGAGATTCACCAAAATCCGGGCTCGATGCACTGAGTTCCATAAGATTGTTGCTGATCTGAATCTTGACTGAGTTCGACTTGTCGGTTGCGACCAGTGCTGCCCGATGAATGGACTGTAAGAAAAGCTCTCGCTCTACCTTGATCCTCTGATGGGTTTCCTTCGGAATCACTTGCTGGTAGTTCGGGTAATTTCCTTCCACTACTTTTGACACGAGAAGAATATCTCCGACGAAGCCCTCCGCTTCGTCCTTTGTGTGGATCTGAAAAGCAACCCGTCGGTCATTGAACGCAATTTTGAGATTCTCTCCTTTATCGAGTAGGCGGGTCAGTTCCGAAACCGTTTTGGCGGGCAAGATCAAGCTCCCCGAGAGCCCTTCGCCCACCTCCATCTCGTGGTCGATCTTTGCCAAGCGGCGTCCGTCCGTTGCAACGAGGCTCAGTTTTCCAGAACCATCCGAGTCTTCGGGCTCGGAAAACGTGAAGTAGACACCATTCAGCATATAACGGGTCTCGTCAGAAGACTGAGCGTAGGAAACGCTCTTGAGCATGCTCGCGAGATTGGACTGCTCGATAGTGAAAGAGCGATCATCCGAAAATTCAGGAAGTGCCGGAAATTCATCCCGACTTATGCCCATGATCTTGAACAGTGAGCCACCAGAGGCGATTTTAACCTGGTTGTTGGGAGAAGCTTCAACTTTCACATCGCTGTTAGGAAGCTCTTTGATGATCGTCGCCAGACGTTTAACCGGCAAGGTTATCGCTCCTGTCTCCTCGATATTCGCTTTGATCCGAGCACAAATTCCGAGATCTAGATTTGTTGTCGTCAACGAGAGCGTTTCCCCATCGGCTTCGATCAGCACATTGCTGAGGATCGGCATGGACGCTTTAGATCCAACTACGTTTAGGACTTGTTGGAGGCCATTGCTGAAATGATCGCGGTGGATTTTGAATTTCATTGGGATGTAATTAGGAGTAATTTCTAGTTACTGACAATTCGAATGAATAAGAATTAATATCTAATTAAAGTAATCTCTATTAATATGCTCTGTGAATTACTGGAATAACAGGTGTAAGCAATTGAATGCGAGCTATTAATCAAGGACTACAATTGTTGATTTAAGCTGAGTCTTTGGGTGCCTGACACCAACATGTTAAGAATTTTTTGCAAAATCGGGCTTGTTGGGCGGTTATTCACGAGTTGTTGAAGGAATAAATTAGCTCATTTCGCGCGTTCCTTACGCCGTATTCGCTGAATCATCAATAGATGGCGAATAACTCCGTAGAACAGATAGCCGAGGAAAGTAAGGGCTAGCGCGTACTGTTTGTATAGGTAGACGAATGCGGCGATAGCCAGCAAAAGGATAAACGTTCTTAGGCGAACTTTGGTATTCCAATCGACACTTTTAAAACTGGGGTACCGTATCGGGCTAATCATCAAATAGGAAATGAACACCATAAGGATGGGGAGGGCGATGGCCCACCTCTGAAGATCGTGCTTATTGATTACTAGAACCAGCGTAGCGATCATCCCAGCAGCAGCGGGTACTGGCAGGCCAATAAAGTCGCTGTTCGTCCGGTCGATATTCGCTGGATAGATTAGGGGATGGGTGATCACATTGAAACGAGCAAGCCGTACCCCTGCGCACAGGAGATAGACAAAGCCTAGAAACCAACCGATATTTCGAAAAAAGAGGCTCTCCTCGGGATTCAAAATCAGAAACATGACCATCAACGCGGGAGCCACCCCGAAGGAAACCATGTCTACGATTGAATCGAACTCTTTTCCAAAGAGAGACTCGCGTCCTCCGAGTCGTGCGACGCGTCCATCGAGTGAGTCGCAAAGCATGCCCCCAAGAATGAAAAGCACCGCCTCCGTGTATAGCTGGGCGGGATTCTCGAAAGGATCGTCAAGCATCACGTTGTACCGGGCCTGAATGCATTTCATGATCGCCATAAATCCGCAAAACAAGTTTCCCGCGGTAAACAGGTTCGGAAGCAGGTATATGCGACTGGCCTGAGAACTGTCGATCCTCGACGTACCGAATTCCTTCTTATGGGGGGAGCTCAAATCAATTGGATCGGGTGAGTGTTTCGAGGTACTTCCAGAAAGAAGAGTGCTGCTCTACTAATTGTTCCTCAGATATGGGTAGTTTAGTCCTGAAAATGAAGTCCGTAAGCGTGTTTTTATGTAGAATGCAAACCGTGTCTAAGGTGATTCCGTCCCGCTCGAAGTAAAGACGATAGTCTCCTGAGCGCAGTCGATACATTGTCTTCTTGCCGCGAGAGAAACTGCCGATGGGCTCCCTTGGATTGTTGAGCTGAGACTCCGATAACTGGCTCAGCGGTCCGATCACCTCGAGTTGCTCGAGGGTCTCGAGCTTTTTTAACTCTGCTAAGCACTGGTCGCTGAAAGTAACTTGAAACATGTCGTAATTCGTAACTCGGGAAAATATTTGATATCAATATGTTTCCGACGCAATAACGGACTGCGACCCCCAAAAGATCGGCATGTTTCCCTAGAGTGGTTTGCTCAAGCGACCCTTATAGCTGCGGGCTAGCTCGATATTCGCTTCCATCGCCCCTTCTGTATTCTGACTGCAGAGTAGGGGGGTAGGGCTCCCGTTGGCGATGAGAATCTCCAAAACCTCCATTTGTAGCAGATTAATGATAAGGGCCCCTGCAAGGGTAGATGTGGGGCCACCAGATTGTTCCCGACCAGGTAGCTCGATGATCGCATCCCCCATCGTCCCGCAATTATCGAGGGTGTAATCAGCCACTTCATACAGTTTCTGACCAGAAGCGTGAGTTGTTTTCACTTTTCGAGTCATCGTCATCGAAGTGAGAGCGATCACCGTTAGACCTTTCTCCTTAGCGTATTCAGCAATTTCGATAGGTGAACAATTTTTTCCAGAATTGGAAATAACGATGATAAACTCCCCGGATTTCAGTCCATGATTTCGATCGTAGCGGGCTGCTAAAGCACGACCGTATCCCGGTAGGTTCTCGATAAATCCGCCTGTTGTATCTAAAATAGCACTCACGCAAACCAGTCCTCCAGCTCGGCCCACCATTTCTCGACCTATGATTTCGGAATGACCACTACCAAAGGTATGGATAACTCCTCCAGCTGCCACGGAATCGGCGATCAAGGGAGCCAGTGCCTCGATCTTCGATTTGTTTTCCAAGTAGACGCGGTCGAGTAGAGACAGGCTCGTTTTTAAATAGCTTTCCTTAAGCATGAGTATCGTATCTGTGTAAATTGAAAGGGGTCGTGAAATATTTGTATCGTCGTTTTAGAAATTGCGGCAAACCGATCGTTTTGCAACAAGCCAATTAAATGGCCGATCATACGTGTATGAAACGCGAGCGACAGTGAGCCGATAATCCAAGTAATACTATGACTGATGTCTTGGCACTGAGCCAACTCGACCAACTAAAGCAATTCACAACCGTCGTCGCTGATACAGGAGACTTCCAAACGATCAAGGAATTCGCCCCTCAAGACGCGACTACCAACCCTACCTTCATTCTCAAAGCGGTTGAAAAGGAAGAGTATGCTTCGCGGGCCGACGAAGCCATGGCCGCTTGCCAAGACAATGGGTTGTCTGGCCAAGCTCTGGTCGACGCCAACGCTAATGAGCTCCTGGTCCGTTTCGGAATGTAAATTCTGAAAATTGTCCCTGGTCGGGTTTCCACAGAAGTGGCCTCCCGCTTGTCGTATGATACCGAAGGAATGGGCGGCAAAGCTAGGGAGATAATCAAGCTCTATCGATTCGGATCGAATCCTCACCAAGATCGCTTCCACTTGGGAGGGAATCAATGCTGCCAAGACCCTGGAAAAGGAAGGCATCCTTTGTAATCTAACCCTACTGTTCTCGCTTGCGCGGGCAGTACATTGCGTGGAATCAGGAGCAACGCCTATTTCACCTCTCGTTGGACGCATTCTGGATTGGAACAAAGCGAATACGCGTCGAGATTATGCTGCTCACGCAAATCCTAGAGTTCAATAAGTGCAAACAATTTATAACTATTAAAAGAAATTTGGATACAAGAAAGAAGTCATGGGAGGTAGCTTCCGCGACAAAGGGGTAATTATCGAGAATGATAGGAAATTCAATTCGGGGTGTTCGATTATAGCAGGAGGATGGTGGCGTAGCTTGGCCATGGCAATTGGCAAAACGAGCCGTTGGGCTGCGTTTCTTGGAGTTTGCTTGCAACCGAATGTCGATTAGCTCCTAGAGACGCCGCATCCGGAAGATTCACCGAAGCAGATCTTGGTGGGTTTTCGACGTTTTAAAAATCTCACGAACCCCTTAGGGGGTGAGATTTTTTCAAGCGTGTTCGCTTGCAAAATGTGTTGATACGCTTTTCCGAAAATTGAAATCTAGACATTATTAGTCTCTATTGAGTAAACTTGTCCTAGTGACTACTTTTTAAGAGTTTATACGACGCTACTATTTTGTAGTATAAAATTTTCTAAATCATTAAAGCCTGTAAATAGACGGCACTCTTTAATCTATCAAAAAGCAATTGGAAACTTATTATTCGGATCGTATTGAATAGGACAATTTAATGCTCAAACTTTTATTCAAATTATTAAGCACATGTAGTTATGCGTTATTACAGCATGATAATCGACGAACCTTAGCATCAATATTTTTTAGGAAAAAATATAAAAGGTTGCAGAAAATGCGGAACCATAATGCGTCTGAAGACGAGTATTCATTTAAACCCTTTGATCAACATCGTTGTATTTTTGTGCATATACCTAAGAGTGGGGGGGTATCGATCAGTAGGAGTTTATTTGGAAATTTATCGGGAGGGCACAGCAGGATTGAAGAATATCGAATTTTATTTTCGAAGGAAGATTTTGATTTATACTTTAAATTTACGTTTGTTCGAAATCCATGGGCTCGTCTTTTTTCAGCATATACTTTCCTTTGCAAGGGTGGATTTAATGCGAAAGATGAAAAATGGGCGGCTGAAAATTTAGCAGCCTATAAAGATTTTAATGACTTTGTTATTCGAGGGCTGCGAAAACCAAGTACTATGCAGTACGTTCATTTTGCCCCACAGAGTAATTTTTTATGTTACCCATGTAGTCGTGAATTAGCTATGGATTTTGTGGGGTTTTTCGAAAATATTGAAGATGATTTTGATATCGTAAAACGTGAACTCTCGCTTGACCCGAACTTACCGCTTAGACATTACAATAAGAGGAAAGCAAGGGCAGGATGTCCCTCTAATTATAAAACGAGTTACTCGAACGAAGCGATTGAAATCGTTTCCGAATTGTATAGACGAGATATTGAATTACTTGGATACAATTTCGACAATTCTTCGCTTGAATCACAGTTAGCTCAACGAGTAGCTAGTACTAATAAGTAATGTTTCCGTCTCAACTTGGTAAGATTTTCTGAGGGACATATTGTTGAAATCTATTAACATTCGTTTGCGTTTATTGACAGGAAATTCAATTTGGGGTGTTTGATTATAGCAGGGGATGGTGGGGACATTTGGCCATGGCAAGTGGCAACACGAGCCGTTGGACTGCGTTTCATGAAGTTTGCTTGCAATCGAATGTCAATTAGCTCCGACAAACGCCGCATACGGAAGATTCACCGGGGCAGATCTTGGTTTTTCGGCGTTTTTCCCTTGGAAGCATTCGCTCGGTTTGGATTCCGGCGGGTAAGTCGGCGTAGAAGACAGGCTCGTCTTCCTGCGGTATGGGATCGATGCCGTCCCATCGATTCGCTTCGATTGCCCATTGTTCAAGAGGCGTATCGCTCACGCTTGGTTGCGTGGTTGCGTTTGCTGCAGTAGACGACATCGCCGGTCTCGGGCAGTTAGGTCACCTTTTTCAGGGAAAAGGGATTTCGCAGCATGTATTGAGCGAGGTTTTCCAGACCGTCATGGTCGTCCCTTTGCCTGTTTCGCGAAGAACTTGAGCACGCGGACGCGAAGCAGTTCGGCGACCTGTTCCCAAGCCCCTTTATGCAAGGCGCGGAAGGTATGCGTGCCGACAAAGGCGCCGTCCGTTACGAGGATATGCAGATGCGGGTGGTAGTTTAGATAGTCGCCGAAGGTTTTTATGGCGATGACCACGCCGGGCTGTACAGCGGGAGTTCTGAGTCGTATGCGGATGACGTTGCGGAGACTCAGCTAGGCAGCTTGACAGAGGCTCGTGAAGAGCTTTCGGTCGAACTGGAAGGCTTTTCTGAGCCCGTTGGGAAGGGTGACGACGATTTGGCGGTGTGGAACCTTTTGGATAACTTGGTGGCGGATGAATTCGCCGAATTGCTGGACCTTCTTCTGATGGCAGCTGGGACAGGAGTAGCGTTGCTTGCAGCTGAAGGCGATCAGGTAGTCGTGCCCGCAATGCAGCCGGGCGAATCCACGGCTCAGGTCACCGCAGGCCTCGAAGGCGTCGAGCGTCTGGGCGACTTCCAGGCCGAGGCGGTCTTCTCGTTTCTCAAACCGGGCGCCGTACTGCTCGTTAAACGTCTCTCGATGGGCCGACAGGCATTGCCAAAGCGGCACCGCTCGCGGGCGGTACGGGTGGTATAGGGTAACAGGCACTCGCTAAGAAAAGTGAATGCGGCTGTTCTCTGCTAGTAAAAGCTTTTGGATAAGGGTCCTTTAAATTCGCCAGCTTGAGCGATCTGAAACAGCGAAGTAAGATTGCTCGGAGGTCGTTTTTGTGATCGGTTGGTATGTGCTCTCGCTCGGGTGGACCTGCCCAAGTGAAAACTACCTCAGTTTTGAAATCTCGGGCACCCCCCTACTCGAATTTTCGAGAGCGTGCTGGCTCAACAGGTTTCGTACACTACGCCCGCCAAGAGCGGCCGCCCTACACGGTTTTGAATTATCAGGCTCTCTCTAAAAAAGCGATTCCCTCTCCATCCAGTCGAGAGCTCCGTCCAAGTCGTCAAAGGCGCCTTGCAGTTGGGCTTCGTAGGCCTTCGAAAGAATAGATTTAAACCGCGGGCCTGGTTTCAGGCCCTTCTTGATTAGATGCCTACCTTGCAGAATTGCGTTGGGAGCCGCGTCTTCTACAGCTAGTTCCCGGATTCTAGTATTGAAGTAATTGAGGCGCTTTTCTTGTTTCTCGGAAAGAAGTGGTGGCCTGCCATTGTGATCCGCCCACATAACGTAGTATAGCTCGTTAGTCGTTGCAGGATGAATACGCTTGGATAGCCGTTTTAGACTGGCATCAGATGGTTGAGCATCGACGATGGAACTCAGGAAGTGATGATTCACAACTAAAGCTCGAATCTTCTCTTTCAACTTGTTGGGAGCTCCAAACCGCGTCATCAGAGACTCCGAGAGCCAGCCGCTTTCCTGATCGTGACCCGGACTGGTCCAGCGTAGAGCGCCTTTAAATTCGACGTACCGAGTGCGACGTGCCTTTCCTAGATCGTGGCACATAGTTGCGAACATAAGCGTCGTTTTCGTTTCAGAATCAAAACCCGACCAATCTGGATGACTCGCGAGTGCATCGATACAGTGTAGTGTATGTGTAAATACGTCACCCTCTGGATGCCATTCGGGTTCTTGGGGAAGGCGGAGTAGGATGTTGAGTTCAGAAAAAAAAGAGATCCAGCCACTCTCTTTCAAGGCGACCAATCCTTTGGATGGGGCTATCGATTGGCAGGCCCATTTTTGCCACTCTCCCCAAACGCGTTCGATCGCCAGACTAGAATATTCCCGTTTCATGTCCCGACAAAGATGGGCAGTAATGGGATCGAGCGAGAGCCCGAAACGTCCTGCGAATTGAATGGCCCGCAAGGCTCGAAGCGGATCCTCTGAAAACGCTTTGCCAATATGGCGCAAAACACCCTTTTCCAAATCCTCCCGACCACCGAAGTAGTCAATCACCACACCCTTATTGGGATCGTATTGGATAGCGTTGATAGTGAAATCTCGACGTTTCAGCGCTACTTCAGGCTCGAGATTTGGATCAGCCTGCACTTCGAAGCCACGGTGGCCCGTGCCAGACTTGCATTCTGTTCGTGGGACGGTGAAATCGTATTCTGTCCCTTGGGTCCACAATTTGATGACTGCGAATGACTTTCCCACTAAGTCGGTTCTCCCCGTTTTTCGAAGCGCTTCGACAATGGCTTCAATTTCCAATCCGTACACCTCCACGTCGAAATCAGACGGTTCATTACCGAGCAAGGCATCCCGGACACAGCCACCGACTAGGCGGCAGTTCCCCCCTATCTTATTTAAGAGAGCAATGGCCTCTTTCAGCTCTTGAGGGATTCGGATTTTGAAAGGTATTACTGTCGGGTGTGGTGTCATGAATGCCTCATAACGATTTGCTCCTCGAAAAGAGCAAAACTATCCAGCCGGCGATGAAACTCAATCCTCCCAAAGGTGTGATGGGTCCCAGTACCGGCCATCGATTGAGAGCCAGTCCGTAAAGCGATCCGGAAAACAAAAGAATACCGCCAAACCAAAGCCACATGGCGACTCGGGCTAAACGGTCGGGATCTCGCGATTCTAAAGCGGCGAGGAAGTACAAAGCTACCGAGTGTACCAAATGGTACAACGCTGCGGTCTTCCAGGCTTCGAATGTTCCATTAGCCAATAGCTGGGGTTCAAGTTTGTGAGCTCCCAACGCTCCTAGGCCGATCGCGAGTGCGGACGATAGGGTGCCGACATTTTTAAAGTTCATGGGACAAGAATCAATCGGAGTAGCGTCTTAATCTAGCCAAAATTTCACCCAGGACCATTCATCCGCTTTTCAATCGCCCATTTAACTCATCATTCCGCTTTTGATCCCGACATGAACTTTGCCTTTCCAATTTAGATTGAGTCACTAGAATTCGACCATGCACCTCGGTCGAAAGCCCCAACCCATTTTAGCAATTGCCTGCTCGCTTGTTGCCGCCCTTTTGGTTTCTGCCGCTATTGAAGATGACCCCTACGAGTGGATGGAGGAGGTCGAAAGCGAAAAGGCGCTCGCCTGGGCCAAGGAGATTAGCGAAAAGACGACGACTGAGTTTGAGGCGGTTCCCGAGTTCGAAGGCATTCACGCCAAGTTTGTGGAAATCTACAATTCCAAGGACCGAATTCCAGGTCCTACCTACGGTGGGGGGATGCTTTACAATTTCTGGCAGGACCTAGATCACGTGCGGGGAATTTGGCGGCGTACCAATGTTGAAAGTTACTTCGATGACGAGCCAGATTGGGAAATCGTGCTTGATGTGGACGTGCTTGCAGCCACTGAGGGTGAGAACTGGGTATGGAAGGGAGTTACTTTTTTGCCTCCCGAAGACAGATTTGCCATGATTCGGCTCTCTAGAGGTGGAGCAGACGCCACGGTCCAGAGGGAATTTGATACTCAGGAAAAACGGTTTGTTGACAATGGATTCTTCCTGCCCGAAGCGAAGTCCCGGGTCTCTTGGCTCGATGAAAACACCCTCTACGTGGGAACCGATTTCGGCAGCAAAACACTAACGGATTCTGGATACCCTCGTATATCCAAACGGTGGAGCCGTGGCCAAACATTGTCCGAGGCTACCGCTATTTTCGAAGGGCGGACTGAAGATATATCCGCCGGTACCTACGTTTCCCATAGACCCGAGAACCGCTACGAAATAGTATCCGTTTCCCCCGAATTTTTTAAGAACACTAGTTATCTGAAACTGGGAGAGCGTCTCGTTAAGCTGGATCTGCCAGATGACGCTGAGCTGAAATTCATATTCAAGGAAAGGCTATTGATTTACCTGCGATCGGACTGGGCGATCGACGGTAGTAACTATCCAGGTGATGCGCTGCTGGCTATTGATCTAGATGATTTCCTGCAGGGTAAACGCGACTTTGAAATTCTCTTTTATCCAGAAGAAAGGATTGCCTTTAACAGCCTAGCCCACACGCGTGATCACTTGATCTACTCCACTCTGGATAACGTCTCCAGTCGCCTTTACCGATTGAGACTGTCTAACGACTCATGGTTAAAAGAAGAGTTAGGCTTGCCTGGATTGGGTACGGTTGCGCTGGCTAGTAGTAGTGAGCGAGATAACAGCTTCTTCTTCTACTACTCTGATTTTCTGACACCTTCGAGTCTCTTCCATGTAGACGATGGTGGGCTTCCTAGAAAAGTTAAAACGTCCCCTGCTTGGTTTGACCCGACGGGGATGCGCGTTGTGCAGAACGAAGCTACGTCCAAAGACGGCACGAAAATCCCATATTTTCTGGTGATGCCAAGGGGCTTTCAGGCGGATAGCAAAAATCCAACCCTTGTCTATGCGTATGGAGGATTCGAGATCTCCCAAAAGCCCCGCTACTCAAGTTCGGTGGGTTCTGCCTGGCTTGAGCGTGGGGGCGTTTATGTTTTAGCGAATATTCGTGGAGGGGGAGAGTTTGGCCCGAAGTGGCATACCGCGGCCATAAAGGAAAAGCACCAGACAAACTTTGATGATCTGATTGCAGTAGCTGAAGACCTAATCGTACGAAAAATCACCTCGCCTGAACATCTGGGGATACAGGGTGGCTCGCAAGGGGGCCTGTTAGTGAGCGGAGCCTTTACTCAACGGCCCGACCTATTCAACGCAGTTGTAAGCGCGGTCCCTTTAGCGGATATGAAACGCTACAACAAATTGCTGGCGGGTGCCAGTTGGATGGCTGAGTATGGAAATCCTGATACTGAGGATTGGGAGTATATGAAGCTTTGGTCTCCCTATCAAAACCTAAGTCCTGACAAAGAATATCCGAAAGTCTATTACTGGACCAACACTCGAGACGATCGAGTTCACCCTGCCCATGCCCGCAAAATGGTTGCACGTTTGCAGGAGTTTGGTAAGCTGGTTTATTACTACGAAAACACGGAAGGTGGTCATGGTGGCGGCACGAATCCAAATCAGCGAGCTTACACGTCAGCCTTGTCTTACGCCTACCTTTGGAAAATGTTGCGATGACACCCAAAACTTGGGAAACCTAAGCGAAATTGTCGGAAATAGGGCAAAACTGTTAGAATTCTCGGCTCGCATGCTGAAAATGAGCAACTAAGGGTGGGTTCAATTGTCAGACTTGTCTCTTGAATTAAATTAAACTTGAAATGAACATTCGATCCGCCACAGCAGGGCTATTTGCACTGGTTACTGCTTCAATTTCGCAAAGTGAGGATTATACGCTCAGTCTAGACCTGACCTTTGACACCAAGTACGTTTTTCGTGGAGCCCAGCTGGCGGACAATGTATTTCACCCTTCGATTGAGTTTGGAAAAAACGACTTCTATGCGGGAATCTGGGCATCGCAGCCGATCGAAAATCGTGGATTGCCAGAGAGTTGGGACGACGAAGTGGATTTTTATGTCGGCCAAGGTTGGGCGATCGGCGAAAAGACCAGTGTCGATTTTGGAGCAGCCTACTATTATTTCCCTACCAGTGACAGCCGGCTGGAGCCCTACGTGGGAGTGACACGTGAGATTTTGGGAGTCGCTGCCTCGTTCTACCTCTACCGCGATTTGGATATCGATGCTACTACTTCCGAAGGATCCGCGAGGTACAGCGTTCCTCTGGGTGCGAAGACTTCTGTCGATCTTGGGGCGCACTTTGGACTCCTGAATGTGGACGACGTTGGTAAGTACCTTTACTACGGAGCGGACGTGATTTTTCCGGTCCGACTCAAAGAAAACGCCGTTCTCTCGATAGGGGTCCATTACTCGGACAGTGAAGAGGGGTCGCCGACTCCGGAAGCGCACTTTCATGGCTCTACCTCGCTAACGATGAGATTCTAGTCCGAGAAGGACTCGAATACCGTTTGGTAGACCAATCAAAAAAACTCGCAAAATCATTGACATGCCTTCGCGAGGGGGTAGGAGTTTTCCTCTTTTTCTCGAAATCCGATGAAAACATTTCTCGCCAAAAAGGAAACTACGAAACGCGACTGGGTTATAGTCGACGCCAAGGATCAAGTCCTAGGCCGCCTCGCCGTAAAAGTCGCGAATTTGCTTCGTGGCCGAGACAAGCCCACCTACACGCCGCACGTTGACACCGGGAATTTCGTTGTTGTGATCAATGCCGACAAAATCGTTCTCACGGGAAAGAAAAACGAGCAGAAGAAGTATATGTTCTACAGCGGCTACGTAGGTGGTGAAAAATATCTCAGTGTAGCCCAGATGCAGGAAAGACGCCCCGATTTCGTCGTAAAGCATGCCGTAAAAGGAATGCTTCCTAAAAACCGGCTGGCCAGCAAGATGCTCACCAAGCTCAGGGTGTTCGCAGGTGAGGAACATCCTCACGAGGCGCAACAGCCCAAAGCGGTATCAGTTTAATAACACTTTTAGAAAATGGCAGACATCAACAGTGAATACCTTGGAACCGGACGCCGGAAAACGGCGGTCGCTCGCATTCGGTTAACGGAGGGCTCAGGTCAGGTTAAGATCAACGGAAAAGCCGCTGACGATTTCTTTTCTCACGAGAATTTTTCCCGGTCCGCTCTGCTTCCGTTTACCACAATCGAAGCGAAAGACAAATTTGATGTAGTTGCTAAAGTGCAAGGTGGTGGAGATAGTGGCCAAGCGGGTGCATTGGCACTCGGTATTGCACGTGCACTGCTCAAGTTTGATTCAGAGCTTCGAATACAGTTGAAGCAAGCCGGTCACCTAACTCGCGATCCTCGAATGAAGGAACGCAAGAAGGCAGGACAACCAGGGGCGCGTAAGAAATTCCAGTTCTCAAAGCGCTAAGCCAACTCAAAATACTTTTTCGACAAGGCCCTCTCTGGTTTCACTACCTCAGGGGGTCTTTTTGTTTTCATACATCATTAATTTTATATTACCTCTTCTATCCAGCGATCAAACCCGTTGGAACTAATTTTAAAGACAGACAATTTAAGCGAATTATTCAATGAACACGGCAATCGTAGGAGCATCCGGATATGGCGGAGAGATTCTCGTCAAACTACTAGCAGCTCATCCGAAAGTTAATCTCGTGGCTGTTACCTCGAGAAGCGAAGCGGGCAAGAGCGTTAGTTCGGTGATGCCTGAGTTGCGAGGTGTACTCGATTCATTGAAATTTGAAAACTCTGATCCACACGCCTTGGCAGCCAGAAGGGATATCGATTGCGTGTTCTTGGCGGTCCCGCATGGAGTAGCTGCCGAGTATGCCGGAGTCATTTCAAAATCGGGAAAAAAGGTAATAGACTGCAGTGCGGATTTTAGGATTTCTGATCCGGCTATTTACAAAGAGTATTATGGGCAGCCCCATCCAGATGAAGCGCTCCTAAAGGACTCTCAGTATATATTGCCTGAAATTACTGAAGACGGATGGTCTGAGAAAAAGCTCTTTGCTTGCCCAGGTTGTTATCCGACGAGTATTCTGATTCCGCTTTATCCTCTTTTGAAAAAGCAAGTGATTGGAACTAAGCACATCGTGGCGAACTCCTTTAGCGGCACCAGCGGTGCAGGGAAGCAGTCTAGTCAGGCATTCTCCTATTGTGCAGTAAATGAAAGTGCAAAAGCGTATGGAATTCCCAAGCACCGGCATCTTTCAGAAATCGAAGAACAACTTGGGCTCGCTGGACAGGGACCGGTTGTGCTCCAGTTCAATCCTCACCTTGCACCCATGAATCGTGGAATTCTAACTACGATCACGGTACCGGCTGGGCAGTCGACTATCGAGGATCTCTATTGCGTCTGGAAGGAAGCCTACGGTGGACGTCCGTTTGTTTATATCCTTTCAGCGGATACTAGACCTGAGACGAAGTACACGGTTGGAACTAATCGCGTCGACATATCTGCCACCAAGGATGAAAGAACCGGTAATTTCGTGATTACCTCTGCTGAAGATAACCTTATGAAAGGTCTAGCTGGACAGGCAGTACAAATCATGAACCTATGGCAAGGTTGGAACGAAACAACGGGATTGCTCCATGTCTAGTTCTATCACACTCAAAACGGACACGGACGGTGTTACGGATCCAAAGGGATTCTTTGCTTCTGCAGACTCGGCGGATATTCGTGGCAAGGGTAACGAAAGATTGGATACCGGGGTCTTGTATTCGATTGCACCCTGTGCCGCTGCGGGAGTTTTTACAAAGAACGCAGTGAAAGCTGCACCGGTTCTGGACTGCGAGAGAGTCTTACGAGTTGGGGCCCCCATTTTTGGCCTTGTTGCTAATAGTGGGAATGCGAATGCCTGTACAGGAAACCAGGGAATTTCAGACTCACTTTCGATGCTCCAGACAGCAGAGTCAGCGAGTGGTAGCCCGAAGGACAGCTTTCTTGTCTGCTCGACCGGAAGAATCGGCGATTTGTTGCCGATGGATAAAATTACTCCCGCAGTTAAGTCTGTAGCTTCGAGGGCTCTTGGTGGAGAGAAAGAAGGGACAAAATTTTCTGAGTGTATCCTAACATCAGATACAAAGAAAAAGACATGTACAGCAACCTTTACAGTAGAAGGCAATACAGTGACCATTGGAGGGGCTGCCAAGGGTGCGGGGATGATCCAACCTAATATGGCAACGATGCTAGCTTTTATCACCACTGATATCGCTGCGGACTCAACGGTTCTCCAAAATCTATTAAAAGAGTCGGTCAAACACACCTTCAATGCGATCACGGTTGACGGTGATATGAGCACCAACGATACGGTACTGCTTCTGGCGAACGGACAATCAGGGGTATCACTCGATGGAACTTCGAAGAAACGCTTTCAGGAAGCGTTGTTAAAAGTGTGTGATTGCCTAGCCGACAAGATCGTGGCAGATGGCGAGCGAATTACAAAGGTTGTTGAAATACTAGTTGGGGGAGCTGCAAGCGATCAAGACGCTGAGAACATATCTCGCTCAATCGGCAATTCATTGCTCGTGAAGACATCATGGTATGGCAATGATCCTAACTGGGGACGATTGATGGACGCGCTCGGCTATGCGAAAGCTCAGATTGATCAGTACGTTATTGATATCAGTTATGACGACGTACCGGCTCTCGTTGGGGGAGATCCCGTACCGGAAAATAAACCTAAGTGGAAAGAGGTTGTTTCGAAACCGAGGTTTACGATTCGGATAAACATGCACCAAGGTGATGGTAATTTCAGATTAAGGTCTAGTGACCTGACAGAAGGTTACGTTGATTTTAACAAGAGCGAATAGTGCGAACGATGGCGAATATTAGACAGAAAAAGATGGATGATATTATCTCCAAGGCTGCGGTATTGGTCGAAGCCCTACCTTACGTCCAGGAGTTTCGTAATTCTGTATTTGTAATAAAATACGGCGGGAGTTTTATGGACGATCCAAATCCTGAGATTCGAGCTAGTGTTGCGGGAGATATTGCCTTTCTCTCAGCTGTCGGGATTCATGCAGTAGTCGTTCATGGGGGCGGCAAAGCGATCAGTCGGGCTCTTGAGGAAAAGGGTCTCGAAGCTAAGTTCGTTAATGGCCTTCGGTATACGGATGAAAACACGATTAAAGTAGTAGACGAAGTCCTCAGCCACCAAGTGAACAGCGATGTGTGCGAAATGTTGCAAATTCGGAACGATCGCCCATTCGGAATTCCCGGTCCTACGGTATTCGAAGGGGAAAAGTATACCGAAGATAGTCAGGGCAATGCGGTCGATTTGGGGTTTGTCGGCAACGTGCTGGCAGTAAAGTCCAAGATCATTAAGAAAGCTATCAGAGACGGGTACACGCCAGTGATTTCACCAGTAGCCAAAGGAGCAGATGATAATTTGTACAATGTGAATGCAGATGTGGCTGCAGCCTGTGTCGCTAGCGCTTTGAGAGCGAGGCGCCTAGTTTATCTAAGCGATGTTCCAGGTTTGCTGAGCGATCCAAGTGATCTCAATTCTCTTATCCCAACACTGAGGGTAAATCAAATTAACAAACTGAAAGCTGATGGCACGATCAGCCAAGGAATGCTGCCTAAGATCGATAGTTCGATAAAGGCGTTGGATTCGGGCGTACACCGGGTCCACTTTATCGATGGACGTCTTCCTCACAGTCTTTTGCTGGAAATCTTTACGGATAAGGGGATTGGAACGGAAATCGTTCATTAAGAGAACTTACTGGATACGCCATAGTTATACAAAAATTGAGATGAAAGAAAATACGAACACCGAGGAGCTCTATGTCGATAATGTACTCGGCAATTACGGATTGCCGCCCGTAACGTTCGTGCGTGGTCGTGGGCTTCAACTATGGGACGACACAGGGAA
>Ga0213868_10001827_pt1 | contig 20525 bp, 16 predicted proteins | sample PICome_9_FD_160087 | JGI IMG/M metagenome (GOLD analysis project Ga0213868, IMG submission 160087) | Coastal seawater microbial communities near Pivers Island, North Carolina, United States - PICO127 | ecosystem: Environmental > Aquatic > Marine > Coastal | place: USA: North Carolina...
TTTTTGATCCTTGTAAGATTGCTTACCAGAGCTAGCTTTGCTTGTTTGTGTATTTGCAACAACCGTGCGTTTTTCTGCCTCTCGCAAGTTTTGAAGATTACGCTGCTCCAAAAAATACTCTATATCTCCCAGATACTCTTTAATTTTATGATCCTTAAACTCATATACCTTATCTGTGAGGCCTTGCAAGAAATCTCTATCATGGCTCACCAGTAGTAAAGTCCCTTCAAACTTCATTAGGGCATCTTTTAGTACGTTTTTAGATTTAATGTCTAAGTGGTTGGTGGGCTCATCCATCACCAAGACATTAAAAGGCTGCAGCAATAATTTTGCCAAGGCCAAACGGTTACGCTCTCCCCCACTTAAAACCCGAACGTATTTTTCTGCCTCATCTCCTCTAAACAAAAAAGAACCTAGTATGTTTCTAACCAAAGGTCTTGTGCGCTCATCTGCGGCGTCCAACATAGTATCTTCTACCGTTTTGGTGCCGTCTAGATAATCTGCTTGGTTTTGTGCGAAATATCCAATCTGGACATTGTGCCCTAAATTCATGGCGCCAGAGTATTTGATTTCATCTACAATAATCTTAGCCAGGGTAGATTTTCCTTGCCCGTTCTGTCCTACAAAAGCTATTTTGGTATCTCGCTCTACACGTAAATCAATACCACGCAGCACCTCTGTATTTCCATAGCTCTTTGATATGTTTTCTGCTTCTATAACCACCTTTCCAGGTATCACACTTACCGGAAATGTTAAGGACATCACACTGTTGTCATCCTCATCCACTTCTATTCTGTCAATCTTGTCAAGTTTTTTAATCAGAGACTGGGCCATGGTTGCTTTACTGGCCTTGGCTCTAAACTTCTCAATTAACTTTTCTGTTTGCTCAATTTGTTTTTGCTGATTTTTTTGAGAAGCCAATTGCTGCTCTCTTAGTTCTTGACGTTGCACCAAATACTTGGTATATGGTTTGTTGTAATCATAAATTTTACCCAGAGAAATCTCAATGGTTCTATTGGTTACATTATCCAAGAACATTTTATCGTGGCTTACCACCACAACAGCCCCTGCATAATTTTTCAAAAACTCTTCTAACCACAAAATAGATTCTATATCAAGGTGGTTGGTAGGCTCATCCAAAAGTAAAATATCATTGTTTTGAAGTAGTAGTTTTGCAAGCTCAATACGCATACGCCACCCTCCAGAGAAGGTTTCTGTGACCTTGTTAAAATCTTCTCGCTGAAATCCTAAACCCTGTAAAATACGCTCTGTCTCCCCTTGGTAATTGTAACCCCCCAGTATCTCATATTGATGCTGTACATCGTTTAGATCTATCATGAGCTGGTTATAACTAGCACTTTCATAGTCTTCTCTGGTGGCTAGCTGGGTATTTATCTCCTCTAGTTGCCCTTCCAGTTTTTTTATTTCTATAAAAGCCTCGTAAGACTCCTGGAGTACCGTTCTACCTTTGGTGAAATCAATATCTTGTTTTAGAAAACCTATAGACACGTCCTTATCCATGGCTATAGCGCCCTGGTCATATTCCTGTTCTCCAGAAATTATTTTAAGTAAGGTAGATTTCCCGGCGCCGTTTTTACCCACTAGACCCACGCGGGTTCCGCCAGCGAGCTGAAAGGTGATTTTTTCAAACAAATAGGTTCCTTGAAAAGAAACTGATAGATTGTGTATATTAAGCATAGTTTATTTTGATAACATCTTGAAATAAATGCGCTATTTCAGTTTGCAAAGATGCTTATTTTTGTAGTGGGAAAAAAACAAAATTGGTGCTATGAAAGGGAATAAAATCTACAGTATTTTTACAGGTAAATGTCCCGTTTGTCACAGTGGTAAAATGTACAAGAACAATAAAGTGTATAGCATTTCTCAAAGCTTAAAAATGCACGAGCGCTGCTCGCATTGTAAGACCAAATTTAAAATAGAGCCTTCATTTTTCTATGGCGCCATGTATGTGAGTTACGCCGTTGGCATTGCAGTTGCAGTGGCAGCCTTCACTGTTGCATATGGCATGATTGGCCTTGGATTAAAAGCCTCTTTTATTGCCATTGTAACAACTCTTATTGTAATGTCTCCACTAATTACTAGAGTGTCAAGAAATATTTGGATCAATCTTTTCTTGTCTTTTGATAAAAGCAAGGTGTAAAACGTTGGGCCTTACAAAGCAAACCTCTTGATATCAATTATTTCTGGAACTGGAACATCATGCTCTAAATAACGATACAAATGTGCCGCTAGTTGGGGAGCCATTGTAAGCCCGCGCGTACCCAAACCATTTAAAAAAGAAACGCTCTTTGTGCTATGCAAACAACCAACAAGTGGTTTTCTGTCTTTTACCGTTGGGCGTATTCCTGTTACTTGATCTACAACACTAAAATCACAAGAAATCATTTTGCTGAGTTTTTCTGAAATTTCCTCACAAGCCCTTTGTGTGGTGTGTGTAGAATAATCATCCCGCCCATAACTAGCACCTACCTTATACAAATCATCACCCAGAGGGATAATCATAACAGGACCCTTTAAAATAGCCTCACTTTTTAACTCAGGGGCCTTAATAATAATATACTCTCCTTTATTTCCAACAAAAACCTTTTTCCCATTTGGGGAAACATCGATACTAAAATAAGGGTTATGTACTACCCCAGATCCTTCTGCAAAAACAATTTTTGTTGCCCTTATATCTTTGTATTGCACGGCTGTTTTAGTAACTACTAATTCCTGGTAATCAAACTGGGCTTCAATAAATTGATCGTGGTTTTTCAAAAAATTTTGGTAGGCCTTTAGTAACGCATAAGGCTTCATAATATTGGCCTGTGTAACGGCGCCCAAACCAAAAGAGGCGCTAATGGCTGTATTGTTGTTTTTTAAAATTTCGGGAGATAGAAACCTAGACAAAATCTCTTTATCACTGGCCACCATCCAGTTATTTTGCTCCTCAACGCTAGCTAAAATTCTGTGAATGGCTACCCCAGATAGCACTTGTTGGCCAATATCCCTAGCCAAAGACTCATAAAAGGTTGCGGCTTTTAAAACAAACTCTACTGTGTTCCAGGCCGGTGTGAAACGCTTTAAGACCGTTGGGTTTAAAACGCCTCCAGAGGCCTTTGTAGCTCCTTGTTTAGGACTGTCAATAACCACGAAAGATTTGCCGTGATCACGCAAGGTTTTAGAGAACACAAGCCCTGCTATACCCATACCAACAATAATGTAGTCTACATTTTTCACGCTGTAAAGATACTAGTATAGGCCATAAAAAAAACCGAAAACAATAGTTTCGGTTTTTTTTAATAATCTTGTAATAAAGATTCTTTTATTGGTAGGCAACAACATCGTTAATTGGTCCAACCTGTGCGTTGTAGGCAAGATTATCTGCAGAAACATACATGGCAATTAATGTTAAGTTTTCCTTGACATAATCTGCAGGAATTGTGCTGTTGTAGGTAACAGAATATTCTTCAAGCGCGCCAGCGCCAGCAATATCATCTCCAAGGGGTGCAGATAAAGACATGCGCAGGGTATGGTTGTGCTCAAAGTTTGGTATGGGGTTTCCTAAACCAAAATAAGGGCTTGTTTGGTCTTCATTATAGTAGTTTTCTTGATCGTACAAAATGCCGTCTTCAAGCAAATACACTACAAGTTTGTCTCCTGGGTTTATACCAGTTTCAGAAACCACATTTACTTGTGTAATTAATTGATCCCCTTCTAGAGAGGATGTAAAAGACACAGCAGAGGTGGTATCACTACCAGCATTTTCTAGTGCATCTGAGATGAAATAAGGTGCAAACCAAAATTGGGACCTATCAATACGTGCTTGAGGCAATCCATCTATTTCAAATGCATCTCTAAGAATTTCAACATCATCAAAATGCATTGGATCTGGGTTAGAATTGGCTGTGATATGAATAGCAACAATCGCTAAATCATCACTCTGCAGAGAAGCCTCCTCAATGGCAGCAGCTACACTTGGGCAAAAGCCGCACCAAGTTCCTGTGTAGTCTTCCAAAACAACTTTACGTTTTGGAATAATTACACTAAAGCTCTCTGGAGTTGTAGAAACCTCAACCCCATCCTCTAAATAGGTAGCATAGGCCTCAAAATCGCCCACCTCGCTTGAGGAAAATACACTTCCATCAATAGCTTGGTCATCTACATAAAACTGAGCCTGTGCAGTTACATCAACACCTGTTTGTGTTATCACTGTAAAGGGTATCTCTTGGTTTCTAAGGGAAGCAGGTCTTACAAAATTCTGGATGGTAATCTCTGTAGTATCTTCTCCTAGAGGCACGTTTTCTTCGGTTCTACTGCAGGATACAAAAAGTAGCGTTGCAATAAAAAAGACGCCTGTAAGTACTAAAATTTTCTTTTTCATCTTTTTTTCATTTTTTTAACAACACAAATATAACAGATTAATTACCTAACCTAGATTTTGATTACCATGAAATTATCATATAACTCTCATAAATTTGTAAAATATTACTAATATTGTTTTAAAATTAAAATCACGAAAATGAAAAACCTTGCATTTATTTTTATCTTATTTTTCTCTGTAGCCCTAGTGGCGCAAAAAGAACTTCCAACAGTTACTCTTACAACTCTTGATGGAGCCGCTACTAGTATTCAAAAAATGGCCAATAAAGATGGTGTAACTATTGTATCTCTTTGGGCAACTTGGTGTGTACCGTGTATTAAAGAACTAGATGCCATAAGTGATCTCTACCAAGATTGGATTGAAGAAACTGGTGTTTCTCTAATAGCAGTCTCTGTGGATGACAGCAGAACAGTAAAAAGAGTAAAATCTCTAATAAGTGGTAAAGGATGGGAGTATGATATCCTTTTAGACACCAACAATGATTTAAAAAGAGCGCTAGGGGCATCTTCTATTCCACTAACCATTGTTATTAAAAACAACAAGATTGTGTATAGACACTCTGGATACAATCCAGGGGCAGAGTATGAGCTGTATGAAAAAGTAAAAGAATATACTTCAAAATAATAGCGTTAGGTACGTCTAATAAAACCACATAAAATTTCAACAATTATGAAATATTTACTTCTAGGGATTGCTGTTTTGTATACCACCCTTTCATTTTCTCAATCTCCAGAGGAGGGTTACTTCTTTGGTGGCTTTGAATCAAACTCACAATGGCTCTTATATGATAAAGGACTTAATTTTGAGCAACCAGATGATGCCTATAGAGCAAATAATTATTTTCAACTCTCCTATGCCTTTAAAAATTTTACTGCTGGTGTTCAGTATGAATCTTACTTGCCAGATGCGCTTCTAGGATATTCTACAGCTTTTTCAAACGGGAATGGTGTAGCAACCTACTATTTTAATTATAAAAATGAAAAGGTAGACCTTACCGGTGGTTATTTTTATGATCAGTTTGGTAGCGGTCTTGTATTTCGCGCTTGGGAAGAAAGACAATTAGGAATTAACAATGCCATCAGAGGTGTACGGGTTAAATACAACCCCACAGATTATCTTGATTTTACAGCGCTATATGGCCAGCAAAGAATAGGCTTCGAACTCTCTGAAGGAACCCTTCAAGGTCTTGACGCAAACATTGATATAAGCCAAGGATTATCCATAGAGAGTATTGATATAAAAATGGGGGCTAGTTATGTTGCCAGATACCAAGATGTAGGTGCCCAGCTAGAATTGCCAAGCAATGTAAATGTTGTGGGTGGAAGACTAGATGTGGTAAAAGGTAATTTTTACGGAGGCCTAGAACTAGCGTCAAAATCAAAAGACGCCTTGTTTTTTGAAGGCCAATTAGTTTCACCAAAATTGTATGACGGTACAGCACTTCAATTAAATGTAGGGTATGGCCAAAAAGGATTAGGAATCAATGGTACTTTTAGAAGATTAGAAAATTTCAACTTCTTTGCAGACAGGCAGGCAGCTGGAAATCAATTTAACGACCAAGTGGTAAACTACCTTCCAGGACTTACCAAGCAACAAGATTACTTACTTACCAATATATATGTATACAACCCACAACCAGCCCTTGTAATAGAGAATGCAGAACAGCGCGCTGGAGAACTTGGTGGGCAAATAGATGTGTACTACTCTATAAAAAAAGGATCACCTCTGGGAGGAAAGTACGGTACTAAAATAGCAGCGAATTTTGCTTATTTTGGAGGTCTTGATGCAGAGTACAACATAGAAAATAGATTTTATAAGGCAAAATTTCTAGGTTCTGGAGCCAGGTATTTTAGAGATTTTAACATGGAGGTAAAGAAAAAATGGTCTAAAACCTTTAGCACTGTATTTACATACCAAAATGTCTTTATTGACAAATCTATTGCCCTAGGAGGTTTTATAGGTACTCAAGGAGAAATTAGATCTAACGTAGGAGTTGTAGAAGGAACCTATAAACTAAATGCTGGAAAATCTATAAGAGCTGTAGGGCAGCACCTTTGGACAAAACAAGATCAAAAAAACTGGATGGCATTTGTGCTTGAATATAATTTCAATTCGAACTGGGCAGTATACGCCTATGACAACTGGAACTACAGAGCACTGGGCTATGATGGAGAAGATTCACAAACACACTATTACAGCCTTGGAGGAAGTTACACCAAGGGAACTTCTCGTGTTTCCATGAACTACGGAAGACAACGTGGAGGTCTTATTTGCGTGGGCGGTGTTTGCAGGTTTGTCCCAGAGAGCAATGGTGTTAGCGCAACTGTTAACATAGCATTTTAAAAAAAATACTACAGCATAAAAAAAGACCAATGAAAATCATTGGTCTTTTTTTATGCTATAGGGCGTGTATTACTTCTTGATTATTTTGATTGTCTTAGAAGCATTTTGATCATTCACTACTCTTACAAAATACATTCCAGCGGGTAAATCTCCAATAGGCATTCTGTTTGTTTGTGTAGTGATTCTCTTCTTTTTTACACTTCTTCCTCTTTTGTTGTAAATACTAAGAGTATATCCAGCAGAAGATTTTGTCTCTAGATAATCACTAACTAAGGTAGCTGAAATTTCAAAATCTAAAAACGCATTATCAGTTACCCCAAGAGTAGGATCAAACCTGTAGGTAATAAAAAAATCATTACCAAGCTCAGTAGTTCCTGCTTGATCTGTTTGGTAAAATCTAAAAACAAATTCCATAGGAGTATCATTATCCAATGTATTAACTAAATGATTTCCTGAGGGTGTTTGTGTGCCAGCATCTATAAAAACACTACCATTGTTGGGAAATTTTTGACCAACCGCAATATCTGTATAACAAAGACCAAAACAAATTTCAAAAGAAGAGCCATCTGCATTTTCTGCGCTTACAAGTTCTGATTTCATAAAAATAGCCTCAGAGGTTTCATTAGAAACAAAAAACTCATAGTAGCCAGCAGGATTACCAACTTGTCCTTGGCCAAAACTCACAACAGTACCACTTTCAACTGAAGCGCCAGCAATGTCTAAAAATGTAAATTGTGCGTTTGCTGAAGCAACCACCATACACAGAGCGAAGAATAAAGATTTAATTTTCATAATTTTTTTTCGTAAATATATAGAGTAAAAAACAATTCTAGGCAGGAAAAAGCCCATTATTGGTTAAAAATACAAAAATTTTAACATTTTTAACATTGATGTTTAGATTGATGTAACTAATTTTAGAAAAAATTTATTATGAAAAATAAAATTACTTTAGCCCTACTACTGCCCCTCTTTGGATTGTGCGCTTTTGCTCAAACAATAGTATCAACATCTCCCGAGAATAGAAAAGTTATTCTAGAAGAATTTACGGGAGTAAATTGCACATTCTGCCCACAAGGACATGCTATTGCTCAAAACCTACAAGACAACAACCAAGGTGATGTATTTTTAATAAATATACACTCTGGTGGATATGCGGTTCCTAACGGAAGCCAACCAGATTTTAGAACACAGTGGGGAGAAGCCATCGATGATCAAAGCGGGCTAGCTGGATACCCTGCAGGAACTATTAATCGTCAAAATTTTCCAGGACAAGAACAAGGTAATTCAGGAACAACAGCTCTAGGAAGAGGGCAATGGGCAGGCGCAAGCAATACCGTACTTGGCCAAGCATCCTACGCAAACACTGCAGTTACTGCAGTTGTAGATGTTCAAACAAGAATAATGACTCTAGATGTTGAGGCCTTCTACACAAACAACAGCCCACTTGCAGTCAATAAATTAAATGTTGCCGTTTTACAAAACAACACATTAGGAGCTCAAGTTGGTGGTAATATGGGTAACAACTATGTACACCAACATAGATTAATTGATTTGTTAACAGGGCAATGGGGTATAGATATTTCAAACACCACTGCTGGTTCATTTTACAGCAATGAATTTACCTATGCAATTCCAGATGATATAAACGGTATCCCTGTTAAAATTCAAGATTTAGAAGTAGTAGTTTTCATAGCCGAAACAACTCAATACATTGTTAGTGGAAACGGAGCATTACCCTCATACACCGGGATTTCTTCAAATGATATTAATCTGAAATCTGTATCACAAATCAATCCTACTTGTTTAGGATCTGTCTCTCCAACTATTAGTATCGAAAATCTAGGAGCAAATGAGGCTACTACTCTTGATATAACCTACAGTGTAAATGAGGGTCCTTCCCAAGTTTATAACTGGACTGGAAATCTTTCTACATTCCAAGAAGAAGAGGTTGCATTACCTGCAATAGCATTCACCCAACAAGAAACCAACACCCTTAATATTTCAGTTGCAAGTGATGATGTAAATGATAACAATACTGGCGCTACATCATTTGATGCTGTATTAGAAACCATAGGTACTATCCTTCTTAGTTTTGATACAGATACATTCGCACATCAAAACTCCTGGGATTTTAGAGATTCATCAGGAAATATTATAGAATCAGAGAGTTATAATTCCTCAGATGACAACCAACTATTTACATACAGATTTAATTTTGATGCAGACTGTCTAGAATTTAACATGTATGATAGTTCTGGAAATGGTATATTAGGTAGTGGCGATGGAGTATCACTTGAAGATGGTAATGGTCTTGTAATATATGCTTTAAACGGTGATATTGGTTCTGGATTCTCGCTACAGTTTAACTCAGACGGAGTACTTGGCCTTGAAGACAATGATTTTACGTCCATTGAAGTGTTTCCTAACCCTGTAAGTTCTGTGTTACAAATTTCAAACGTTGAAAATACAACTATCGAAATTTATACTATTCTAGGTCAGGTAATGTTTACCAAAGAAAATACTTTCAATCAAGAGACAATTGATGTTTCTAGCTATAAATCTGGAACTTATTTTATTAAAATTTCTAAGGGAGCATTCACAACAACCAAGAAATTTACTGTTTTGTAAAAAAATTATACTTTTCACTAAAAGCCCTAACAGCATGTTAGGGCTTTTTTATTCAAAAAGAAAAACTTTAAGAATCATTAAAAACTCTTTTTTAAAAAATAATACTTAGCTTAGCAAAAAAAAAACAATTATGAAAAAGAAAATCACTCTAGGCGTACTGCTTTCCTTTTTTGGATGCTGCGCTTTTGCTCAAACAATTGTATCCACAACTCCTGAAAACAGAAAAGTTATTCTTGAGGAGTTTACAGGTGTTAACTGTACGTTTTGTCCAGATGGACATGCCATTGCACAAGCCCTGCAAGACAACAATCCTGAAAATATTTTTTTAGTGAACATCCATTCTGGAGGTTATGCTACACCCAACGGAAACCAACCAGATTTCAGAACACAATGGGGAGAAGCCATTGATGATCAAAGTGGATTGGCTGGATATCCAGCAGGTACTATAAACCGTCAAAATTTTCCTGGACAAGAACAAGGTAATGCAGGAACAACAGCTCTTAGCAGAGGTGCTTGGGCAAGTGCAGCCAGTACAGTTCTTGACCAAGGATCTTACGTAAATGTAGGGGTTCAAGCTGTGTTAAATGTTCAGACAAATACTATGGTTATTGACGTTGAAGCATATTATACCGGCAATAGTCCAGAGGCCACTAACAAATTTAATGTAGCCATATTACAAAACAACACCCTAGGACCACAAGTAGGTGGTAACCAAGGTGATAATTACAACCACATGCACCGCCTAATTGATATGGTAACAGGACAATGGGGTGTTGATATTACAAACACAACAGCTGGATCTTTATACAGCAACCAATTTACCTACTCAATCCCAGCAGATAATAATGGTATTGCTATAGAAATAGGAGAGTTAGAGGTAGTTGTATTTGTAACAGAAACAACACAATTAATACCTAGTGGTAGTGGAACCTATCCAACAATAACAGGACTTGACAATGCAAATGATGTAAACTTAAGATCTATTGCCGATGTTGAAGCTACCTGTGCGTCTTCTGTTACACCATCAATTAACATTCAAAACCTAGGTCAAAACGAAATCACTAGTGTTGATATCACTTATGATGTAAACGGTGGCACGCCACAAACATATACTTGGACTGGATCTTTAACATCGCTACAAAGCACAGATGTTGCCTTGCCAGAGATTGATTTTACACCACAAGCTACAAATACAATTAATGCATCAGTGGCTAATGATGACCTTAACGACAATAACCAAAGCTCAACTAGTTTTGACGGTGCAACTCAAACAATAGGAACGATAGATTTAACTATAACCACAGATAACTATCCAGAAGAATTTTCTTGGGAGTTTAGAGACTCTGCAGGTACAGTGCTTGAATCTGAGAGTTACAACTCAAACTCAGGTGATGGAACAACCTTTGAGTATACATTTAACTTCGATGATGACTGTATTACCTTCTCTGCATTTGACTCTTACGGAGACGGTATTTGCTGTGCATATGGAGAAGGAGGTATCGAACTTAAAGATGCTAACGGTGTAGTTGTGTATCCATTTAATGGAGATTACGGTTCTGGATTCTCTGTACAGTTTGATTCAGATGGAGTACTTGGCCTTGGAGATAATAGCCTTGCAACAGTAAACCTTTATCCTAACCCGACTCGTGATGTATTAACTATTTCAAACGTTGAAAATGCAACTATTGAAATTTACAATATACTAGGACAAGTAATGACAATCAAGACAAATATGAGCAACCAAGAAACAATTGATGTTTCTGGATATGCAGCCGGTGCTTACATGGCTAAAATATCTAATGCGGGTGTAACAACAACAAAGAAATTTGTAGTAATAAAGTAATCACATCCCTTCAAATAAAAAAGCCCTAACAATTTGTTAGGGCTTTTTTTTATATATTTTTTTTTAATTCTATTTGCCTTTAAATTTTAAAGAAAGATGAACCACACTTTTTGTCTCAAAAAATGCTTCTTTATAAAAGGAAGATATTGGATATATAGTGGCCTTTGGAAACAATGCTAACTCTTGAGTTAAATCTCCTCCTTTAAGATACAGAATCCCATTTTTTAAATCATGGTTTGATTTTTTAGCAACTCTGTTTTTAACCCATCTCACAAAAGTTTCCATCTCGGCTACAGCCCTGCTTACAATAAAATCATAGTGCCCTGTAATAGTCTCTGCGCGTGCATTGGTGACTTTTACGTTTTGAAGTTCTAAACCATCACGCACCTGCTCCACTACTTTAATTTTTTTACCAATACTATCTACTAAATGGAACTGAACTTCTGGAAATAAAATAGCCAATGGAATGCCCGGAAAACCGCCCCCAGTACCTACATCTAGTACAGAGCTGCCAGGAGAAAAGGGCTGAACCTTGGCAATGGCCAATGAATGTAATACATGACGCAGGTATATCTCATCAATGTCCTTTCTAGAAACAACATTGATTTTTAAATTCCAATCCTTATAAAGAGTTGAAAGCAACTCAAATTGAGCTATTTGATGCGCTGTTAGGCCCGGGAAATAATGAAGTAGTTCTTCCATTGTAAGGTTTAGGCGGTAAAAATAGGCTTTCTTTTATAACTTTATGATTTTCAATAGACCTTTTAGGCTATAGATGTTTATTTTTGTTTTAAATTAACCCAAACGTTATGTTGACAAATAATCAATTAAAGTTTTCGAGACTTGATTCTGGAAAATTTTTCAGGACCCTAAACAAGCGTGTAAACGCCTACTTTAAAGAAAACGAAATTCAGAGAACTGGAAACTGGAAATTACATTTAAAAACTGTAATCATGTTTTCAATATACCTTACGCCATATTTTTTATTACTCACACTTGATTTACCAACCTGGGGGCAGGTGTTAATGACAATAATTATGGGTGTTGGTATGGCCGGAATAGGCATGAATGTGATGCATGATGCTAACCATGGCGCTTATTCCTCAAAGAAATGGATCAATAAAGTACTAGGAAGTAGTATTTATATACTGGCTGGAAATGTATACAACTGGCAAGTACAGCATAACGTGCTTCACCACACCTATACAAACATACATGGCCATGATGAAGATCTAGAAGCTGGACGTGTACTTAGATTTTCTAAGCATTCTAAATGGCACAAACTGCATAAATTCCAGCACTACTACAGTATCTTTTTGTACGGTTTACTTACTTTTAATTGGGCAATAACCTCAGATTTTTTACAAACAAAAAGATACCTAAAGCGTAAATTATCTTTTGGTAAATTCCCAAAACCCTCGGCACAATGGGGTACTTTAATACTAACTAAAATAATTTATTTTTCTATTTGGCTTGTGATACCAATACTATTTTTTGATATCGCTTGGTATAAAATATTAATTGGGTTTTTTATAATGCACTATGTGGCAGGAGTAATATTGAGTATTGTATTTCAACTAGCGCATGTTATCGAAGCAGCAGATATGCCACTTCCAGAACCTTCTGGAACCATGAAAAATACCTGGGCAATACACCAATTATTTACAACCGTTAATTTTTCTACTAAAAACAGAATAATGAACTGGTTTACCGGCGGTCTAAACCACCAAGTAGAGCACCATATTTTTCCTAACATTAGCCATGTACACTATACTAAAATTTCAAAAATAGTACGTGAAACGGCCTTAGAATTTAACCTTCCTTACAATGAGTACAAGACAACAAGAAAAGCTATTATAGCGCATTTTAAACACCTTAAACAAATGGGGCAAAAACCTATTTTGTCTGCTTAAGATTATGAATAGTAAACTCTCTAACAGAATAAATAACATGGCCACCTCTGCTACCCTAGCAATGGCAGCCAAAGCAAGAGAATTAAGACAAGCTGGAGAAAACATTATAGGCCTAAGCCTAGGAGAGCCAGACTTTACAGTGCCAGATTTCGTGAAAGATGCAGCCATTAAAGCTGTGGAAGACAACTACCACTCCTACACTCCTGTAGATGGTTACGCAGATCTCAAACAGGCAATTATAACAAAGTTTAAAAGAGATAACAGCCTAAACTACACGCCGTCCCAAATAGTTGTATCTACTGGGGCAAAGCAATCACTTTACAACCTTGCACAAGTGTTATTAAACCCTGGTGATGAGGTGTTACTTCCAGCGCCTTACTGGGTAAGCTACAGTGATATTTCTAAGGTAGCCGGTGGTGTTCCTGTTGAGATAAAAACCTCTATAGACAGAGATTTTAAAGTTACACCCCAGGAGCTTGAAAAGGCCATTGGCCCAAAAACCAAAATGATGATTTACAGTAGCCCTTGCAACCCAAGTGGCTCGGTGTACAGTAAAGAGGAGCTAAGAGCTTTGGCTGATGTCTTAGTGAAATATCCAGATATTATTGTAATTAGTGATGAAATTTATGAGCATATAAATTTTACGCAACAGCATGCGTCAATGGCGCATTTTGAAGACATGTATGACCGCACAGTGACCGTAAATGGAGTCTCTAAAGCCTTCTCTATGACAGGTTGGAGAATTGGTTATATTGGAGCCCCTGAGTACATCGCTAGAGCTTGCAATAAAATGCAAGGTCAAGTAACTAGTGGCGCCAATTGTATTGGTCAAAAAGCTGCTGTTACTGCTTTAGAGAATCCTCCAAGTAAAATTAAATACATGATAGACGCATTTAAAGAGCGTCGAGGCTTAATTTTAGGATTACTTGCAGATATAGATGGTTTTAAAATTAACGAGCCACAAGGAGCCTTTTATGTCTTTCCAGATATTTCTTATTACTTCGGAAAAACCCTGCGTGGTACTACTATAAATAGTGCTACAGATTTCTCTTTGTTTTTATTAGAAAACGCCAAGGTAGCAACCGTAACGGGTGAAGCCTTTGGTGACCCTAACTGTATTAGAATTTCTTATGCCGCATCTAATGATGATATTACGGCTGCTATAAGTCAAATAAAAGAAGTATTGGCCTAAAAACTCAACTCTTATTAAATAAAAAAAGCACTGATTTCTCAGTGCTTTTTTTATTTAAAATATATCGTCTTACTGTACTAATAAACTTTTGTTTGCTGTACCACTTGGTGTTGTGATGCTCACAATGTAGGTTCCACTAGATACAATAGGCTGTATTGTAAATGTGTTTTGAGCACTTGTTTTTGTGTACACAACACTACCTAATATATCATAAACAACAACAGTGGCCGAGGCAGTATCTGAAGCTAAAGCTATATTTATTTGAGATCCTGTGCTTGGATTTGGATAGATGTTAAAATCTACAACTGAAGTCTCTTGAGTACCTAATGAACACTCCATTACAATAGCATTAGCACTTGCAGGTATTGTGTTTGTAAAAGTTGATAAATTGGCAATAGGCCAAATATCATTAATAAGTAAGGTGTTATCTGCACCTATTAAACAGTAGGTTGGATAAGCCGAAATACCCAAGTTGGTGTCTACAGCTCCTGCTCCACCCTCTGCGCTAACTGCCGGTGCGTGAGTAAAATCTCCACCAAAGGCATTTTCAAAGGCAATTACCTCTGCATCACTATCTGTACCGTTGTTAACAGACAACATAAATAGATTTCCTTGATTACACCCATAGGTGTCATGGAATTCGTTAAAGATAGGTGTCGTTGTTTGACAAGGACCACAAGTATCAAAGAAAAAATCAAGGTAAACATATTTTCCTTGAGAGGTTAAATCATAAAGATTCCATGTATTTCCATCTGTGTCAGTAACAGTGAAATCATCTACAACATCTCCAACATTGTAATTTTGTACTTGAGCAAAAAGCCCAGTAGCAATAAGGGCAAATAATGCACTAAAAATAATTTTTTTCATGATTTTTTTTGTTAAATATAAGAGGAATAATACTTTAAAACAAAAAAAATAAACAATTAATACACTTTAAATATTTATCTATACAACTACCCAAACAAGAGCAAAAAAAACGAATCCACTAACCAGACATAGAAATAAAAAAATGATTAATTAATAGTAACTTTGTTTAGTAACATAAACAATTTATATCATGGCAAAAATCCTGCTATTAGGATCTGGAGAATTAGGGAAAGAATTTGTAATTGCTGCACAACGAATAGGGCAATATGTAATAGCTGTAGATAGTTACAATAATGCTCCTGCCATGCAAGTGGCTCATGAGTTTGAAGTCATTAACATGCTTGATGGAGATGCCCTAGACAGCATTGTTTTAAAGCACAGGCCAGACTATATTATCCCAGAGATAGAGGCAATTAGGACAGAGCGGTTGTACGACTATCAAAAGCAAGGATACACCGTTGTACCTTCTGCCAAAGCCACAAATTACACCATGAATAGAAAAGCCATAAGAGATTTGGCTGCTAAAGATTTAGATTTGCAAACAGCAACATATAACTATGCTAGTTCTGCCCAGATGCTGAAAGATGCTGTGACACAAATTGGTATGCCGTGTGTAGTAAAACCATTAATGTCTTCCAGCGGGAAAGGGCAAAGCACCATAAAAACCCAGGCAGATATAGAAAAGGCTTGGTTGTATTCTCAAGAAGGATCTAGAGGAGATGTAGCCGAGGTAATTGTAGAAGCTTTTATAGATTTTGATTATGAAATCACCTTACTTACAGTTACTCAGAATAATGGCCATACCTTATTTTGCCCACCCATAGGGCACAGACAAGAAAGGGGAGACTATCAAGAAAGCTGGCAACCAGCCTTAATGCAAGACCATCATTTAAAAACAGCCCAAGAGATGGCCAAAAAAGTCACAAAGGCATTAACTGGTAATGGTCTTTGGGGTGTAGAGTTTTTTATCTCTAATAAAAACGGGGTTTATTTCTCTGAACTCTCTCCAAGGCCTCATGACACAGGAATGGTAACCCTTGCAAACACTCAAAATTTTAATGAGTTTGAACTGCATTTACGGGCTATTATTGGATTACCTATACCAGAAATAACACTAGAGAGAAATGGTGCTAGCGCAGTACTGCTGGCGTCTGCAAACTCAGAAAATCCAACTTTTGAAAACCTAGAGGTTTTGGCAAACGCTCCAAAGACAGATTTTAGACTTTTTGGAAAACCAACCTCAAGACCCTACAGAAGAATGGGAGTTGTGGTTTGTTATGATACTATAGATAGTGATGTGGCAGCTATCACAAAAAAGGCAAAAGAACTGGCAGCAAAGGTAAAAGTTCTTCCTTAAGTTTATTGTTTTTTAAGCTGAGCAAGGGTTTTATAAAAATCTTCTTGCACGGGTCTATCTTTAGGGATTTCTCTCAAGGGTTCTACTTCACGCAGTGTATCGTGACAATCTTTAGGAAGGCTTTGGTATAATTTTGTGCCAGCTGTTTTCCAAGCAAGCATTTGCTGGGAAACCTCTTTAATAGCCTTGGCAGGATTTCCAACTATAAGCTGTCTTGGGGCAAAGACACTCTCGGCTTTTACAAAAGCCATAGCACCGACAATACACTCATCTGCAATAACAGCACCGTCCATGATCACACTATTCATGCCCACCATAGTATTACGCCCTAAATTAGCGCCATGTATAATTGCGCCATGACCCACATGAGCGCCTTGTTTTAAAACAATAGATTTTCCAGGAAACATGTGCACAGTACAGTTTTCTTGTACATTCACGCCGTTTTCTAAAATAATTTCACCCCAATCTCCACGAATAGCGGCACCTGGACCTATATAACAGTTCTCACCAATAATAACATTACCAGTAACTGCCGCAAGTGGATGTACAAAACTAGATTCATGTACTACCGGAATATGGCCTTTAAAAGAATAAATCATTTGAATGTTTTTAAAGTCTTTTTGGTAAAATCACTGAGCACCAATCTTCCAGAAATTACAGCACGATCTGCAAGCAGAGTATCCCAGTGCTGTGTCCCTGCCCACATTACTTTTTTCATTTCAGCCATAGCCTCAGGGTTATAAGTACATAGGTTTTCTGCAAATAATTGTACGGCAGTATCTAGGGCCTGGGTTGATTCATGCACACTGGCGTACAACCCCTTTTGTTGTGCCCACTGAGCGTCATAGAAGGAATTGGCATCAATAGCAATTTGAGACATACCCGTTAAACCTAATTTACGCTCCACAGCAGGTCCTACTACAAAAGGACCAATACCAACATTTAATTCACTGAGTTTTATGGAAGCAAACTTACTAGCCATACAATAATCTGTAGCACTGGCAAGACCTACTCCACCTCCTACAGTTTTACCTTGTATACGGCCAATAATAAATTTAGGGCATTTACGCATGGCATTGATAACATTGGCAAAGCCACTAAAAAATATCCTTCCTGTCTCTGGGTCATTAATGCTAACTAGCTCTTTAAAACTAGCTCCGGCACAAAAGGTTCTATCTCCACCACTTTTTAAAATAATAACCTTTACAGCATCGTTTTCTCCTGCTTGGGTAATAGCATCTGCAAGTTTGGCCAGCAAATCTCCGGGCAAACTGTTGTGCGCTGGGTGGAAAAACTCAATGGTTGATATGCCGTCTTGTATATCGTGTTTTACGTAAGGTGCTGTCATAATTTTAGTTCAAAAAAAGGATGTTAAATCAAGAAAAGTTGTTGTAATACTATTTTTACAACTACTAATCTAATAAATTAAATTGTTCGAAATGATGATTCAGATGTTTGCGCTCCAATAAATACCACTGGTATTTATTTAGTTCTCCAAAAACAAGATTCTTTAAAACCGCATCAGGATTTTGTGTAAAGAAATCTAAATACCTATCTCTTTGTTGTAAAAACTTGGTTATGGCAGTCTCTAAATCTGGGTGTGTTAAGCTACCCAGCGTGTCTTTCTTTAAATGTGGAAAGTTAGAATTTGCTGGAAACTTCTCATAATTATACAAACTATCTCGGGTTTTCTCTAGGTACTTCTCTGGTGTACTAATATCAAAATCTTGCAGCTCACCAGAGGCTATTTTATAAGTATACTCTAAATGCTCCACCATATGCTGGGGCGTCATTATCCCCCAGGCTGGTTTACTTTCTAGAGTGAGTTTAGCCAAACAAGATGCAATTTTAGGAGTGGGTAACTCTACAAATACCTCTTGTTTTTTTTCTACCATGGTCAAAATGGTGGCAATACACACCAAAGGATCTTCTTTTTCTGCTGTTTTTGGAAGTAATGCATTGGCTTTATCTACATTGGTGTCAAACACCTCAACATACCATTTTACAATACCACTTGGGTGTTCCTTGCCTCTAGCATCTCTATCAACCTTTTGCTTGCAAGTTAATCTCACATAAAGTGTGTCATTGTTATAAATAGGACGTAAAAAACGAATTTCCTCAAGCCCATAATTTGCTGCTACAGGGCCTTTATTAGGGTATACAAATAATCCTGCAGCCATAGAGATAATAAAATACCCATGTGCGGTGCGTTTTTCAAAAATACTGCCATCAAGACTCGTGATGTCTGTATGTGCGTAGAAATGATCCCAAGTAATATTTCCGAAGTTTACAATATCTGTATCTGTGATGGTTCTGTTATGCGTTTTTAAGGACATACCTGGTTGGATATCTTCCCAGTGGTAGGTAAAAGGATGGGCTGGAGCCTCAATATAAGCTGCCTTAGGCTGGTAAATACCTGTTACCTTTGTTAGGCTTGTCGGGCTTCCTTGAATGGCGCAACGCTGCAAGTAATGTTTTACACCGCGCATACCTCCCATTTCTTCTCCACCTCCAGCACGCCCAGGCCCTCCATGAATAAGACTTGGCAGGGGAGAACCATGACCTGTACTTTGGGCGGCACTCTCACGGTTTAATATTAAAATACGTCCATGATGGCTAGCAGCGCCCACAGCGTAGTCTCTCGCTGTGGTATCATTATTGGTTACTATAGAGCTCACCAAAGAACCCTTACCCATCTTAGCCAAGGTAATGGCATCTTGCAAAGTATCATAAGGCATCAGGGTGCTTACTGGGCCAAAAGCCTCTATGATGTGCGCATTTTCGTTTTGTAAAGGAGTATCTTCTCGCATTAAAATAGGCTTTAAAAACGCCCCTTTTTGAGCATCTGCACCTAGTACCTTAAACTCATCAAAATCTCCATATACCATTTGAGCTGTCTGGGCAATTTTAGCAACTTGCTCTTTTACAGATTCTCGTTGGCTAATACTTACCAAAGAGCCCATGCGCACCTCTTTTAATCGAGGGTCACCAATGGTTACTTTGTCAAGTTGTTTGGACAAGGCGGCTTGTACATCATCTATCAAATCTTGCGGCACTATAATACGGCGAATGGCAGTACATTTCTGGCCACATTTTGTAGTCATTTCATTACGGACTTCTTTTATAAACAAATCAAATTCTGGAGTGCCAACAACTGCATCTGGTCCTAAAATAGCTGCATTGAGACTATCTGCTTCCATAGTAAATGGCACAGACTCTCTAGTTAATTGCGGATGGTTTTTAAGCTGCCTACCAATATTTGCAGAGCCTGTAAATGTTACCACATCTTGAGACCCAACGGTGTCTAAAATATTCTTAGCAGTACCACTGATGAGTTGCAGGGATCCTTCAGGGAGTATCCCTGAAGCTATTATCTCTCTTACCACAGCCTCTGTTAAATAAGCTGTTTGTGGCGCTGGCAAAACAACGGCTGGCATTCCTGCCATCCAGTTTACTGCGCACTTTTCTAGCATTCCCCAAACTGGAAAATTAAATGCGTTAATATGAACGGCAACACCTTCTCTGGGCACCATAATGTGATGAGCCATAAAACGACCTCCACCAGACAAATCTATAGGATCTCCCTCTACATGATAGGTTTGATTAGGGAATAACTTTCTAAGAGAAGCATTGGCAAATAAGTTTCCAAAACCTCCTTCTATATCAATCCAACTATCTCTTTTTGTAGCACCAGTACGGTAGCTAATTTCATAAAAAGCTTGCTTTCTTTTTGTAAGATACATGGCCAAACTCTTGAGCATATTTCCTCGCTGTTGGAAGGTCATTTTACGTAATGTATCCCCTTTATCACGGCCATATTGGAGTATAGAAGCAACATCTAATCCCCTTACGGTAGTACTGGTGAAATGTTCGCCAGTAATGGAATCAAAAACAGGAATCCCTTCTCCGTTTCCAGATTGCCATTGGCCTTGTACATAATGTTGTGTTTTTTGTCCCATGATGCTTGTCTTGTGATTACTTCTTAAATTTCAACCAAT
>Ga0213868_10001828_pt1 | contig 20511 bp, 19 predicted proteins | sample PICome_9_FD_160087 | JGI IMG/M metagenome (GOLD analysis project Ga0213868, IMG submission 160087) | Coastal seawater microbial communities near Pivers Island, North Carolina, United States - PICO127 | ecosystem: Environmental > Aquatic > Marine > Coastal | place: USA: North Carolina...
TCCTGCAACCCCCACACTCGCTAACCTAACCCCACACCCAGCCCCTGTTGCGCATTTAGCGAGCCAGAGTGGCCGCAAGAAGTGGGTGAAGGCTAATTTTGGTGCTGTCAGACGAATGAGAACTCGCATCGGATCACTGGCGCAGCCTGAAACTATGCGCTCAATAGTTGGCGCCACTCAGTAAGAGCGGCGGTTCGATTGAGCTTGAAATTGTCTCGTGAGTAGAAGTGGCGTTCATTTAGGGCTGTACAATCAACCTAACCCCACACCCAGCCATCGTAGCGCCTTAAGCGGACCATAGCGGCCTCAGCAGGCAAACAGCCGCCTAACCGCATGTCAAACCAAACATGTTTGCAACGATGCGCAGACGTGCGGGCACGTGGCGGAATTAGCGGGTATGGTCAACCAAAGGGGGGACAAAAGGGGGGACTAATTCAATCAATAATAATTAATACGTTGATATATAGTATATTTACGATGTATTATGGTGCCCCCACACGGCAAAATTAACTTTAATAAAGTGTTTATTGTCAGATACTTAAAATAATACAGATTTCAAAAAGCGGTCCCAAAAGCGGTCCACGAGCAAGCAACCGCTCTCAATCAATCTTCCACGTTACGGAGTGAGAGTGCAAACCGAACGTACAGCATCACAGCCAAGCGGATGATCTCCGGGCTCGTTTTAAATTACCTGAATGGAGAGTGTTTTGTCATACGGAGAGGCTACGAGACCACCCTGCCCGTCTCAAGCTCGTTTTGTCTGACAGTGCCCTGGCGCAGCATTGTTCGTCGCTGCAGCGTGTCTATTTCTGCAATGCGGCCCGTCTCGCAGAAGCAGTCATAAACCATAGCAATGAGGCACCAACGCCATACCGGGCTTTCGCTGCCAAGCGCTTGGATTGGAAGGGAAAGGACGATCTGCCATCTTGCTGTGTAATAGGGTGAATGCCTGCTAAATGCGCTTCTCGGCACGTCCCTTGCGACCACTCATTACCGGTAGCTGTCGTCCTTGTCCCTCAAATCCACCCTTTGAGGGACAGACCCTCTGAAAGATGGCTATATCCGCGATTTCTTGGCTCAATCACTTCTCCCAAGGTTCAGGGCCCGCCGGGACTGTATTGCCCCGGCCACGGACTATGTCCCCTGCCTCATCATACATAGGGAGGGAGCAGATTTGTGCCGAGTATGTACTGCCGTCAATGCACTGCACACTCACGTCTGTGCCAGGTCCCATATCCGGGTCGTCCATTTGCACGATCGCAACGCCGCATTCCTGGTAGGGCGACCAGCTGGAAGAGGCCACATCTCCCACCATTTTTCCGCCTAACATGATTGTCCTGCCACGCCGGGCAGTACCACCCCGAACGCGCAATCCAAAGGTGTGGGATCGAGTATCGGCCGTTTGCAACGCCTTGCGACCAATAAACCCGGTCTTGTCCATATGCAAAAGATGACCCAGCCCTGCTTTGTATGGGGTGCACCCGACAAAGTCGGCCTGGCTCAGTAGTCCTGCCTCAATCCGGCGGGCCCGAAAGACCGGCGTGCCGGTCAGGATCATGCTGTATGCCTGGCCAGCCTGCCAAATGGCCTCGCCGATCTTTTCAGCGCAGTTTTCGGGTCGCAAATAGAATTCCCAACCCAGTTCATTGCTGAACCCTGTTCGGGTGATGATGACGGGCTCGCCTGCAATCGTCACCTCAGCGATATCAAAGTAACGCCAGGGGTCTGGAAATTCACCATCGATGACGTCACGCAGAACGTTCATCGACTCCGGCCCCTGTATCTGCGTCACCCAAACGTCAGGGTCGGAAATGGTCACATCCAGATCGCCAAGATGTGCTTTGTACCATTTGGTGAGTTCGCCATCGGCCTGCGTCATCCAGAACTTGTCATCTGCCAGCCGCAGCAACACCCCATCGGTGATGATTGTTCCATCATGATAAAGTACAAAATTGTAAGAGCACCGCCCAACCTTCACGCGGGACACATCGCGGGCAAAGACATGGTTGGCGAAGGCTTCGGCATCAGGTCCGGAAATCTCAACTGGAAATTCGCCGGTGTTGCGAAAGATGACTTTTTGCCGAACGGCCCAGTATTGTTCGTCATCGGTCACGTTGTTCAGGCGCTCGGGCGTCATGCGCTGATTATAAAGCGAATATTCCGGATCAAAGGGCAGCTCCATATAGGACAACGGATGCGGCTTCATTGTGTCGGACAGCTCGATTGGCCTGCGGTCTTCGACCGGGAGTGCCTTGATCGTGTAGCGGCATCGGAGGATAGTGTTGAGCATATGTTCGGTCCTGATGTGGTTGCTAACGCATGATAAAGGGGTTGGCGGCAGAGGTTTCATGGGCGATCCAGACAGATTTTACCTGCAGGAATTCATGGATGGCGTCCTGACCGCTTTCACGGCCCTGGCCAGAGCGTTTGTAGCCGCCAAAGGGAGACATGAAGCTGACCGCGCGGTATGTGTTCACCCAGACGGTGCCAGCTTTCAGCTGGTCCGACATCCGCATGGCCCGGCCAATGTTTGACGTCCAAACCCCGGCTGCGAGACCGAAGTCGATATCGTTGCCGATGCGAATGGCGTCCTCTTCGGTGTCAAAAGCAATAACGGACAAGATCGGGCCAAACACTTCTCGCTGCGCGATGCGCATGTCGTTGGTGACATTAGCGAAAATAGTAGGCTCGATGAATCGCTTACCCTTGATGCCTTCTCCGCTAAACGGTTTGCCACCCAGAACACATTTTGCGCCATCCTCAATGGCGACGTTGATGTAATGCAGCACCTTCTCAAACTGTGGCTTGGTCGTGACCGGACCAACATGGGTTTCCATCGACATCGGATCACCGATCGTGGCCTCACCTGCGACTTCGATCAACCGTTTCAAGAATTTGTCGTGGATCGAGCGTTGCACCAAGAGGCGTGATCCGGCTATGCAGGTCTGGCCGGTTGCGGCGAATATGCCGGAAATAGCTCCCATGACGGCGGCTTCGAAATCGGCATCTTCGAACACGATGTTGGGCGATTTGCCACCCAGCTCAAGCGTGACAGGCATGATCTTCTTCGCAGCCGCCTCATAAATTTTCTGCCCGGCAAAGTCGGAGCCGGTGAAGGCCACCTTGTCAACATCCGGGTGCTCAACCAGTGGTGCACCCACCTCTTGCCCGAACCCTGTGAGGCAATTGACAACGCCGTCAGGGATACCGGCTTCCTTAATCAACTCCATGAATTCCAATGTTGAAGCGGATGTAAACTCCGACGGTTTCACCACGGCCGTGTTGCCCGCTGCCAGTGCGGGTGCAAGTTTCCACGCCAACAACAAGAGCGGAGAGTTCCAGGGCGTGATCAAGGCCACAACCCCCAAAGGTTCGTGCTTGGTGTAGTTGAAGATACCGGGGCGGTCGGCAGGCAAAACAGCCCCTTCTACCTTGTCGGCGAGGCCGCCAAAATAGCGATACCACTCGGCAAGATACTTCGTTTGCGCGCCCATTTCGGCGATTAGCTTGCCATTATCACGAACTTCCAGCTCGGCCAGACGAGGGGCCTCTCGCTCGACAATCTCGGCCAGACGCACCAGCAATTTGCCTCTGGCTGTTGGGCGCAGGGCGGCCCAGTCGTCGCCTTCAAACGCAGCTTTGGCCGCAGCAACGGCGCGATCCACGTCTTGCGTGTTCCCACGCGCCACCTGCGCCCAGACTTCACCTGTATAGGGGTTGTCAGTGTCAAAGTAGGTGCCCGACGCGGGGGGAACCGATCCGCCATTGATGAAGTGGTTATACTTTTTCATGTCTGCCTCAGGTTTCGGGTTGAAAGACAATGCGGCCGGACACGCGCCCCGCCTCCAGATCTTCAACGGCTTGATTGATGCCCGAGAGCGGTCGCCGCTCGATCGGCATCTGCTTAATCTTGCCCGCCCGAACCATGTCGATGATTGTCCTTAACTGCGACAAGTTTCCCACATGGCTACCGCGCACTGTCATGGCTTTTTGTGGCAACCAGACTTGCGGCATTTTGAAATCTCCACCCGCCTGCCCAACGACAATATAGCACCCCGCCTTGGCCAGCGCGCGCACGGCGATGCGCCCGGTTGAGGCACCCCCGAACGTGTCGATCACTCCCATCAGGCGACCCTCGCTCATGTCTTGCAATTGCGCCACGGCATCGTCGCACCCCGCGTTCAGCGCCTTGGCCGCCCCCATCTCAAGCGCGGCTTCAAGTTTGGCATCGTCAATATCGATGGCAATGATGTTGGTGACACCCATGGCGTGCGCGATGGCCACGGCATTCATGCCAAGCCCGCCACAACCCATGATCGCCATCCAGGCGCCATCACGAAGCGGGCCCATTTTCTCAAGCGCATTATAGACAGTTATGCCCGAACAGGCATGCGGTACAACATGGGCTGCATCGAGACCTTCGATATCCACCAGGAATTTCTCGTGTTCGATCAGACAGTGGGTGGCAAATCCGCCCTTCTGTTTCAGCCCGATAATACGCATCGCGGCACAGTCGCTTTCACGGCCTTCTGCGCAGGCCTCGCAAGTGCCGCAACCGATCCACGGAAAGACCAGAACCTGTTGGCCAACGCTCACATCCTTGACCATTGGCCCGACAGCCTCGACCAGGCCGGCAATTTCGTGCCCGAAGGTCATCGGCAGTTGCGCACCACGTTCGGCAAAGGTCAGTCGACCCTCTTCGCCCAGGTCCATGAACCCCTTTTGCACATGCAAATCTGAATGGCACAGACCAGCCGCTGTGACCCGGATCAAGACTTCTGAACCGGCAGGCGCTGGCAGTTCGTTACTGCGTTCCTCAAAAGGGTGGCCCCATTCAATGAGATCGTAGCTGATGTATTCGGTCATAAGGGTTTCTCACAGCAGTGAAGGAATGAAGGTGACGATACTCGGAACAAGATAGAGTATGGTGATCGTAATCGCAAAGATTGCCACGACGCTCCAGGCGGCACGATACGTCTTGCCCATAGGCAAAGAGGGCGACGCTGCCTTGAGCGCAAATAGCGCGTAACCAAAGGGTGGGGTCACTGAGCCAAGCGTCACGTTGATCAGATAGATCGCCCAGAACCAGATCGGATCGAACCCAAACGCATCTGCGATCGGGGCAAAGATTGGCACGCTGACCAACATATAGGCAATCACATCAATGAACATGCAAGCCACAAGCGTGATCAGCATAATGGCGAGGAAAGCAGTAAGAACGGTCAGGTCTTGTGCCAGAAAGTATTTCAGAAAGCCTTGCGAGGCTCCGGTAAAGGAAAGAATCTGTGCGAACAAGCTCGACGCGGCAAAGATCGCCATGATTGAGCCCGTCAGAAGCGCGGCCTCTTTCAGGCTTTCAGCCAGAAACACAAAGCTCAGTTTTTTATAGAGCGCGGTGGTAATCAGGGCACCGACAACGCCACTGGCCGCGGCCTCCGATGGCGTGGCAATGCCAAGCAGGATGAACCCGATGACAGAGAATATAACTAGGAGGAAAGGAATACATTTCAGCAGGATCAAGCCGAGGCCGTCGCGCCCTTCTGTTTCGTCTGCCACATCTTCGGGTGCCAGGCTGGGATTTCGCCGGATGCGCAACCAAACGTAAAACCCAGTCAGGGTTGCGATCAAAAGACCTGGCAAGAGCCCGGCAACAAGCAATCCGGCGATGGAGACATTGACCAACGAACCAAGGATAATAACAACGATTGAAGGCGGAATAATCGGTGCGAGAGTAGCGCCCGAAAGAATGGTCGTAATCGAGAGTTCTTCATTGTAGCCGCGTTCGTTCATCGAAGGCAGAACCGAACGACCCAGCATTGCCGTTACCGCGACGATCGATCCGGACAGCGCTCCGAATATCGTGGACAGCGCAATCACCAAAAAGTAGAGCCGCCCGCGAACCCGACCAAAAATACGGTTGGCCGCATCAAAAAGTACATCGGTCGATCCAGAGCGAAACAAGAGGTCACCCATCAGCACAAACATCGCCACAGTACTGAGTGAAACAGTTGACGAGGCGGTCAGAACTGAGTTCGCTACCATTCCGTAGCCGTTCGACCCAAAGAGCACGAGTACCGTCCCGATGCATATCATGAAGAATGCAATGAATACGGGCAAGCCGGTCGCGAAAGACCCAAGCAAAAGCCCCAGAAGGATCAGAAGCGTTTCAGCCCAACTCATGTCTGTTCTTTCGCCGACAAAGCGGTTGTCAGGAAGATCACGGCGATAATCCCGAAGCTGATGGCTATCGGTGAAAGAAGCACCCATTTCGAGACCTGAATGACAGTGTTTGTCATAATCCCGGTTGAGAATTGTTTGAGCGCGGATGCGGTGATTATCCATGCCATCAGCGCTGACACACAGGCTGAGACGAAGGCCAGTACCCGGTCCCATGCAGCGGCTGCGCTTTCGCCCATTGCTTCAACAAGAAAGGTGATAGCTATGTGCTGCTTGCGGCGCGTGACCTCGGGTAAAGCGAGAAATATCATCACCGGCATAATGAAACTGATCACATCATTGCTCCACTTTGTGGGAGCATTCATCGCATAGCGCATGAAAATTTCCATCACGAAGAGGCCCACAATACCCGCCAAGAGAACCGCGGAGAGGATTAACATCCCCTCCGCAACGACCTTTTCAATCCGATTAAGTGCAGACATTTACTTGGTGAGACCTGCGGCCCGAGCCGTTTCACGGATCGCATTTGCCACATCAGCATCAGTCTCCATGGCCAGACCCCACATGGCTTCGGCCATCCAATCGCTGATGTTTGCTTGCTCCACTTCGTTCATGCTGGTGATCTCCATGCCTTTTTCTTGCAGCACGACCAGCTCATCGGCGGCGATCTGGGTGATTTCTGACAACGCATGCAGTTCGGTTTCTGCCGCCGCTCTGGTTATAGCGGCCTGTGTCTCAGCGTTCAGGCCGTTCCAGGTATCGAGATTCATATACATCCAGTTGCTGAGCGAGCCAAAATCGGGCTGCAGTACGTAGTCAGCGACTTCGTTCAACTTGAAATCGACGATACCCGCAGCACTCCAAGGCGCAGCATCGATTACACCATTTTGAAGCGAGGAGTAGATTTCGCCGCCACTGAGCGGAACCGGGCTGCCACCAAGCTTTTCGATGATGTTGATGTAGGACGCATTGGCACGCACTTTCATCCCATCGAATGAATGGTCTCGGCCTTCCACAGCTTGGTTGGTTACAAAACGGAACCCACTTTCCCCAAGGGGCATGATCCCAATCACTTTGATGCCAAGGGTCTGATAATATTCATCGAAAGCGTCGAAAATACCTGTTTCGCGCCACTTTTCCGGATCGACGGCAATGCCATCGGCACCCATACCGATTTTCGTCGTGCCCGCGTGATATGCAGGATGGGAGAAGACCAGATCGACGATACCGGTCTGAAGTGGCTCGATTTGCTCAAGTGGGCTGATCGACTCTGGTCCGATGATGCTGAATTCGACCTGGCCATCAGTGTACTCTCCAACCTTTGCAACAAAGGTTTCCACATTGACGCGATATGTCGCCTGATTGGATGCCCACGAACTGAGTAGCTTCAGATTTTCGGCCACGGCGCTTGATACCGAAAGGCCAAGCGCAATCGCCGAGACCAAACCCATTGTTTTGAATGTCTTGAACTTCATTGTTTCCTCCCCAAAAAGTGGGCACATTGACTGTTTTCACAGCCGTGCCGTTATCCCACCACTTTATGCCGGGGAGGGGTGATTGGAATTATAAGGGGATGATAGTTTATATAACAAAATTGTATTGCAAGACTTATTGGATTTCCGGAGGAGAGAATGCTCGATGTTGCGCTTGTGAGTCGCGCAACGCATCCACCTCCACCAGACAGGACTGGGCGATAGGCCCCTGCGCCAGTCTGGATGTGCCCTTGTCGATGGTCAACGTGTTGGGGTTGCCGTGTTGACAGGTCTGGCCATCGAGATCGAGCCAGGCACCGGTGGCGATTTGGATGACCTTGGGGCGGATCGCGTCGCTTAATATGAGTTCGGCCATGCAGGCACCTCGGGCGTTGTGGATACGGACGATCTGACCTTCATTTAACCCGCGCGCTGCGGCATCGTCGGGATGCATTGTCACCGGCTCGACACCCTTGGGTCGACCCGCGCGGCTGACGGATCCGTGATCGAACTGGCTATGCAGCTTGTTGCGCGGTTGGTTCGAGATCAGGTGCAGCTGGCTTGGTTCCGCACGGCCCAGCCACTCGACAGGTTCCATCCATGCCGGATGGCCGGGACAATCTTCATAGCCTAAGCCCGCAATGGTTTCCGAGAAGATTTCAATCTTACCGGAAGGTGTGTCCAATGGATTTGCCATCGGGTCTTTGCGGAATGCCTCCATCATGATTGTCGGCGTCTCGGGCACCGGAACCTTGACCCAGCCATCGCGTTGGAAACGTTCCCAGTCGGGCAGCTCAATTCCTTCTTTTGCCGCCTGCTGGCGCGAGCCCTCCCAAATCCAGCGTTGCCACTCTTGAGGTGTTCGACTTTCGGTGAACGCTTCTTCCACATCCATCAGGGCCGCGATGCCGCGCAGAATCTCATGATCGTCGCGGGCTTGGCCAATGGGTTCAATCGCCTGATCCATGACAACCTGATAGGGGTCTTTCGGTGTCAGAGCGAGATCGCTGCGTTCCAGCGGTGTCGTGCAAGGCAGAACAATATCGGCATGTTTTGCCAAGGCGTTCCAGCACCATTCATTCGCGATGATCGTTTCAGGTTTGGCCCAGGCTTGTCGCATCCGGTTCAGATCCTGATGGTGATGAAACGGATTACCTCCTGCCCACCAGACCAGTCGAATATCGGGGTATTCATAGGATTGCCCGTCATAGTCGAAACATCCGCCGGGGTTCTCCAACATATCGGTGACACGGGCGACTGGAATAAAGTCCGGAACCGGATTGAAACCCTGCGGAAACGATCCAAAGTTGACCGATGTGCGGGTCAGCCCGGTATTGTTCATCGCCGAATAGCCAAAGCCCAACCCGGTGCCGGGTAGGCCGATTTGCCCAAGCATCGAGGCCAGTGCAATGGCTGCCCAGAACGGCTGTTCGCCGTGGTCTTGTCGGGTCAGAGCCCAGGCCACCGAGATCATGGTCCTGCTGCGCGCCATGCGCCGGGCCAGCGCACGGATCGTCTCTGCCGACAACTCGCAGATCTCTGCCGCCCACTCAGGCGTTTTGGCAAGCCCGTCCGTTTCGCCCGACAGATAGCCCGCAAAGCGATCAAAGCCGACAGTATAGCTGTCTAGAAAGTCGCGGTCATGTAAGTCTTCGCTGATCAGTACATGGGCCAGTGCCAACATCAAGGCCACATCCGTGTTGGGACGAATGGCCAGCCAATCCGCACCAACACGATCCAATAGGTCAGATCGCAACGGCGTGACATTGACAAAATCGACCCCCGCTTCCTGAGCCGCCATAAGACCTATTTTTTGCACGTGCGCGCCCGTACCACCCTGACTGATTTGGCCGTTTTTCAGCGGAACACCACCAAAGGCCACGAAGAGCTCGCAATCTGACGCGATACTCTCCCAGCTTGTGGTCGTGTCCAGATGACCCCGAAAGGTGCCCAAGACACGCGGAACCAGCACCTCGGCGGCGGCAAAGGAATAGGTGTTTTTTGAACTAGTAAAGCCGCCGATACAATTCAGAAACCGCTTGAGCTGGCTTTGTGCGTGATGAAACCGCCCGGCGCTGGCCCAGCCATACGAGCCTGCATAGATCGCATGGTTGCCGTGCGCATTGCGCACGCGGTCGAGTTCTCTTGCCACCAGCCGATTTGCCTCATTCCAGCTGACTTGCACAAATGGATCTGTGCCGCGTTTGTTGCCCGCAGTACCCTGCCCTCCTTCAAGCCAGCTTTTGCGCACCATCGGTGCCTTGATCCGCGTCGGCCCATCCAGCACGTCGACAATGCCGGGTCCAATCGGCGACGGATCCGGGTCTTGCTCGAAGCCCCGAAGGCCGGTGACATGGCCATCAGTCACCTCCACCCGATAGGTGCCCCAGTGCGCTGAGGTCAGCAATTGTCTTTGCGTCACAGTTTTTCGCCTTTCTATCAGTGCAATGGCAAGATCAGCCCTGCTCGATCGGCCCGTTTACCTTCTTCCACGCGGCCACGCCGCCGGTCAGATTCACAACCGGATGGAGCCCCATCTCTACGGCTACTTTGGCTGCGAGTGCCGATCGACCGCCTGATGCGCAATAGAACACATAAGTCTTGTCTTGGTTGAAGGCAGGGATATGCGCCGGGCTTTCGGGGTCGATATGAAACTCCATCATGCCGCGCGACGATGCCACTGCGCCGGGGATGCGCCCGGTTTTGATCTGCTCAGTTCTGTCACGAAGATCGACAAAGACATGGCTGTCGCCGTTCACAAGAGACAACGCCTCGTCCACACTGAGAGCAGGGACAGCGCTGAGGGCTTGCCTGACGAGGTTTTTGGCGCTTTCGGTGATGGTCTGGGCCATTGAGGTGTCCTTTGTTTTCAGTTTCCGCCGCAGGAGGTTGAGCAAGGCAGTCATGGGCCAGTCAATTGGTGTGGCGGCAGCACAGCTGCAGGCGTGCAGTGGTTTCTCATTCATATTTCCAAATCCAGCCTTGGTTTCCAGAAGGGTCGGAAGAGTTCGATTTTGGGGCAGCGGTCCATGACGACCGCAAGGCCTGCGTCTTCTGCCAGCTTGGCTGCCGCATGATCAACCACGCCAATCTGGCCCCACAAGATCTTGGCACCAATGGCGATCGCCTCTTTGGTCACGCCCATTAAATCCTCGGGGCGGCGAAACACCTCGACCATATCCACAGGTCGGTCGATGGCAGCAAGCGAAGGGTAAACCCTGATCCCGCGAATCTCCTCCAAACCGGGCCGTGGATTAACCGGGATCATGTCATAGCCAGTTTCATGCAACACCCGCAGCACGCCGTAGCTGAATTTGGTCTTGTCCGGGCTCGCACCGACCATGGCGATTGTCTTTACGGATTTGAGGATACCTTGCAGGTAATCTTCGGAATAAGGCTGAGTATGATCCATCTCAAACCTCCTTTGGCGTGGCGATATCCGCCTTAAGCTCATGTGCAGCAAGCGGGTCAAGGAACGGATTGCGGTAAAGCTGGTCGTGGCTTTCCACCCCGATTTCCAGGGTTATGTCCGATGTCGCACGCGCCACACACAAGATCACATAGCCGTTCGCAATCTGCCGGTTGTTGAGCGCGACCTGACGGCGCTGATCCACCTCACCAGCCGTCAGTTTCGCCGCGCAGGTGATGCAGCCGCCGTATTTGCAGCCATAGGGCAGATCCACCCCTTGTTCGCGCAAGGCATCAAGGAGTGGACGTCGCGCCTCGACCTCGTATGTCGCATTGTCTCTGTTCGACAAGGTCACGGTATGTGTGGTCATAGCCAAATGTCGCTTGTGCAGTCGCCGCCGGGATAGCGGGCTTCGTGGCAGCGGCTGGGGCCGTTGGGCTCTTTGCCGAAGTCGACAATGAAGTCCTTGTTGATCGACATGCCTCCATTCACGGGATCACAATTGATCATCACCATAACCCCGCCCCGTTCACGGATTTCAGGATAAAACTGATTGTCCCAGGTCGAGAAGAGTGAGGTCGTCACGTAAAGCCGTTTGCCGTCAAGGCTCAGCTGGAACATCTGCGGCCCCCCCGCCATTTTCACCGCGTTCACCTCGGGCGCACGGCCCAATAGCCCGCCCATCCAAACCTGGCCGGTGAGCTTTGGGTTATGCGGGTCCGAGATATCGTATTGGCGCATGTCACCGTGCAGCCAGTTGTTGAGATAGAGGAAACGATCATCCATCGACACCAAAATGGCCGACATCACCCCCGGCACAGGAATAGGCCATTCGGGGTGCGGCTCGTTTTCGACGTCGATGATTTTTTCCCACTGCCATTTGCCGGCATCATCCTTCCACCAGTGAATGACGTTCGATGACAAAGCCGCACCGCAAAACCCATGCGTGCTGTCGGGATTGTGGTGGAACTTCACTTCCAGTGGGATCAGACCGTCTTCGCCCAGATACATGGTTTCAATCGGGACGCGCTTCTCAAAGTCCCAAAAATGCAGCTCGCGACCGTATTTCAGGTGGCCAACTTCCTCCAGATCAAAGCCCGGCATAAAGGTATTTGGCGCTGCCCATTCCGAACTGACCATGATGTTATGACGCGGCTGATACCAAAAATCATAGCCAAACTTGATGTCGCCCATCGAGTTTTCCCACCGGCCAAGAATCTCGAAGTCCTTGTTGAGGTGCAAGTATCCACCGGGGGCTTCGCCCTTGGCGTTGCCCAAGAACGAAATAATGATCTCTGAGCCCAAGCAATGCACCGTATGGGGGCCGGACAGATCCGCCTTCGCCTTGATCTCGGCCCCGTCGACCACCTTATGCAGGCGCGGCGCGCGCGGATCAGTGGCCGTATCCACGATATGGATGTTGTTTGAGCGCACGCCAGGCAACAGTAGGTATTTGCGCGACATGCTGCCATCGTCAAAACAGCTTGAGCAGGCGTTCCAGCCCATATGATGCAACTCATCCCCGATGCCCGGCATCTCAAGTCGGTGAATAACCTGACTATAGGTCGGGCTCTCGGGGTCTACATCGACCGTCGCCAGATAATCGGGCTTCTGAATGCCCGTCCCGGTGTAAATCGCTATTGTATACAGCAGCTTCTCACGCGGGGCCCTTATCGCCTCAGTCGGTGACGCATAACCAGGTCCGCAACACTCCATAACCTATCCTTCCGTCCGGTTGGCTATCGCGACGATACGATACATATCCCGCAAAACCGGCTTCTCGATCAGCTTGCCATCGATCACGAGTAATCCCGTGTCCGCCGCTTCGAATTCGGTGATAATCCGGCGCGCACGGGCGATTTGCTCATCGGTTGGTGTAAAGACCGCATTTAGCGCAGCAATTTGCTTGGGGTGGACCGAGCCCTTACCGGCAAACCCCAGATCGCGCACCTGCTCGGCTTCGACCCGCATGCCATCAGGATCATCGAGATCCAGAAACGGAACGTCAATGACGTCCAAACCAGCCGCGGCCGATGCGTGAACCACACGTGAACGAGCATAAATCATCGACTGGAAACTGTTCTGGCACCGCAGCTCAGCCGCCATATCCACACCGCCAAAGAACATCGCATCAATCCGAGGTGAGCATTTGGCGATGTCAAAGGCTGCCTCGAGCCCTTCGTTGGTCTCAATGATGACATGCAGTCGCGTGGTATGGCCCGCCTCAGTCAACAACTGATCCAACATGACAACTTCATCAGGCGTACGCACCTTGGGCATCATCAATGCAGGCGGCGGGGTTGCGCTGGCCAACACGGCGTTCACATCTTCGATCCCAAATCGTTCCCGCATCGAATTGATGCGTACAATGCGTTCCACGCCATCATCAGCCTGCGGCACCTCAAACAGCGCCAGCGCGTTTTCCCGCGCCTTCGCCTTGTCCTTGGGGGCGATGCCGTCCTCAAGTTCAACGCAAACAATGTCTGCACCGCTGGCCAGTGCTTTGGGGTACATGTCTGGTTTGAGACCCGGCGTAAAAATGAAACTGCGCCTCGGGCGCGGGTTATTGGCTGACATTCGGTATCCATTTCATTCTCGTGTTTCTGACAGGTGGCAATGCATCCAATTCGATGGAAGCTTGGTCATTTGGGCTACTTCCAGCCACAGTGTATCGGCCGTCGCATCACCCAGAAGGCTGGCAACTTTCGCGCGCACTCGTTCTTCGCGAGTCTCATACTCTTGCCGCGTTATAAGATCATGCCCGCGCGTCACGACCGTTCCGCCATTGAGAACCACACGTACCCCAGCGGCGCTTTCGGCAATCAGCGAGGTTGTCTTTATGCGTACACGGTCGTGTAGCGCCAGAATTTTTGCATCCTGACAAACCGCATCGTTGAACGTATCCATCCGCGCAGTATCATGCTCGTACATCACCAGCGCCGCAACCATTTGGTAGCTGAACTTAGCCTCTAGTCCGGTATCAGGATTTGTGATGTTGCAGATGTCCAGATATTGTGGGTGCACCGTGATCTCGATCTCTTCTATTTCTGCAGGGCGTATCCAATGCTCGTTGCGAAGACTGATCAACGCCTCAAGAGCAGCGTGAGTACCGTGGCAACAGGCGTGAAACTTGTGGCTTACATTTTCAAATAGGTAGGTTTCGTCCAGCCCATCAAAGGCAAAATCGTCAAACCTGCCATGATGCGTTTCGCCGTAGCCCTGTGCGCCTTCAAGCCCCTGTTGTGCGGCGCTCAATCCACGGCTTGCCAATAGCGCCACTTCTACCCCGTTCGCCGCTGCGATCCCGGCATGGAAGGGTTTGCCCATGGTGCCAAACTGTGCCTTCACGCCACCAGCCGTCGAGGCCGCCAATCCCAACGCGCTGCGCGTTTGATCCGCCGACAAGCCCAGCAAACGGGCCGAAGCCATCGCAGCCCCAAACGTGCCAGCCGTTGGGGTGACATGAAAGCCCGTGTGGTAATGATCACGACCCAGCCAGACACCGATACGCACCGCCAGTTCCATGCCTCGAAGGGCGGCATCCGCGAACGCCTTAGGGCTGGCCCCCAGCTTGTCTGCAATCGCAAGGGCTGCGGGAATGACGGCAGCGGAAGGATGCCCCAGCGAGGCGAAATGCGTATCATCGTAATCCAAGGCATGGCTCGTGGTCCCATTGACAAGCGCCGCGGCCCGCGCCGGTAGACGCTGGTTCAGGCCGATCACAAAAGCTTGCTCAGTCCCGCCATCTTCTTTGGCCCCCCGCCGCGTGATCCGGCTGACGGGTTCGTTCCAACCGGCCAGGGCCACGGCCACCCAATCGACCAGTGACAGCCGAAAGATATCCTGCGCGGTATCCGGTACGTTAATGTCCGGCGCCTCGGTGATGAATTCGACAATTACATCAGTGATATTCGTGCGTTTTGTCACCTGCCGTCTCAATAAGATCGTGGCATATCAAGGACATGCTCAGCCAGGTAGCTCAGGATCAGATTGGTCGAAATCGGTGCCACCTGATACAATCGGGATTCGCGAAACTTACGTTCGACATCGTATTCCTCAGCAAAACCGAAGCCGCCATGGGTCTGAACGCAGGCCTCAGCAGCAGCCCAGCTGGCATCGGCGGCCAGCAGTTTGGCAAGGTTCGCTTCCTGTCCCGGATTGCCACCGGCCTCATAAAGCCGAATGGCTTCTCGTAGCATCAGTTCCGCTGCGCGCATCTGGCTGTACGCCCGTGCAATGGGAAACTGGATGCCTTGGTTCTGGCCAATGGGGCGGCCAAACACCGCCCGATCCGAGGCATAGCGTGACGCCCGTTCAATAAACCATTTGGCATCGCCAATGCATTCGGCACTCACAAGAATCCGCTCTGCATTCATGCCAGAAAGAATGTGCCGAAACCCCTTGCCTTCTTCACCCACGAGATTGGCGGCGGGCACCGGCATGTCGTCAAAGAAAAGCTCGGTCGTGGCATGGTTCATCATGGTTCGAATGGGGCGGATGATCAGAGATTTACCTCGCACCTCGCGCATATCAACAAGAAATACAGACAACCCATCTGTCTTTTTGGCCACCTGATCACGCGGCGTCGTACGGGCCAGCAGCAGCAAAAGATCTGAGTATTCTGCTCGGCTGGTCCAGATCTTCTGGCCATTCACAAAATATGTGTCGCCTTCACGCCGCGCTGTGCATTTGAGAGCTGTGGTATCCGTGCCGCTTGTTGGCTCCGTCACGCCGAAGGCTTGCAACCGCAACGACCCTTCTGCGATCTGAGGGAGGTATCGTTGTTTCTGATCTTCCGAGCCGTGACGCAGGACCGTCCCCATCGTGTACATCTGCGCATGACAGGCCCCTGCGTTGCACCCCGCCCTATGGATTTCCTCCAAAATAGCGGCACCGGCCGAAATTGGCAGAGACAGGCCGCCGAACTCTTCAGGAACAAGCGCGGCCAAGTATCCGGCTTGCGTCAACGCGGCGACAAATTCAGAGGGATACGCCTGCTCGCGGTCGCATTTCTGCCAGTAGGTGCCGGGGAAATCCAAACAGAGGCGCGCAACGCCTTCGCGAACTTCAGGGTGATCAAGCTCATAGGTCATCATATTGCCTTTGTTTCAGAGATTTGCGCGAATTCAGCACGAATGGAGTCAGTGTCTTGCCCGAGTGCCGGAACCGAAGTCAGGTTTCCGCTGCTCGTGCGAACCGGGAGGGCAGCCATATCAATCTCGATATCTCCGACACGCGCGCTTGTGTTTGTCAGGAACGGGTGGGTGGACAGGTCTGCGACCGAATTCAAGCGCCCATTAGCAATCTTGGCGGCATCCAGTCTTGCGAGAACACTGGGTGTGTCCAGCTTTGAGAAGGCATCGGTCACAATCGCATCCAAAGCCACGCGGTTGATGTAGCGTTCCGGGTTATCCTGGAATCTCGGGTCTTGTGGCAAGTGGGGCTGGTCCAACACATCCTTGCATAGGGCTGTGAATTCGCGGTTGCTTTGTACCGACAACAACACCTGCCCGCCATCACCACAGATAAATGCCCCGTAAGGCGCGATAAAGGAATGCTGCAAACCTGTTCGACCAGGTGCTCCGCCCATGTAACGGTGCGCCAGCAACGGCATGTTCATCCAATCGGCCATAACATCGAACATGCTGATCTTCAGGTCGATGCCCTCTCCGGTTCGTCCGCGTTGCAGCAATGCCCGCAGAATGGCTGAAAATGCCGTGAGCCCGGTCGATAGATCGGTCAGCGAAATACCTACGCGTGCAGGTGTCTCCTCGGTACCCGTGACAGAACATATCCCGCTCTCTGCCTGTACCAGAAAATCGTAGGCCTTCTTTTTTGCCGCCGCACCTGTGTCACCATACCCCGATATGGTGCAAGTGATCAGTCTAGGATTGTCCACCCGTAGCGCCTCTCCGGTCAATCCCATACGATCAACGGCACCAGGGGCCAAATTGGAAACGAACACATCTGCCTGGTGCAGGATCTGACGTATCAAATCAGTATCGGCGACGTCTTTCAGATTCAGACAAATCGATTCTTTTCCGCGGTTGAGCCAGGCAAAGATCGCGCTTTGCCCATCGGCCCCCGCGTCATATCCACGGGCAAAGTCCCCTTCGGGGCGCTCGATCTTGATGACACGAGCACCAGCATCGGCCAGCAGAAGGCCGCAATAGGGTGCGGCCACAGCCTGCTCCAGCGATACAACAACTGTCCCATCAAGTTCATTGTCTAAACCCATTGTACCCTCTGACTTAACTGCGCGAGAAACCACGCATACGCTTGAGAAAGATGAGGTATTGACAAAGATCGAAAAACAATAATGCAATTATAGCCTCTATATAATTTTGCGATGGCATGGCACAATGGATATCAAACAGCTCAAAACCTTCATCTGTGTGGCGGAATGCGGCTCGATCAGCCGAGCTTCGGATCGGCTGCGCATCGCTCAACCCGCATTGTCGCGGCAAGTGAAGTTGCTTGAGCATGAGGTTGGTGTTCCATTGTTTGACCGCCATGTGCGCGGCATGCACTTAACAGAGGCCGGCAAGGAACTGCTGTCGCGCATCTCGGGGCCGATCCATCAACTGGAGCAATCGGTCTTTGACATCAAATCGCTGAATGCCACAATCAGCGGTCAGGTGGTCCTAGGTATCCTGCCCACAATACCTGAAGCCTTTGCGGGTCAATTGCTGGAATTCGCGCAAACCGAATTGCCGGACATCACAATCCGTCTGCGCGAGGCTTATTCCATCAATCTTTTGGAATGGCTGCAGTCGGGCGATCTTGATGCAGCATTTCTTTACGGGCCTCCTTCGGCCTATCACCTGAATGCAACGGAACTGCTCTATGAGGATATTGTGCTGCTTAGCCCACCGGGAAGTTTACCTGATCATGGCGAGGAGATTGATATCAATGCCGTATCACGGTTGCCGCTGGCTTTGCCCAGCCGGCCGTTCGGGCCAAGGCTTATCATTGACCGCATCGCAAAAGATGCCGGAGTTCAACTGGCCAGCGCCTTCGACGTCGACAGTTTTCGGATTATCATTTCAATGGTCGAGGCCGGGCTGTGCCACGGGTTTATGCCTGTCTCAAGTGTGACGCGGCTGAAAGCGGCCAAACGCCTGGAGACGCGCAAGATCACATCAAGGCACGCCAGCCGCCACCTGATCCTTGCATACCCGTCAGATCGGCCCAATACCCGAGCGACCAGCGCTGTGATCAATCTGATCCGTCGCCAGATCGGTTTGATGATCGATAGCGGTGATTGGCCAGGACGTGCCTGCGCTGACCTTTTCCAGTTTCTGGGCGACGGCAAGCAATCGGAATAGATATGCCTTTTGAGTATGGTCCCAATCCATACATTTTATTTCCGGTATGGCTGTATCACAGATAGATTGGCAGGAATCCAAAGAGAATGCCCGATATGACGCCACCTGAAACCCTGATTGTTGAACCCATTGGCGATCACGTCCTGTTGGTAACCCTAAACAGGCCTGAGGCATCTAACGCCTTCAACTCACAAATGGCATGGGATTTGGTTAATCTGTTTGAAGGGCTGGCGTTTGAGCCCAAATCCACACGGGTTGTCGTTCTGACAGGCGCCGGAGAAAAGTCGTTTTGTGCTGGCGGCGATCTGAAAGAACGCAATGGCATGACCGACGAAGCGTGGCAGACGCAGCATGTCGTTTACGAGCGGATGATCCGCGCTGTCATTGCCTGTCCCTTGCCTGTCATCGGTGCCATTAACGGGGCAGCTTATGGTGGTGGCTGCGAACTCGCAGCTGCGCTCGATTTTATCTTTGTTTCTGAAACGGCACGCTTTGCTCAGACCGAGGTGCGTATAGGCATTATCCCTGGCGCTGGCGGCACCCAGACATTGGCACGGGCTGTTGGCGAAAGGCGCGCGAAGGAACTGATCCTGTCAGGCCGGGCTTTTTCGGCTGGCGAAGCCCATGACTGGGGTCTTGCCAATGCTGTCTGCGCCCCTGACGTGCTGCTGGAAAAGACGCTTGAGATGGCCCAAACCATTGCATCAAATGCCCCCATTGCCGTGCGACAGGCCAAACAAGCAATCCACAAAGGTTTGTCGATGAGCCTGATGGATGGGTTGGCCTTTGAGATTGAAGCTTACAATCGCACCATACCGACCGAGGACCGGCGTGAGGGGGTGCTTGCCTTCAACGAACGTCGCACACCTGCGTTCAAAGGGCGCTAGGGGATGAGTGGCGCGGTGACCGTTCGCGAAGTTGGTCTGCGTGACGGTCTGCAGCTGGTGAAAACCCGGCTTGATACGCACACCAAACTCGACTGGATCCGCGCGCAGTCCGCTGCGGGTTTTTCCGAGATCGAAGTCACCTCCTTCGTGCCCCCATCCATCCTGCCGCAATTTGCGGATGCGGCTGAGGTCATGGCAGGCGCCCTTGCCCTAAGTGATCTATTGCCGACCGCATTGGTTCTAAACCTGAAAGGCGCACGACGCGCGATCGAAGCCGGTGCCCGCAAGATAACCTTTGTTCTGTCCGCCAGCGAAGCGCATAACCAATCCAATGTTCGGCGCAGTACGGACGCATCGCTTGCGATGTTTCGGGAACTCGCCAAAGACATCAGCACGCAAGGGCACATAGAGCTTGCCGGCGCTATCGCAACCACCTTCGGCTGCTCCTTGCAGGGACATGTGTCCGAGGCACGTGTTGCCCAGATTGCCGAGGATATGTGTGCGGTAGGTGCGACCGAGATCAGTCTTGCCGATACTGTTGGCTACGCGCATCCTCGTCAGGTCGCGCGACTATTCAAAGATATCTCAGCCGCCACCGGGCCTGTGCCGCTTGCAGCCCATTTCCATGACACCCGTGGCTTTGGGTTGGCCAACGTCGTGGCGGCCTTTGACACGGGCGTTTTGCGATTTGACGCTTCGCTTGGCGGCTTGGGCGGCTGCCCCTTTGCCCCCGGCGCTTCGGGAAATATCGCAACGGAAGACACCGTGTACTTGCTTGAATGCCTTGGAGCGAAGACCGGCGTTGATATGAATGCACTGTTGGCATTGCGCGCAAAACTACCGTCTTGGCTACCGTCCGAGACGCTTGGCGGTAACTTACTCCATGCAGGCTTTGCGCACTCATAAACAGCCGATTGGAAAGCCGAGATGCGCCCATCTGCAAAGCGTTTGATATCGTCAGATGACGCGCGACCTCGGTTAGTTTGGATACATCACAGAAAGCCCATTCAGCAGTCGAAACCGTGAGGCTATGCCTTCGCCTTGTAGAAGACTTCCAAGCTGGGCCCAGGACCGACATGTCCGCTAGATGGCTTGATAGTTACACCGCCCCGGGTGCTAGGAGACAATTTAAAACTCGCATCAGCTTGCTAGCGCAGCTTAATTTTACGCCTCCAATTTCTGGCGCCAAGGTACTCGCAGACGCATCCATTTCAGCATCGGCAGCCTAACCTTTGACA
>Ga0213868_10001829_pt1 | contig 20511 bp, 16 predicted proteins | sample PICome_9_FD_160087 | JGI IMG/M metagenome (GOLD analysis project Ga0213868, IMG submission 160087) | Coastal seawater microbial communities near Pivers Island, North Carolina, United States - PICO127 | ecosystem: Environmental > Aquatic > Marine > Coastal | place: USA: North Carolina...
GCTCGAACTGCGCAACAAGAGTGACGGCCTTGATCAAGAGATCATGGCCAATATCAGCGCCCGTGCGCGCTGTGCCCAGGATGTTGCCAAGATCAAAAAAGAGCAGGGTGACGAGACCTATTACCGACCCGAGCGTGAAGCTCAGGTATTGCGATCGGTGATGGAAAAAAACAACGGTCCTCTGGGCGACGAAGATATGGCGCGTCTGTTTCGCCAAATCATGTCCGCCTGCCTGGCCCTTGAGCAGCCAATTAAAGTGGCCTTTTTGGGACCCGAAGGCACCTTTACTCAGGAAGCCACACTCAAGCACTTTGGCGACTCAGCAGTAACTGTCCCGAAAGCGGCAATTGATGAAGTGTTCCGCGATGTCTTGGCCGAGTCCTGCAACTATGGTGTTGTGCCCATCGAAAATTCTACCGAGGGCGTGGTCAGCCACACCTTGGATAGCTTTATTGATTCCTCAGTCAAAATCTGTGGCGAAGTTGAGCTGCGTATTCACCAGCACTTTATGATTGGTCCTAACACCAATAAAGATACAGTGACTCGCGTCTACTCTCATGCCCAGTCACTGGCTCAGTGCCGCAAGTGGTTGGATTCCAATTACCCCAATATTGAGCGTGTTGCTGTGAGCAGCAACGCTGAAGCCGCGCGACGAGTGCAGGGTGAGTGGAGCTCAGCAGCTATTGCTGGCGATATGTCCTGCGAGCTCTACGGTCTGGAAAAGCTCTGGGAAAAAATTGAAGATCTGCCAGATAACTCAACGCGCTTTTTGATTATTGGCCGCGAGATGGTGCCACCCAGCGGTGACGACAAAACCTCCATTGTAGTCTCGGTGCAGAACAAGCCTGGCGCATTGCATAATCTACTCGAGCCATTCCGTCGTCACGGTGTCGATATGACGCGACTGGAATCGCGACCTTCGCGGAACAGCAAATGGTCTTATATCTTCTTTATCGACTTTGCTGCCCATGTGGATGATCCAGCAGCCGCAGCCGTATTGGCTGAGTTGGCCGAAGATGTGGCGGAACTGAAGGTTCTCGGTTCCTATCCGCGGGCGGTTCTATAAGCGTCGCTATTACTGTCGATTTTAGGCCTGACTAGAGTGCTCGGCTCTAGTGCCGGCTCTAGAGTCGACTATAGTAACGATTAATCTCTTTATTTCGATGTGATCTGTCATGTTGCAAACTTCTCAAACAGCGCAGCCGGTGGTTAATCGCCTGGTTGTAATCGGGCTGGGGCTTATTGGCTCCAGTCTTGCATTGGCCGCTCGTAATGCCGGTCTCGCTACACAGGTAGTGGGTATCTCGCGGCGCTCCTCAACCCTGGATCTAGCCCTTGAAATGGGTGTGATCGATCGACCAGAACAGAGTTTGGCTGCCATTGCTCCTGAACTGGGTGCCGGGGATCTTGTGGTTATTGGTGTTCCGACTCTTACAGTTCCCGCGATGCTTAAAGAGTGCTCCGAGCTACTTTCAGATCAGGTCACCATCACCGATGTAGCCAGTGTCAAAGGCAGTGTGATGGCCGCCGCCGAAGAGATTTATGGCCGCCTGCCGGCACAGTTAGTTCCCGGACATCCCATCGCCGGTTCGGAAAAAAGCGGTGTCACCGCAGCTAAAGCCGACCTGTTTAAAGATCACAGAGTTATCTTAACTCCCCATGCCGATAGTGGTGAAAGCCATGTGCAGCTTGTGGAAAAGCTCTGGCAATCCGTTGGTGCTGTGGTCTCCTGTATGGATATTCGAGAGCATGACGAAGTCCTAGCCGCGACCAGCCATCTGCCGCATTTTTTAGCTTATTCATTAGTGGATACGTTGGCGAGTATGCGCGACAATCGTGAAATATTTCGCTATGCGGCAGGAGGCTTTCGCGATTTTACCCGCATTGCCGCCAGCGATCCGATCATGTGGCGAGATATAGCACTGGCTAATCGCCAAGCAATCCTCACCGTGCTCGATCAGATCATGGATAACTTTAGTGAGATGCGCAGCGCCATAGATACAGGCGACGAAACCTATCTGATGGATGTATTTACGCGAGCTCGCGATGCACGCAACCATTTTGGAAAATCAATCGACCCAAAGGCATTACAGCAAACTATGTCAGACAAAATAATAAATTATAGAGTCACACCCGGTGGCGTTGCCCAGGGTGATATTCGTGTGCCCGGTGACAAATCAATGTCTCACCGATCCATTATGCTCGGCTCGATTGCCGAGGGCATGACTGAAGTAACCGGTTTTCTCGAAGGCGAAGACAGCCTGGCAACATTACAGGCGTTTCGCGATATGGGTGTCATTATTGAAGGCCCAGAGCAGGGCCGAGTAGTGATTCACGGTGTCGGTCTTCACGGGTTAAAAGCACCGACTAAACCGCTCTATTTAGGCAACTCCGGCACCTCTATGCGTCTGCTGAGCGGGCTTTTGGCTGGGCAAAGCTTTGATGTAGAGCTCACCGGTGACGAATCCCTAACGGGCCGACCTATGGCCCGTGTAGCCGACCCTCTTGCCGAGATGGGGGCCGTAATAGAAACCGCACCAGGCGGAAGACCACCCATGCGTATAAAAGGTGGCAACAAGCTCAATTCGATTAATTATGTACTGCCTATGGCCAGTGCCCAGGTTAAATCCTGTGTCCTGTTAGCCGGGCTCTACGCGGAAGGTGAGACCTCAACTATTGAGCCCGCACCGACCCGCGACCACAGCGAACGCATGTTGCGCGGCTTTGGTTACTCGGTTGTCAGCGACGGCAGCAAGGCTTCTCTGTCTGGTGGGGGTTCATTGACCGCGACCCGCATTGATGTGCCCGCCGATATTTCCTCCGCGGCCTTCTTTATGGTGGCAGCAGCGATTACCCCAGGTTCAGATATTACCCTGCGCCATGTGGGGGTTAATCCCACCCGTATTGGCGTGATCAATATTCTGCGTCAGATGGGCACCAGCATTGAACTGTCCAACGAAAAAGAAGTGGGCGGCGAACCAGTAGCCGATATCAGAATCCGTTATGCCGAGTTAAACGGTATTGTGATTCCAGAAGATCAGGTACCACTGGCGATTGATGAATTCCCGGTACTGTTTATTGCTGCCGCCTGCGCCAAGGGCGAGACAGTACTGACCGGCGCCGAAGAGCTGCGGGTCAAAGAGAGCGACCGTATTCAAAGCATGGCCGATGGCCTTGTGACTCTAGGCATTGATGCCCAGTCCACAGCCGATGGTATTCGCATTCAGGGTGGCCAGCTTGGCAGTGGCACAGTCCACAGCCACGACGATCACCGCATTGCCATGGCTTTCGCCATCGCTGGCTTACGCTCCGCAGGCGAGATTGAAATTATCGAGTGCAATAATATTGCAACCTCTTTTCCCGGCTTTGTTGATCTAGCCACAGCTATTGGCTTGACCATTAGCGTTGAGACCCAGGAGTCTTAAATGGCTGAGGACAGCAAAGTGGTGGTGATTACCGTCGATGGCCCCAGTGGGGCTGGAAAAGGCACCATCAGTCGTATTGTTGCGAAAAAGCTCGGCTTCCATTACTTGGATAGCGGGGCACTCTACCGTCTGTTGGGTTTGTCTGCTGTTCGCCATCATGTCAGTGTCGACAGTGAAAAAGGTCTAATGGCCTTGGCTGAACATATGGATATTCGCTTTAAAACAGAAAAGCAGGGTGCTTTTAAGGTCTATCTGGAGGGCGAAGACGTCAGTCAGGAACTGCGCACTGAAGAGACCGGGCTGCTGGCCTCAAAGGTCGCTCAGTACCCGGGGGTCCGTTCAGCGCTGTTAAAACGTCAGCGAATGTTTGCACGAGCCCCTGGTTTAGTTGCTGACGGCCGTGATATGGGTAGCGAGATTTTCCCCACTGCAGAACTCAAGATTTACCTCACCGCAAGCGCCGAAGAACGGGCTGCCAGACGCTACAAAGAGTTGCTAGAAAAGGGCGAAGATGTTAGTCTGCCCGCCCTCGTAGCGCAGGTGCGCGCTCGGGATGAAAGAGATATGAGTAGAGACGCTTCACCACTGCGACCAGCAGATGGGGCGATTGAGTTAGATAGCTCGACCATGTCGATTCAGGAAGTGACAGATACAGTGCTTAATATCCTGGCTGTTAAAGGCATCAAGTAGCAGTTATGACTGTTATGAGTAATACAGAATTTTAGAAATTCAACACCAAAACGGGCAACGCAGCAATCGCCAGCTTTTATTGCTGTAGGCCTTTATTTTAACTGACCCGCGTAAACTGGCAGCGCGGAAAAAAGAGAGTGACGCTAGCACGTCTTCTGTCATATCTCTGTCAAAACTCAGGATCAACCCATGAGCGAAAATTTCGCAGATCTATTTGAAGAAAGTCTATTAACCGTTGAGATGAACCCCGGCGCCATCATTACTGGCGTAATTATCGATATCGATAAAGACTGGGTAACAGTCCATGCTGGACTGAAGTCTGAAGGTGTTATTTCGATTGACCAATTTTATGACGAGAAAGGCGTACTTGAAGTTGCCATTGGCGACGAAGTACAGGTTGCTCTCGAAGCCGTTGAAGATGGTTTTGGTGCTACTAAGCTTTCCCGTGAAAAAGCCCGTCGCGCAGAATCTTGGATCGAACTTGAAGCAGCTCACAAAGCTGACGAAGTCGTTATCGGAGTTATCAGCGGCAAAGTTAAAGGTGGATTTACTGTTGATGTTCGCGGCTTGCGCGCGTTCCTTCCAGGTTCACTTGTCGATGTTCGTCCACTGCGTGAGATTACTCACCTTGAGAACATCGAATTAGAATTTAAAGTTATCAAGCTCGATCCTAAGCGCAACAACGTTGTTGTCAGCCGTCGTGCCGTAATGGAGAGTGCAAACTCTGTAGAACGTGAAGAATTGCTGGCCAATCTCGAAGAGGGCGCATCACTCAAAGGTGTCATTAAGAACCTTACTGATTACGGCGCGTTCGTTGATCTGGGTGGAATCGATGGTCTGTTGCACATCACTGATATGTCTTGGAAACGCATCAAGCATCCTTCCGAGATGATCAATGTCGGCGACGAGATTGACGTTAAAGTACTTAAGTTTGATCGCGAGCGTAATCGTGTATCACTGGGTATGAAGCAGATGGGCGAAGATCCTTGGGGCGACATCAAAGGTCGTTACCCAGAAGGCGCACGTGCTAAAGCCAAGATCACTAACCTCACTGACTACGGTTGTTTTGCCGAGTTGGAAGACGGCGTTGAAGGTCTGGTTCACGTGTCTGAAATGGATTGGACTAACAAAAACGTTCACCCATCTAAGATCGTTAATCTGGGCGACGAAGTTGAAGTTATGGTTCTGGATATCGACGAAGAGCGTCGTCGTATCTCACTGGGTATCAAGCAGTGTCACACTAATCCTTGGGATGACTTTGCCACTACTATGGTTAAAGGCGACAAGATTTCAGGCAAGATCAAGTCAATCACTGACTTCGGTATCTTTATCGGCCTAGACGGCGGCATCGACGGTCTGGTTCACCTGTCTGATATCTCTTGGAACGAAACTGGCGAAGAGGCCGTTCGTAACTTCAAGAAGGGCGAAGAAGTTGAAACAGTTGTGCTCAGCATCGATGCAGAGCGCGAGCGCATCTCGCTGGGTATCAAGCAACTGTCTGACGATCCGTTCAACAACTATGTAACCGAGAACGACAAAGGCGCAATTGTTAAAGGCATCGTTAAAGAAGTTGATGCTAAAGGCGCCACTATTGATCTAGGCAACGACATCGAAGCCTACTTGAAAGGTTCTGAGATCTCTCGCGACAAGATTGAAGATGCCCGTCATGAGTTACAAGAAGGTCAAGAGATCGAAGCTCGAATCATCAATGTCGATCGCAAGACCCGTGCTATTAGCCTGTCTATCAAGGCTAAAGACGTTGCAGAAGAGAAAGCAGTGGTTAAAGCTCACCGCAAGGTTGAAGCTGATACTTCCTCTCCAGCAACTATTGGAGACCTGATCAAAGCACAAATGGACAAGTAAGGTTCTGCTGAGATCGAAAAAGGGTGGCTCTGCCACCCTTTTTTTCGTCTGCGAAATGACATATATCGAGGTTTTGCTTGTATAAATCTAAAACTTCAATAAAATCAAAGAGTAAACAACGACACCATTAACTTAACTCAATGGTATCGCCAGAGAATAAAAATCACTGAAGGCGTCATGACTAAATCTGAGCTAATAGAGAAAATCTCCGCCAGCCAAGACCAGCTTCCTCCCAAGGACGTTGAGCTAGCTGTACGAATGATTTTAGAGCGCATGACCCACGCACTGGTCACCAACCAGCGCACCGAAATTCGTGGTTTTGGCAGCTTCTCACTTCACTACCGCGCGCCACGCATAGGTCGTAACCCCAAGACTGGTGATGCAGTGGATTTGAGTGGCAAGTACGTACCCTATTTCAAGCCAGGTAAAGAACTGCGTATAAGGGTTAATGATAGCCTGTAATTGATTCATCCTAAGCCCCGTAACAGCCTCATAGCGCCTTCCCAAAACTAAAATATCTCCCAGTACCTAGTCTGTCATCCCGCCAGAGCCCCATAGCCTGTCATTCCGCCAGAGCCCCTTAACCTGTCATTCCGCCAGAGCCCCTTAACCTGTCATTCCGACAGAGCGTAGCGACGAGGGATCTCCAACCGCCATTACTCCTCTAAGCCGATAATCACTTCTACGCATTCGATTCCAACTCTACTATTCCAGGCTAGCCCAAAAGCCCCTCTCCACTTAACCTTGCTACTTGACAATTGACAGGGTACGGCTTAGCCGTATAGCATCTGTGAACACAATCATTGAAACAAAGACATTCACCGCCAAGGCGTCTAAAGTCTGGACGCAAAAGCACTATGAAGACTTTGTAGTCTAGATTGCCTGCAACCCAAGTGCCGGAGAGGTAGTCCCCACTCCGGTGGCGTTAGAAAGGTCCGCTGGGCCAAGGCAGCAAGCGGCAAAAGTGGCGGTGTAAGAGTTATCTACTTCAACACTGCACTCAAGGTGACATGGCTATTAACCCTATATGGCAAAAATGAACGTGAAACCATTCCCGCTCACGAGTTAAAGAAAATTAAGGAAGCAATCAATGGCTAAGAAAATGAGCGATGCAGGTCAGGCCCTATTAGATGACGTCTTAGGCATTAAAGCTGGTATGCCCGCGAAGATCTGGTCCCCAGAGCAGTTATTAGTAATTGCTGTTAGAAAACAGCTGCAAAAATCCCAGCCCGATTTTGCCAAGTTATTGGGTATTCCCGTCGGTACTCTCAGAGATTGGGAGCAAGGGCGCAAGCAGCCAGACAGTGCCGCAGTAACCCTAATTAGAGTTGCGCAAAGCCATCCTGAGGTGTTGGAGAGCTTAGCAGCCTAAGCAGCCTCTACCTCCTCGGCGCCTTAATATCATCCATAATTAAGACTGCAATTACCATGCAAACGTAGTGAGGAGGCTGCTCGGGTGGAGTGTAATTTGGCTATAGCGGCGGCGTTAGGAAGTCGGGATGCGGTGGTGATTGCTGAAAGGGATAGAGTTTGTGGTGGGTAGGCTTGAAGTGTCTTTCGCGTGTTGCCATTACGACTATTAGAGGCGTCTGACGCCTCATGCTTGGAGTAACCTAAGTGGTCATCCGGATCAGCGTTCAATGCCGTCTCAATAGTGATTTTAGTGAGCATCTGCCGAAACTCATTGAGGTCAGCTTCGGTTTTAATATTCTTCGCAGCTACTTTAGCCAGGTTCTTTATTTCATCAAGGTTCATCTGTCTATCCTTCCCTGTTTGGGGTTAATGATAGACAGTTACACAGATTTTTTTACAGTCTCTCAATATCACTCAGATAATTGTGTACCAGAATATTCCTAAACCCGCTAATTTGAGACCAGGGAATCTGATCGTATTGCTGTTTTTAACTGCTCGGGTAATTGTTGCGTCGCTTCTGACAGCGTTTGAAGATTTCTAAGGATGGCGTCGTAGAGGATATCATCGGTGAGTATGTCGCCTCGCGCCTGTATTCAGTTGATATTCTCGATACCATCGAGAATATGCAAAGCATAAGGTTGCCAGGCTTTACTCATATTTCTGCGGCCTCTTGCAACACATAGTCTCGCATATGGATGTTGAGTTCATGTTCAGGAACTAGATCCACTTTGCGTCCAGTGATTTTTGCGAGATCTTCTGTCAACGGCAGGCGCTGTAGAAAAAGGTCGTAGCCTTGGGGGAGGTCAACCAGAAAGTCCATGTCGCTATCGGGGCTTTCGTCCCTTCGGGCAACAGATCCAAAAATACGAATCTGCGTGGCGCCATATTTGGCGGCAGCGGCTTCTATTTCGGCTTTTTTGGTGTGCAGTTCGTTACGTAACATAACGGTGCCTCTTGAGATAATAGCTAGAGTATAAGTATTATTTTTTGCTTGTACTATGTGAATGTTACGGCGTGCGGGCTGTGGTTTTGGTGCTGTTGACGGCTTGGGTTGAGTTCCCTCGTAGCTTTCTCTGTCGTGATGACAAGCATGGAGCTCACCCAAACAACGACTTCAACGCCGCCAATGACTCCTCACCTTTAGCCTGATTCTCTTCCTTACTCATCTCAACACCACCGCCAATCCGCACCAAATCATCCTCTGGCAACTCATCCACAAAGCGACTCGGGGTAGTTGGCGACGTATCACCAAACTGCGTCCGCTGCCGTGCACTGGTCATTGTCAGCGTGCGCTGCGCCCGGGTAATACCCACATAGGCTAGACGCCGCTCTTCTTCAATGGCACCACCTTCAACACTGTTTTTATGGGGCAGGATGTCTTCTTCCATGCCCACCATAAACACATGCAAAAACTCCAATCCCTTCGCCGCATGCAATGTCATCAGCTGGACTTTATCATCCGCGGATTCTTCCTTTTCACGGTCGAGGAGGTCTCTGAGGATCAGCTTGGAGATGGCGTTTTCAATCTTCGTGTCGCCTTTTTCTTCGTCGGTTTCAGTCTCGTCGTTCTTTAACACCTGAGCTAATTGCTTGAGCAAAAACTGCACGTTGTCCCAGCGCTTGTGGGCGACGTGGTCGCTGCTGGCGTTGGCCTTGAGCCAGTCGAGGTATTCGATGTCGTCGAGCATTTCATTGATGGCTTCAATGGGTTTGCCGTTGTAGACGTTGCGATTGATATTCTGTACCCAGTTTTTGAAGCGTTTTAGGCGCTCTAAGTTTTTCGCTGGCATGGTGGCGGTGAGGCCGACTTCGTCGATGGCGTCGTAGAGTGACAAGGTGCGTTTGTTGGAGTATTCACCGAGTTTTTCTAAGGTGGTGGGGCCGATCTGACGTCGCGGGGTGTTGATGATCCGCAGCATGGCGTTGTCGTCGTCTGGGTTAATGATTAACCGCAGGTAGGCCATGATGTCTTTGATTTCGGTTTTGGCGTAGAAGGATTGGCCGCCGGTTATCTCGTAGGGAATACTCTGAGATTGCAGTTTAATTTCAATTATCTTGGCTTGGTAGTTGCCACGATAGAGCACGGCGAAATCACTGTATTTACAGCGTCGCTTGAGGCGCATGTCGATAATTTCGTTGACCACGCGTTCGCATTCGCCGTCTTCGTTGTCACTGCTGATAAAGCGCAGTGGGTCGCCGGGACCCAGTTCACTCCACAGCGCTTTGCTGATCAGGTGAGGGTTGTTGGCAATGAGCGTGTTGGCGGCTTTGAGTATACGGCCGGTGGAGCGGTAGTTCTGCTCGAGCTTAATAATATTGAGGGTGGGAAAATCGGTCTGCAGTTGCATAAGGTTTTCCGGGCGCGCACCACGCCAGGCGTAGATTGACTGATCGTCGTCGCCGACTACGGTGAGTGCTTGCTTTTCATTGACCAATGTTCGCACCAGTTCGTACTGGGCGAGGTTGGTGTCTTGATATTCATCTACCAGCAGGTAGCGGATGCGTCTCTTCCACTTGCCGAGAATCTCGGGGTTGTTACGAAACAGCAGCACGGGGGTCATGATCAAGTCGTCGAAGTCGACGGCGTTATAGGCTTTGAGGGCGCGTTGATAGCGTTCGTAGAGCATGGCTGTGGCTTGCTCGCTATTACCTGCAGATGCACTGGCGGCTTGGTGGGGTTCGAGGAGGCCGTTCTTCCAGTTGGAGATAGTGTTCTGGGCGGTGTCGATAAGCTTTTCATCGAGTTCGCTGTTGCGCGACAACAATTCTTTTAACAGATTGCGGCAGTCTTCTTGGTCGAGGATCGAGAAGCCCGGCTTAAATCCCAGGGCTTTGATCTCGCTGCGAATAATGTTCAGGCCCAGGTTGTGGAAGGTGGAGACGGTGAGGCCTCTGCCATCAGCGCCGCTGAGCAGGCTGGCGACTCGGGCTTTCATTTCCCGGGCGGCTTTGTTGGTGAAGGTCACGGCGGCGATGTTGCGCGCGGGGATACCGCACTCTTCGACGAGGTAGGCGATCTTTTGCGTGATTACACTGGTTTTACCACTGCCGGCTCCGGCGAGCACTAGCAGCGGGCCGTCGATGTATTTCAGCGCAGCCTGCTGCTGGGGGTTGAGGGTTTTGGCCATTCGGTTCTCTTTGTTTTTTCGGTTAGCGTCAAAAGACCCTAGGCCATTTCAGAAATTACGCTGCGCTTCTCTTGTAACTGGGTCAGGGAACTCTCAAATTCACTGAGTTTTTGACGTTCTTTGGCGACCACTTCTGCTGGTGCATTGTCGACAAATTTTGCGTTGCTGAGTTTGCCAGAGAGCTTCTTCGCTTCCAGAGCGTTCTTTTCAATTTCGCGATCGAGACGTGCCAGTTCGGCGTCGACGTCGATGATGCCAGCCATGGGGACAAGGATTTCCAGGTCACCGGCCAGTGCCGTGGCACAGAGTGGTGCATCCTCTGGATTATCGAGCCAGGTAATGGATTCCAGATTGGCCAGCTTGCTGAGAAACTGGTGGTTGTCTTGCATACGGCGCTGATCGTTGTCACCGCCTTTGGTCATATAGATCGGCAGGGTTTTGGCGGGGGAGATGTTCATTTCGCCACGAATATTGCGCACGCCGATAATCACCGCTTTGAGCCATTCGATATCTGCCAGGGCGTCTTGATCTACCTGGCTACTGTCGGCTTCTGGATAGCGCTGCAGCATAATGGTGTCGCCCGCGGGGTTCAGTTCAACACCGGCCAGTGGCGCGATATTCTGCCAGATCTCTTCGGTTATAAAGGGCAGCATGGGGTGGGCTAGGCGCAGGGTGGCTTCTAGTACTCGAACCAATGTGCGGCGAGTGCCTTTCTGCAGTTGCGGGTCGCCGTTCTCGTCCCAGAGGACGGGCTTGGATAGTTCTAGGTACCAATCACAGTATTCATTCCAGACGAAGTCATAGAGGGCCTGTGCTGCGAGATCAAATCTGTAGCTATTGATGGCGTCGGTGACGTCGGTTTCTGCTTGTTGCAGACGCGAGATAATCCAGCGGTCGGCGAGGCTGAGTTTGTAGTCTTCGGAATTATCTTGGCCGCAGTCTTCAACACCCTGTTCTCCGCTAGCGTTCATCAGCACGTAGCGTGAGGCATTCCAGATTTTGTTACAGAAGTTGCGGTAGCCTTCTAGGCGTTTCATATCCCAGTTGATATCGCGGCCGGTTGAGGCCAGTGCGCAAAGGGTGAAACGCAATGCATCTGACCCGTGAGGCTCGATGCCATTGGGGAATTGTTTTCTGGTGCGGCTGGCGATCTTGGCGGCTTGCTGGGGCTGCATCATGTTGCCGGTGCGTTTGGCCAGCAGGGTTCCTATATCAATGCCATCGATCATGTCCAAGGGGTCGAGAACATTACCTTTCGACTTGGACATTTTTTGGCCCTGTTCGTCGCGGATCAGGCCGGTGACATAGACTGTTTTGAAGGGTATTTCGGGCTCGCCGTTTTCGTCTTTGATCAGGTGCATGCTCATCATCACCATGCGTGCGACCCAGAAGAAAATAATGTCGAATCCGGTGACCAGCACGTCGGTGGGGTGGAACATTTTCAGGCGTTCGGTCTGCTCGGGCCAGCCCTGAGTGCCGAAGGTCCAGAGTGCTGAGGAGAACCAGGTATCCAGAACATCTTCGTCTTGCTTGAGAGCCATATCACCTAGGTTATATTTTTTACGGACGTCAGCTTCGTCTCTGCCCACATAGGCTTTGCCGGCTTCGTCGTACCAGGCGGGAATCTGGTGGCCCCACCACAGCTGGCGCGAGATACACCAGTCTTGAATATTGCGCATCCAGGAGAAGTACATATTTTCATACTGCTGGGGAACAAATTTGATGCGTCCATCTTCTACTGCTTCGATGGCTGGGCCAGCCAGTTTTTTGGCGTCCACATACCATTGGTTGGTGAGTAGGGGTTCGATAACCACGCCACCACGATCGCCGTAGGGTACGGTCATGTCGTTTTCTTCAATGCTTTCCAACAAGCCTAGGGCTTCAAAGTCGGCGACGATTTCACGGCGGGCGGCGAAGCGTTCCATGCCGCGGTATTTTTCCGGCAGAGTGGCGTCTAGGTCGTTGTTGTCGCTGCCGTCGGAATTAACGCATTCAGCGGTCTGGCGAATATCGGCATTGGTGGTGAGGATGTTGATCATTGGCAGCTTCTGACGCTGGCCAACTTCGTAGTCATTAAAGTCGTGGGCTGGGGTGATTTTCACGCAGCCGGTGCCTTTTTCCATATTGGCGTAGTCGTCGGCGACTATGGGAATTAGGCGACCCAGTAAGGGTAATTCGACAAATTGACCGACCAGATTTTGGTAGCGGGAGTCTTCCGGGTTCACCGCAACGCCGGTATCGCCGAGCATGGTTTCAGGGCGGGTGGTGGCGACAACTATATAGTCTTTGCCATCCAAGGTTTTGGCACCATTGGCCAGTGGATAGCGCAGATGCCACATCTTGCCTTTGACTTCGCGGTTCTCAACTTCGAGATCGGAGATAGCTGTGTGCAGTTTCGGGTCCCAGTTGACCAGGCGCTTGCCGCGGTAAATCAGACCATCGGCATGGAGGCGGATAAAGGCTTCTTGAACGCCTTTGTAAAAGCCATCGTCCATGGTGAAGCGTTCGGTTTCCCAGTCCACAGAGTTGCCGAGACGACGCATCTGTTGCGTAATAGTGCCGCCGGACTCTTCCTTCCACTCCCAGATTTTCTCAATAAATTTTTCGCGGCCCAGTTCTTCGCGGCCGGGCTGGCCCTCGGCGGCCAGTTTGCGCTCAACCACCATCTGGGTGGCGATACCCGCATGGTCTGTGCCCACTTGCCAGAGGGCGTTCTTGCCTTTCATGCGATTGTAGCGAGTCAGAGCATCCATAATACCGTGCTGCAGGGCGTGGCCAATGTGCAGGCTGCCGGTGACATTGGGTGGTGGAATAATAATGCTGTAGGGCTCGCCGGCGTCGCCGCTGCCGCTCATATTGGGGGCAAAATAGCCGCGGTCTTCCCAGGTTTTATACCATTTGGTTTCTATTTCCTGGGGGGCAAATGTTTTTTCCATTATCGAGCTCGGTTATCTGGTTTTGGGGCGGAGAATTTAGGAGGCAGATAATAGGGGTTGCTAGCTTTTGTTCCTAGCGCTGAGGGCCAACAACTGCCCTGAGACTGAATTAATTTTCGCGATTAAATCGCTCGACCACGAGGTTGCGAATCTTCTCGCGCAGCAGCTGGTCGATTCGCGGACGCATTTTCGCCATCAGTTTATTGACCACGGCGTTAATCTGGTCGTTGCTCGGCCCATTGGTGCTGGCCTGTGTGGCAGAGGGCTTTTCAAAGAGATGTTGCTGGGCTTGATTAAACTGGTCGCTGAGACGTTTTTCGCCATCTACTTCATCGTCCACCACATCACTGAGAATTGGGATCTCAAGATTGTGCACATCGTCGTCACTGAGGCTGTCAGGCAGTTGTAGCTCACTGTTGTGCAGGGCTTTTTCAGCGCTGTCAGAGAGTAGGTTGTCTTGCAGTGAGTAGAGATCGTCGAGCAGGTTTTCGAGATCTGAGGAGCTGATTTTGGCGCTGTGGCTCGGGTTAGTCTGATCAGCCATTAGGGTTTAAATTTTTCAGTAAGGTCGTGGAAATTTAGGCAATAGCCGCGCTCTTTATAGAACTTAAAGTTGTCGCGCTTGGCCTGTTCGTAAGCGGGCTCGGGATAGATCACTTCCATCACCCGTTCAAAGCGGCTAAACCAGGTCGGAATGGAGCCCTGCAGGTTGATCAGAATGCCGTGATGCTCGCCGGGATCGCTGCTGTCGGCACTAATGGCGATAGGCAGGTGCTCAGTACCAAGACCGTGGGGTACAAATGCGCTGGCCTGAAAGTCCCAGAGTAGTTTATCCAACTGCTGTGCGGTGTCCATGTCGGGCACTAAACAGAGCACCTGTTGATTGGCATTAATCGCCTTTTGTGTCAGCTGACAGACCAGTGCGAGGGCGACCTGTAGGTCGCCGGATAACTTGTAAAAGGAAACGCTGGTCATGTCGACGTTATCCCGCTTTGCTGCGCAGATAGTCCATCAATATAGGTACAGGTCGGCCAGTGGAACCTTTGGCGGCACCAGAAACCCACGCAGTTCCGGCAACATCCAAATGTGCCCACTTATACTTCTTAGTGAAACGGGCGAGGAAGCAGGCAGCAGTAATAGTGCCGGCCTGTGGACCGCCAATATTGGCTATATCGGCAAAGTTGCTTTTCAGAAGTTCGTCATACTCTTCATAGAGCGGCAGACGCCAGGCGCGGTCGCCACTGCGGGTGCCACTGCTGAGCAGCTGTTCGGCAAGTTCGTCGTCATTGGCGAGCAGGCCAGCGGTAACCTTGCCCAGTGCGCCAATTACAGCACCGGTAAGAGTGGCGATATCAATCACAGTGTCGGGCTTGAAGCGTCCGGCGTAGGTGAGGGCATCACAGAGAATCAAGCGGCCTTCGGCATCGGTGTTCAATACTTCGATGGTCTGACCAGACATGCTGGTGACTACGTCGCCGGGCTTGGTGGCATGACCATTGGGCATATTTTCGGTGGCTGGGACTATGCCGACAACATTGATAGGCAGCTGGTTTTCGATCAGGGCATTGAATACACCGATCACAGAGGCGCCACCGCACATGTCGTATTTCATCTCGTCCATGCCATTGCCTCCTTTTAAACTGATGCCGCCGGAGTCAAAGGTCACGGCTTTGCCCACTAGGACAATCGGCTTAACCGAGGCTTTGGTGCCCTGGTATTTCATTACGATCATTTTGGCTGGCACATCGCTGCCTGCGGAAACCGAGAGCAGAGAGCCCATCTTGAGTTTCTTCATGTCCGCTTCGGTGAGCACGCTGGTGGTGAACTTGGCTTGGCCTTTGGCTAGAGCCTTGGCCTGAGTGGCAAGATAGTCTGGAGTACAGATGTTGGCGGGCAAGTTGCCTAGCTGGCGGGCGACATTCATGCCGTTGCCAACTGCAGAGCCGTAGACTAGGCCTTTTTTGGCAGCGCTCAGGTCTGCTTTAGTCGGTGCCCAATAGGTAACGGACTTTAATTTTTGTGCCTTAGTTTTGGCAATGCCCTTGGGCGCTGGCGCGTACTGGTAGCTCGCGGCTTGAATGCTGCGTGCCACTATACCGGCCTGCCACTCGCTGTCGTCAGCAAGGCCTTCACCCACCCAGACCGCTTTGACGCTGGGAGTCTTGAGCAGTGCGGCGGCACCTGCATCTATAACTTTTATCTGCTGCTGTTGGCTGTTTGCGCCCTCAGTGCCGAGCAAGATAATACGCTTGCCGCTGGCACCGGGAATATGCATAACCAGGGTCTCGCCGCTGTTACCGCTGAAATCTCCGGCTTTAATTAAAGAAGAGATGGCACCGTCTAAAGACTTATCTAGTGCATCAGCACTGTCTTTTAGTTGTGGGCCGGTCGGGAGAATGAGAGAATCCGCTTTTATGTTTAACAGCTGCGCGGCAGATGCAGTAAAATCCATGTTTGCTCCGATTGGTAGTCGTTTTTTTTGAATGATTTGAATCTAAATACGACGCGAACGATAGCATAAATTTCGCTACAACACCCAAGGGCTATAAGTTTAACCTGTGATTATTTTCCGTTATCTGTGCCGCGAAATTCTATCTGCCACCACGGCGGTCTGCGTGATTCTGCTGCTTGTGCTAATGAGTGGCCGCTTTGTTAAATACCTCGCCAAAGCCGTGGCCGGGGATATGGATTCCAACTCTATCTTCGCGATGATCGGCTATCGCATTCCCAGCTTTCTCGAATTAACTCTGCCCCTGGCCTTCTTTCTCGCCGTACTGCTCTCCTTTGGTCGGCTCTATGTGCAAAATGAGATGAGTGTATTAAAAGCCTGTGGTGTGTCAGAGCGACGGCTGATGGGTTACACATTGATTATTGCCGCGGTGTTTGCCGTGGCCACCGGCTGGTTGAGCCTGTCGATTTCTCCATCCGGTATGGCCAAGGCTGAGGCTCTATTTGACGCCGAGAAGTCGCGCAGTGAGCTGGATAAGCTGATGCCGAAGAAGTTTTATTCCCTGTCTGGAGGCAAAGGGGTGACCTATGCCGAGGCGGTGACCGAGGATCGCCAGTTAGACGAGATCTTTTTGGCCATGACCGCGGGCAGTGATGAGAACTCTGATCGCCGCTTGATTTTGGTCTTGGCTGATAAGGGTAGGCAGCAGCAGGCGGAGAACAGCAGCGATCGTTATTTGGTTATGGAGAGCGGCTACCGCATTGAAGGAGTGCCCGGGCAAAACGATTATCAGATTACCCGCTTTGAAGAGTATGGCTCACGCCTAGAGAATACTCAGCCAGCGATGAAGAAGGCCAAGACCGATGCTGTGGCTACGGGTTTGCTCATAGGGTCAAGTGATCTCGAGTTGCAGGCGACCTTGCAGTGGCGCCTATCGATTCCGCTAATGGTGTTGGTGGTGACTATATTGGCGGTACCTTTAAGTCGTACCAATAATCGTCAGGGTCGTTACGGCAAATTATTACCCGCGATTGTGCTCTACTTTACTTATCTGGTTGCCCTGAACGCCATGCGCGGCGCCCTTGAATCCGGTGCTATTCCGATCTGGGTGACATTGTTGCCGGTGCATGCGGTGTATCTGGCGATTGGCCTTTTTCTACTCAGGTCTGGTGCTCCTAAAAAGTCCAAAGTGGCGCTGACTACTGGCGAGGTGACGGCATAATGCGGCGTCTATCTTGGCATGTGGGGACTACTGTATTTGCCTCTATCGCAGTGACCCTGATGGTGTTGGTTGGCCTCGATTCTGTGGGGGCGATCATTGACCAGTCTGCGGATGTCACACGCAACTACTTTTTTGCCGATGCGCTGATCTATGTAGTTACCTTGGTGCCCTCAAGAATTTATGAATATATCCCCTTCGCTTCACTGATTGGCTGTCTGGTGGGCCTTGGTTTGCTGGCGGGCAATAGTGAAGTCATCGTGATGCGTGCGGCCGGTGTCTCGCCTCTGCGCATCGTTGGCTTTGTGCTTAAGCCGGTGCTGATCTTTGTGATTTTAGGTATGACCATTGGTGAGTATTTTTCTCCCTACCTTGATCAGTTGGCTGAAGGTAAGCGCGAGTATTTACGCAAAGGGGAGAGCGCCCAGGATTCGTCGTCTGGTCTTTGGAATCGTGAAGGCAATCAGTTTATGCACGCTAACGCCGTGTTCCCTGGGGGTGTCTTGTATGGCGTGACCCGCTATCAGTTTAACGATGAGCGACAGATCCAAGAAGCGAGCTTTGCCTCCCGGGCGACCTTTAATTCATCTGAGCGCTATTGGGTTGAAGAGAATGTGTCGGTGACAAGGTTTTTGGGTGATCGTACAGAGAGAGACAAGCTGATTACCCGGCGCTGGGAATCGGAGTTGACGCCGAATGTATTGATGCTGAATATTTTGCCCGCAGACTCTCTGTCGATTGAGAGTTTGTATAACTATATTGCCTTTCTTGAGCTGCAGAATATAGATACGGCCAGCTATGAAGTAGCCATGTGGCGCAAGGTTTTACAGCCTTTGATTATTATTGGGTTAGTGTTGTTGGGTATCTCATTTGTCTTTGGGCCGCTGCGGGACTCGACCATGGGATTTCGGATTTTCATTGGCGTGGTGTTTGGTATTAGTTTCCGGATTTTTCAGGATATGCTGGGGCCGCTTAGTGTGGTGTTTCAGTTTCCGCCGCTGTTGGCGGTGTTGGTGCCGATATTATTCTGTGTGTTGGTGGGTTTGTTTTTGCTTAGGCGCAGTGGGTAGGGAATGAGATCCCTCGTCGCTGCGCTCTGTCGGGATGACAGTATTATTTAGGTATCGCGCACAACCCCCAGTCTGTCATCTCGAACGAAGGTGAGAGATCTCAAAGCTCTCAAGCCAGGCGCTTCGACCTCAAACAAGACAACCCATTAACTTTAAAAAGGATTTTACAGTTATGTATATTGGCGATTTATACGCTGCTGGCTGCGCTTTGGTCTGGTCTTTTTCCGTCATCTTGATGAGAGTCGCCGGATACCAAATTCCACCGATCCCTCTTACCTTCTTCAAAAGCTGTGTTGCTTTATTTTGCCTAGTCATAACGTTAACCGTTCTCGGTGAACCTCTCATTGTTGACCTCTCTAGATCAGAATATCTGCGCCTAATTATTAGCGGTGTCGTGGGCATATCTATTGCCGACGCAATGATCGCCGCCTCACTAAACCGTCTCGGCGCTAGCCTTCAAGCCCTCGCTGACTGTGCCTACACACCAGCAATCACGCTGGTTGGTTTCTTAATGTTTGGTGAAATGCTTAATGCCTGGGAAGTCATTGGCGGATTTTTAGTGATTTCTGGAGTTTTTGTCGGTGCAGTGATTAAGGTCGAGGTGGCCGCTAAAAAAGACTTAGTTATTGGTATTTTTCTAGCGGCAAGCGCTCACGCTATTATGGGGGTGGGCATCCTGATGGTTCGGGATATCTATCGCGAAGAGTCGGTTGTTTGGGTGACCAGTTTTCGGTTTCTGGTGGCAGTTGTAGCAATGCTAATTTATGGCTATTTCAGATGGCCTGGAAATCTAAAGAATAGGCTGCTTATGGGGTTTTTTCGGGTCGATATGTGGCGCACGATTATACCCATGGCGCTCTTGGGGCCTTTTCTGGCGACCTTGTTATGGATTGCAGGATTTAAGTACTTAGAGGCGGGGAGGGCGGCGATTTACAATCAGCTGTCCACGGTCTTTATTATTCTGTTGGCGTATTTTTTATTAGGTGAAAAACTGACCAAGAGGAAGATGCTTGGGGTGGTGCTGGCTATTGCTGGGGCTAGCATTGTTGCCTTTCAGTAGGATCTCAATCAGTCGGCAGGAGATCCCTCGTCGTTCCGCTCTGTCGGGATGACAGTATTGTTTAGGTATCGCGCACAACCCCCAGTCTGTCATCTCGAACGAGCGTGAGAGATCTCAAAACTACCCGAGACCCCTCAACCTCCCTAAATCGTGCCCACTTCCCCAGCTACAACCTACTGCAAAAACGCCGGTGACTTAGGCAAAGTAGCCACGTCCACTGGTTCATGCTGAATAATTACCCGCGCGCCAGAATCCCTAGCCAAAGCCTCAAACACTTCCATAGACTCTCGAGTCTGAGCTTCATCGCTATTAAACCGAGGAACTCTTTTCAACTCTCGGCTTTCACTGCGGTGATAGAGATCACCAGTGAGAAGAATCGGACCACTTTCAGCCAGGTTAACCTGCAGGGCACTATGCCCCGGAGTATGTCCCGGCAGCGCTAAAATCATCACCGAGCCATCACCAAAAACATCGTGATTACCACTGTGGATGCTCTTGCTAAGGTCGGCAAAAGCTGCATTCTGAACCTGACTGGCATCAGTACTGAACATATACTCAAGCTCATCTTTATTCACCAGCCACTGACTGTCAGTAAACATAGCAACCTGACCACTGTGGTCAAAATGGCTGTGAGAGATTGATATAAATTCAATATCTTGTGTGCTGAGGCCAATTTCCGCCAGCTGCTCGGTTATTGTTCTTTTGAGCGTCAAGGTGAAAACGCCTTCAGTCTGAGGGCCTGCGCCTACCAAGCCTTGAGGTAAGCCAAGGTCCCAGAGCAAATCGCCCTGAGGGTGACGGATAAGGTAGCAAGTGTTGGTCAGGGTATCTGTTTGTCCTGCGTAGTCGCCAGCGGAGGAAAAGACATCGAGGTCAGATACTTCTATAGAGCCGCAGTCGAAGGTGTAGAGGCTCAAGGGGGCTGTGGCGCTACTATTATCCGGGAACTCGGGTGCGCTAATATCTTGTTTTTCCGAACTACAGCCAGAAAGTAATAGGCCTACTATTAAAAAGTATTTAATCATCCTGATTCTCCTCAATTTAAAAACATCAATTATTGCCTGTTAGCTCAGTACTCGCCTAACCGCGTTGTTCCAGCCAGCCACTTTTAAATCTCTCGCCTCTAGGGGCATCTGCGGTGCAAAGTTATTCTCTAGCCGCCAGCTGTCAGCAAAGCCCTGCTGGTCAGGCCAAACTCCAGCCCGTGATCCGGCTAACCAAGCCGCACCCAATGCAGTAGTCTCCGCAATCCCTGGAC
>Ga0213868_10001834_pt1 | contig 20481 bp, 15 predicted proteins | sample PICome_9_FD_160087 | JGI IMG/M metagenome (GOLD analysis project Ga0213868, IMG submission 160087) | Coastal seawater microbial communities near Pivers Island, North Carolina, United States - PICO127 | ecosystem: Environmental > Aquatic > Marine > Coastal | place: USA: North Carolina...
ACGAGACGGAACTCCTAAAGGATTTAATACAACATCAACCGGTTCTCCGTTCTCATCATATGGCATATCTTCTTCGGGCATAATCACTGAGATAACACCTTTATTACCATGTCTTCCAGCTAATTTGTCTCCAGGCTGGATTCTTCTTTTTATAGCCAAGTAAACTTTAACTATTTTTAAGACACCCGGGGCTAAATCATCTCCATCAGTTACTTTTGATCTTTTCTTTCCAAATAAAACCTCGAGGTCTTCCTTATACTCTTTCAAGCTTTTAGAAATATTCTCTATTTGCTTATTTGAAGCCTCATTATCAACTCTGACCTTGAACCAATCATCTTGATCTATTTCTTCTAAATCAGACAACTTAATTGTAGATCCTTTTTTTAGACCCTTACCAGATGCAACTTTCTTGCCTACTAAAAGGTTTTCTAGTCTTGATAAAGCAGCTTGTTCTAATATTTTTAGTTCGTCTTTGATGTCTTTTTGAATTTCTGACAATTGAGATTCTTCAATTGACTCTGCTCTACCATCTTTTTCAATTCCATCTCTAGTAAAAACATGGACATCAATGACCGTTCCATCAGCTCCGGAAGAGACACGTAGTGAACTGTCTTTTACATCAGAAGCCTTTTCTCCAAAAATAGCTCTTAAGAGTTTTTCTTCAGGGCTTAATTGAGTCTCACCTTTAGGAGTAACTTTACCGACCAAGATATCACCAGCTTTCACTTCTGCACCGATATAAACTATTCCGAATTCATCAAGCTTAGAAAGAGCATTGTCACCAACATTAGGAATATCACCAGATATTTCTTCGGGCCCCAATTTAGTGTCTCTAGCAACACAGGTTAATTCTTGAATGTGAATGCTTGTAAATTTATCATCCCTAACGAGTCTGTCAGAAATTAAAATTGAATCTTCAAAATTGTAACCATGCCAAGGCATAAAAGCTATCCTCACATTCTGTCCGAGAGATAACTCTCCTAGATCTATTGAAGGTCCATCAGCCAAAATATCGTTTTTATTTATCTTATCTCCTTGTGAGACTATAGGCCTTTGATTTATGCATGTATTTTGATTGGAACGTGTGTACTTAATCAGGTTATATATGTCTACGCCTGAATCTCCAGCTTGGATTTCTTTCTCATTGACTCTAACGACAATCCTGCTTGCATCTATACTTTCAATTGAACCACCTCTTGAAGCAGTTACACAGGATCCAGAATCTCTGGCAACGAGTCTTTCCATACCAGTTCCTACAAGTGGTTTCTCAGCTTGAAGTGTTGGAACTGCTTGTCTCATCATGTTTGAGCCCATTAATGCTCTATTAGCATCATCATGTTCTAAAAAAGGAATTAGTGATGCTGCAACTGAGAAAGCTTGTTGAGGAGATACATCCATGAAGTCAACTCTTTCTGGAGGCATAAATGAGAATTCATTTTTATACCTGACAGGAACAAGTTCTTCGGTAAATTTATCATTAGAATCTAAAAGTGCACTCGCTTGTGCAATTACAAAATCTCCTTCCTCAATGGCAGAGAGATAATGAAAATCCATTGAAACTTTACCATTTTCTGCTTTCCTAAAAGGACTTTCTAGAAATCCGTATTCATTAGTTCTAGCGTAAGCTGCAAGGGAATTTATTAAACCGATATTTGGTCCTTCAGGCGTTTCAATTGGACAAACCCGTCCGTAATGAGTTGGATGAACGTCCCTAACCTCAAAACCTGCCCTCTCTCTTGTTAAACCGCCCGGCCCAAGTGCCGAAACTCTTCTTTTGTGAGTGACTTCAGAAAGAGGATTATTCTGGTCCATAAACTGTGATAGCTGACTGGAACCAAAAAATTCTTTAACCGCAGCAGAAACAGGCTTAGCATTAATAAGATCTTGAGGGCCTAGATCGTCTGCCTCAGCTGTTGCAAGCCTCTCTCTTACGGCTCTTTCAACTCTTACAAGACCTATTCTGTATTGGTTGGAAACCATTTCTCCAACTGACCTAATTCTTCTGTTACCAAGATGATCAATGTCATCAACTGTACCTTGACCATTTCTTATAGAGACTAAAGTTTTAAGAGTGCTTAGGATGTCATCATCACTTAAGATGCTGTTACCTTCTGATCCTTCAATACCAAGTCTTTTGTTGAATTTCATTCTACCGACCGCAGAAAGGTCATAACGTTCTGCATTAAAGAAAAGATTATTAAACAGTGTAGTTGCTGCTTCCTTTGTAGGAGGTTCACCAGGTCTCATCATCCTATAGATCTCTACAAGAGCTTCTATTTCATTAGTTGTAGAGTCTGCTCTTAAGGTATCCGCAATGTAAGGACCAGATTCAATATCATTTATATATAAAGTTTCTATTTCAGTCAGATTGAGTTCTTCAAGAATAGGTAGAGTCTCTTCATCAATAATAGTGTTAGCCTCTATTACAATTTCACCAGTAGATTTATCTAGAATATCTTTAGCTATAACTTGACCGTATAGTGCTTCCTTGGGTACATCAAGTGACTTGATCTTTCCGCCTTCAATTTTTCTAATATGCCTTGCGGTGATTCTTTCTCCCTGCTTAACGATTACTTCGCCTTGAGCTTGAATATCAACAGGTGCAATTCTTCCCATTAATCTTCTTGCTATAACTTGTAATTGGTATGTTTCGTTCTTTTTGTTTTTATAAATTTCCGTCTCGTAAAATCTATCAAGAATATCTTGATTGGTAAGTTTAAGAGCCTTTAAGAGGATTGTTGCGTAAAGTTTTCTTCTTCGGTCTATACGAACATATACTAAGTCTTTGGCATCAAATTCAAAGTCTAACCAAGATCCTCTGTAAGGAATAACACGTGCTCCGTACAAAACCTTTCCAGAAGAGTGACCTTTACCTTTGTCATGATCAAAGAATAATCCTGGTGATCTATGAAGTTGAGATACAACTACTCTTTCGGTCCCATTTATTATGAAAGTCCCATGAGCGGTCATTAAAGGAACAGTTCCCATATAAACACTTTGAGATTTACCTTCTTTCAATTTTCCTGAATCTTTATCGATAAAGAAAAGATCACAATTTATATGAAGTGATATCTCGTAAGTTATACCTTTAAGCTTACATTCTCTTTCATCAAATATAGGTTCTCCTAAAGTAAAACCAGAGTATTCCATTCTGGCAAAACCATTGTGACTTTCGATAGGGAAGATTGAATTTAGGACTTGTTCTAAGCCTGCATTCAATCTTTTATCCGAATCCACATATCTTTGCAGAAAAGCATCATAAGACTGAACTTGAGTTGCAAGTAAATTTGGAAGCTCCATAACGCTGGAGATTTTCTCAAAACTCCTTCTTACTCTTTTTTTCTCAGTATATGAAAAACTCATAAAGACCTCTTTATTTGATTTAAATTTATATTTTTTTTGTTAGATTATTTAAGCTCAGCTTTTGCGCCTGCATCTTCTAAAGCTTTAGCGTGCTCTTCAGCCTCTGCTTTATTAACACCTTCTTTGATAACTGAAGGCGCTTCATCTACTAATGCTTTCGCATCTTTTAGACCTAATCCTGTTATAGCTCTTACCGCTTTTATAACATCAACTTTTTTGTCTCCAACTTCTGAAAGATGGATATCAACAGGTGCGTCATCAGCTTCTGCTTCACCACCGGCATCACCAGCAGCAGCAGGAGCAGCAGCGGCTACGGGAGCTGCAGCAGATACTCCAAATTTTTCTTCCATTGCTGATATTAAATCAACAATTTCTATAACGCTCATTTCCGATATCGCGTCTAATATTTCTTCTTTACTTAGTGCCATTTTTTATTCTCCAAATGTTTTTTTTAAATTAAGGTTAAGCCGATTCTTTTTGTTCCTTCACAGCTTGTAGTGTTCTGACAAGCTTCGAAGGGACTTGATTAAGAATAGTTACGAATTGACTCATAGGTGCATTGAGTAAACCTGCCAGTTGGGCTAAAGCCTGATCTCTGGAAGGCATATTTGCAATCGCGGAAAGTTTTGAAAGTTCAAGTAATGAATCTCCAAGTGATAATCCTTTTACTGCAAATTTACTATTCACTTTTGTGAAGTCATTCACTAACTTTGCCGCACTAGTAGGATCCTCAAGTGAGAAAGCCAACATAGTAGGTCCAACTAGTAAATCTTCAAAACAAGAAAATTTAGTATCAGTCAAAGCTTTTTTAGCAAGCGTATTTCTAATAATCTTCAGATGAACTGATGTATCTCGTGCATCTTTTCTAAGTTTGGTTAACTCAGTTACAGATGCGCCATGATAGTCAGCAGCTACAGCTGAAGTTGCTTTATTAGCTACATCTTTAAGCTCTTGTACAGCAACTTTCTTGTCGTCAATGCGCATTGGCATTTTCCTATCCTCCAAATACCAATAATTGGTATTATCTTTTGGTGTTAACTAATAATAGTTAATTACCATCTGCGTAGGCCGAAATAATTAAGTAAGGAACCCTTCCTTACACCTACGGTCTCCGATGGGCGATAAATCGCACCATACTCAAGAAACTTTTGTGTCTCTAAACGTTTAAAACGTTAATGAAGACAAATCTATCTCTACTCCAGCTCCCATTGTGGAAGATAAAGTCGCTTTCTTAATGAAAACGCCCTTTGCTGAAGGGGGTTTATTCCTCTTCAAATCATCTAATAGAGTCTCTAAATTCTGTTGTATTTGTTCAGGTGTGTAGCTTATGTCTCCGATTCTTCCATGGATAATCGCACCTTTTTCAGTTCTATATCTTATTTGTCCTGCCTTAGCATTCTTTACCGCAGTGGCGACGTCTTTAGTGACAGTTCCTGTCTTAGGATTTGGCATAGTTCCTTTTGGACCTAGTACTTTTCCTAGTGGGCTAACTATCTTCATAGTATCTGGAGTTGCGATTATGACGTCATAATCAACTTCACCTTTTTTTATTTCTTCTGCTAAATCTTCCATGCCGACAGCATCTGCTCCGGCTTCTTTTGCTGCTGTGGCTTGATCTCCCTCAACAAAAACAGCTACGTTGCATGGTTTTCCAGATCCTGCAGGAAGTGTAGTTGCTCCTCTAACATTTTGGTCAGATTTTGTAGGGTCAACTCCTAGGTTTATGGCTACATCTATTGATTCATTAAACTTCACTTTTGGAGAAGCTTGAATGAAATTCATGGCCTCAGTAACGTTATACTTTTTTTCCTCTAAAGTACTAATATATTGCTTTCTTTTGCTTTGACTCATTACTAACCTTCTACCTCTATTCCTGCGCTTCTTGCACTACCAGATAATGTTCTTACAGCTGCATCCATATCTGCTGCAGTTAGATCTGGATCTTTGATTGTTGCTATTTCTTCTAATTGAGCTCTGGTAACTTTTCCAACTTTGACACTATTTGGTGTTCCGCTACCTGACTTAACTCCCGCGGCTTTTTTTATTAAGACAGCAGCCGGAGTTGTTTTGATTACGAAATCAAAACTTTTATCTTCATATACTGTAATGACAACTGGACAAGGCATACCCTGCTCCATGTCTTTTGTTCGTGCATTAAAAGCGTTACAGAAATCCATCAAAGGTAAACCGTGCTGTCCTAATGCCGGACCAACAGGTGGACTAGGAGAAGCCTGCGCTGCAGGAACTTGGAGTTTTATATACGTATCTATTGCTTTTGCCATTAGCCTTTCTCTATTTGGTTAAACTGTAATTCGACAGGTGTTGACCTACCAAAAATTAATACCGCAACCCGAACTTTGCTTTTTTCGTAATTCACTTCTTCAACAACCCCACTGAAATCATTAAACGGACCGTCTACAACTCTGACCATCTCACCAGGTTCAAATGAGATTTTTGGTTTAGTAATATCTGAGCCCTGCTCTAATTGCTGCATAATGCCCTGCGCTTCAACATTTGATAGAGGAGACGGCTTATCCTTAGTGCCTCCTATGAAACCCATAACTCTTGGAGTATCCTTAACAAGATGCCAGCTATCATCGTTTAATTCCATATTTACTAAGACATAGCCAGGAAAAAATTTTCTTTGGGTTTTTCTTTCCTGTCCGCCTTTCATTTCGACCACTTCTTCTGAAGGAACCATGATTTCTCCGAAAAGATCATCCATCCCCAGTCTTTCTATTCTTTCTAGAAGGGCTTCTCTGACCTTCATTTCATATCCAGAGTAAGCATGTATTACGTACCATTGTTTATCCATATCTACCCCAGTAATGCCGCAGTTGCCCAACCGAATAAGGAATCAAGTCCCCATAGAATTAATGCAGCAATCGTTATGGCTACCAAAACTATTAAGGTTGTTTGGGTTGTCTCAGTTCTTGTAGGCCACACAACTCTTCTTATTTCAGTCCTAGAGTCAATAACTGTTTTGAGTGCTTCGCTACCTTCTTGGGTTGTGGTTAGGACAAAAAGTCCTACGCTAGCTATTATAATTACGCCGATAACTCTATATAAAAGAGGCTCTTGAAAATAATAAGAATTTCCATATACAGCAGCAGCCACGAAGGCTAACCCTACAATCCAACGGATGTAATTTTGCATACTTATAGTCTTATTTCCCATATTTTAGGCTAAGCTTTTTTTGGCGGAGTGGCAGGCCAGGAGGGAATCGAACCCCCAACCTACGGTTTTGGAGACCGTCGCTCTGCCAATTGAGCTACTGGCCTACTATTCAATAATTTTTGTTACTACTCCAGATCCTACTGTTCTACCACCTTCTCTAATAGCGAAGTTCATTCCATCTTCCATCGCAATTGGAGAGATTAATTCAACAGTCATATCTATATTATCTCCAGGCATAACCATCTCGACTCCCTCAGGAAGTTCAACGGCACCTGTCACGTCAGTAGTTCTAACGTAAAACTGAGGTCTATATCCTTTAAAGAATGGAGTATGACGTCCACCTTCTTCTTTAGATAAAACATACACTGTAGCTTCAAACTTAGTGTGTGGATTTATAGCTCCAGGCTTAGTTAATACTTGACCTCTTTCAACAGCATCTCTTTCCGTGCCTCTTAAAAGTATACCTACGTTTTCACCAGCCTTACCTTCGTCTAGAAGTTTTCTGAACATTTCTACACCAGTACAAACAGTTTTTGTTGTTTCTCTTATGCCCACGATTTCAATTTCTTCGTTGACTTTTATCTCACCACGCTCAATTCTTCCAGTTACAACAGTTCCGCGACCTTGAATAGTGAATATATCTTCAATTGGCATTAAAAAAGGCTTATCAGTATCTCTAACTGGCTCCGGAACAAAGTCATCTAGAGCTTGCACAAGCTCTTGAATTTTTGCTGAATATTCAGCGTCACCTTCTAGTGCTTTTAAAGCTGAACCTACTATCACAGGTGTATCATCACCCGGGAAATCATATTCAGATAAAAGCTCTCTTACTTCCATTTCAACAAGCTCAATTAATTCAAGATCATCAACCATATCAGCTTTGTTTAAGAAAACTACGATATGAGGCACTCCAACCTGTCTGGCTAAAAGAATGTGCTCTCTAGTTTGAGGCATTGGACCATCAGCAGCATTTACTACCAATATAGCTCCATCCATTTGAGCAGCACCGGTAATCATATTTTTGATGTAGTCAGCGTGACCAGGACAATCTACGTGGGCGTAATGTCTAGCTTCTGAATCATACTCAACGTGAGAAGTTGAAATTGTAATACCACGTTCTTTTTCTTCAGGTGCATTATCAATACCATCAAAGGCAATTGCTTCTCCACCGAGAGCTTCTGCTTGAACTTTTGTTATAGCAGCTGTTAAGGTTGTTTTGCCATGATCAACGTGTCCTATGGTTCCTACGTTGACGTGGGGTTTGGTTCTTTCAAATTTTGCTTTAGCCATTTTTTGTTCCTAAATTTAAATTACTGTTACCTGGAGCTCATAACCGGAGTTGAACCGGTGACCTCTTCCTTACCAAGGAAGTGCTCTACCTCCTGAGCTATATGAGCAAAAATCTATATTTTTGCTGCTTTATTTAGGGTGTAAGAAGTTTTTTTCTGTCTTACCAGAAAAAAATTATCGATATTTATGTAACGAAATAAACCTACAACCCAAAGCTCGGAGCGCTTTTATAGTATTTTTAGCCTCTTAATGCAAGCGTTTTTGCATCTTTGAGGTAGTTTTTTTAGTGGTGGAGGGGGAAGGATTCGAACCTTCGAAGCACGAGGCGGCAGATTTACAGTCTGCTGGGTTTGACCGCTCCCCAACCCCTCCTAGATATAATGCCTAAAAAACAGCGCGCAATTCTGTAACTGCAAGCTTATTATGTCAACTTAAATTATAAAATTCGACAAATTTAACGATATGAAACAAACTCTTTCTTCTCTAGATTCATCTCAAATTATAAATAATCTTAAAAAAGGTTTGCTAGATTACTCTCCTGAAATTTTGATAACCAAAACAACAGCATCAACAAATGAAGACGCTAAATCTTACCTAGAAAAACAATCTTCGCCTTTATCTATTCATTTATCCGAACAACAAGTAGCAGGAAAAGGAAGAAATGGTAAAAAATGGGTTAGCCCTAAGGGAAAAAATATTTACCTATCGATAGGATGGATATCTCCCCTTCAATATTCTGAACTAAATGGACTGAGTTTGGCTGTAGGCACAGTCCTAGCATCTACTTTGAATAAATATGCTGGAAATCTTATTAAAATCAAATGGCCTAATGATTTATTATTTAAAAAAAAGAAGATATCTGGAATTTTAATAGAGACTGTTGATCTTGGAGATACGGTAGGAGTTGTTATAGGAATAGGTATTAACGTTCATATGACTAAAGAGGAAGGCAGAGATATCGATCAGTCCTGGATTTCTCTTGATGAAGCCACAGACTCTATAAACGACAGAAATGAAGTTGTAGCGAACTTATTAAATGAATTATTCAATCTCACCATCTCTTTTTCTCAAGAAGGCTTTAAGCCCTTTAAGGGAGATTTTGAAACCTTAGATCTCTTAAAGGGAAAAATGTGCAACGTAAGCATGGACGGTCATAACAGAGTAGTTGAAGTTATGGGCGTGAATGACAATGGGGAATTATTAGTTAAAGATAATTCAGAAAATCTTACTCTTCGATATGGCGAAGTTTCAATAAGAGAACTATAATGCTCATCGCGCTGGCGTAGCTCAGTTGGTAGAGCAGCTGATTTGTAATCAGCAGGTCGTAGGTTCAAATCCTATCGCCAGCTCCATTTTTCCATGGAGATATAAGACTAATCAGTAGGTGGATTCTCTGCTTGCAGCAAAACTTCTTCCGGTAAATTAAAGGCACCTCTTTCTAGAGTCCATATATTTGCTATTTGATCTGTTCTAAGCTCAGAATATAAGTGAGGAAAAGCGCTTTTTCTTTTTCCTTCCTTCGGGTAAGGCTCTTCGAACAAAATCTTATCGTTATCAATCTTCCCTAAATCTAACTGAAGAAGAAAAACTTCATCAGAGTCTTGAAAATAAAAGGATAATGTTGTCGCAAGCTGCACAGCAGTTGAAAGATGAATGAAACCGTCTTCATTATCTAAGTCAGTGATTATTTTTCCCGTATCCGAGGCAGCTTCCCACTCCTTTGCTCTTAGCACCTTGTAAACTTTATTCGTCATTGAAAATTCCTCATTAGTTCCTGGGTCCTCTGTCTCATAAGCCAAAAGAATAGATGAAATTAATAGGTTAATTAATAAAAGAGCTTTAATCCTCATTTAAGATTTCGTCTGGTGCTTCATTTAATCCGCCATAGTCTAGGATTGGAGCAGCATCTATTTCTTCTGCACCTATGAATTGGGCAACACGCTGTAAGCAAGAAACAATCATACTCTGCTCCCAATCATTCAAGCTTGAAAATTGTTCTTTAAATTTATCTTGTAAAACATCAGGTGAGGATTCAAGAATTTTGAAGCCCTGCTCAGTAATATTCAAATACTGAATTCTCTTATCATTAATACCTTTTTCTCTTGTGATTAAATCATTAGAAAGTAACTTATTAATCACGGTAGCAATGGTTGTATGCCTGAGAGTTGTTATATAAGAAATATGACTTGGAGTGGTATGCTTTTTATTGGCAATTATCTGTAAAACAATATGCTGCGTAGGGGTCAATTGTGATTTTTTAGCTAAAGAGAGTGAATTAATCTCAGTAGCGCGCATCACTCGCCTTATAGCAACCAAGGCCTCTTCAAGATGATTATCTTCCATTAATTTCTATCCTTTTTTGCGGATCATAAATTTCTATATAGATGCCGCGCAATAAACTTATCGTTGCAGCAATCAAAATAAATATAAAAGGTGCTGCCATTGATATGGCTCCTGATTGTATAGCAGATAAAGCATAAGATCCTCCGCCAACAAGCAAGACTATAGCTAACAAGCCTTGAATGACTGCCCATATAACTCTTTGAATTCTAGGCGGATCACTCTTTCCACCAGAGGTGATTGTATCTATGACCAAAGATCCAGAATCCGAGGAGGTAACAAAAAAGAGAACCAACATAAACAACGCAAATAAACTGGTAAAGATAGGAAAGAACAGATTATCGAGCATATAAAAAAGAATTAAAGAAATCTCTCCTACAGGTTCACTTAGATTACCTAAACCACTTTGGTGTTGGTCAATAGCTGTTTCACCAAATGAAGTGAACCAGATCAAATTAAACATCAAGGGTATAAACATAACTACTGATAAAAACTCTCTTATAGTTCTACCTTTAGATATTCGTGCAATGAACATCCCAACGAAAGGAGACCAAGATATCCACCATGCCCAGTAAAATATCGTCCAATCATGATACCAAGCCTCATCATCTGGTCTATTCCAATTACTTAATCTGACTATATCTTGAAAGTAGTTAACTAGATTATCACCATAAGATAATAGTATCTTGACGGTAGGTCCTGCTATTACAACAAATGTAAGTAGGATAAGCGCAAGTCCAATATTGATGTTACTAAGCACTCTTACTCCTCTGTCTAAGCCACGAAAGACTGAAAAAATAGCTACTGAGGTAATAAAAATAATAATTAAACTTTGGCTTAAAATATTATTTGGTAACTCAAATATATAAAGTAAACCTGCAGAAGCTTGCTGAGCTCCTAAACCCAGAGAGGTAGCCAGACCAAATAAAGTTGCAAGAACAGCTATGATATCTATTAAGTCGCCCTGCCAACCCCATATTCTGTTACCCAATAAAGGGTAAAAAATGGATCTTATAGTTAAAGGTAATTTCCAGTTATAACTAAAGAAAGCCAGGGATAGACCAATAATTGCGTATACCGACCAGCCGCTCAGACCCCAGTGAAAGATCGTTGCACTAAATGCTAGCCTATAGGCTTCTTCAGTTCCGGGACTTACACCTAAAGGAGTTCCAAAGACTCCCGTATAGTAAGAAAGAGGTTCAGCTGCTCCGTAAAAGGTCATACCAATTCCAACTCCTGCAGCAAATAACATACAAGTCCAGGATATGAATCCAAACTCAGGGATAGAACCGTCTCCCCCAAGCCTTATTTTTCCAAATGGAGAAATGATTAAAAAGAATATGACCAAAATGAAAGAAGACATAGAGACTGTAAATAAAGTATCAAACCAGTTCAAAACAAAATTTCTTGTGTCAGAGAGCAACTCTGTGGAAGCTTCGGGAAATATTAACACTAAGCTTGAGAAGAGAATCGTCAAACCTGAAGTGAACAGAAAGACTGGCAAATTCACATCCAGTCCAAGGAATTTAACACTACTTAGCTTATCGTGATTAGGATAATTGGTTAAATTTTCTTTCATATTTTATTTAGTTATTTATAAGAGCGATATCTTCAGGTTTCAGTAAATCTTTCCCTAGACTTTCTAATAAAGGTTTTAAGTTTTTTGAATAAGGCTTCCAGCGTTGCATTCCCTCTTTATTGATTGGTTGTCTGACCTGTTCAGAGCTAGCCGTCCTTACTGATCTTTCCGTTTCATGGAAAGATATGCATGCTTCTTCAAAGGGTATTTCTAGAAATTCAAGCATTCTCGAAACTTGTCCTTCAAGATCATCAACAACATCTTCATTATTTACTCTTAATATTTTATTAGGTAAAACCTCATCCCAATGATCCATCAAATTAACATAACTTTTGTAGTAACTACCCGCTTCTTTGAGCCCATAAGTAAACTCTTGACCCTGCGCAAAAAGTTGCTTGAACATACTGAAGCAACAATCTAATGGATATCTTCTTGCATCAATTATTTTTGCATTTGGCATGATTAAGTGAATTAATCCTATATGCCTAAAGTTATTGGGCATTTTATCTGTAAACATTGGAGCATCTTTTCTATGCATCCTTGTCTCTTCAATAAAACTTTTCCCAAAATTTTCTCTTTGTTCTAAAGTTAAGGACTCCATGCTTTTAGGATAGTTGCCCTCTTTGCCATAGATATCATCTCCTCTTAGACTTTGCGCCATTGAGAGAATATTAGGCAGTTCAAGTGTCCCATCAATCATAGAATGCGAAGCCAAAATTTGTTCTAGTAGTGTAGATCCAGATCTTGGCAAACCTAAAATAAATATAGGATCTTTTGTGTGATGGCCACCACTTCCTAAATTGCTAAAAAAATCATCATTACAAACATCAATTTGTGATTGAAGCTCTTGATCCATTCTTTCAATAGAATAAAGACTTTGATCATTCTTTATTTTGTTACCTTTTTCTAGATGGAAGAAAGCCTCTTCATAATTACCTTTAGTTTCGCAACCTTGAGCAAGAGCAAAATGAAAATACGCCTTATCTTTAAGAGATAAATCTAACCTCTCGACTTGATACCGCATGTTAATGAGTTCTTCATCAGTAAAAGAATAAGTTTTTAGATTCGCTAGTGAAAAAAAGGCTTCACCATGATCTTGTCTAATTTTATAAGCTGATCGATAGCTCTCAATAGCCTGATCAGTCTTACCCAGAGTTTTTTGGGCATGCCCCTTAGCCGTCTGTGAACTGAAGTTGTAAGGGTTCTTTTCTAGAATATCTTCCAATATCGTAATCGCTTCTTCGTGACCGCCATTTTGCATAATCTCACTAGCTTTATGTGCCTTATAAACTTGATTATCAGGATATTGATCACACAAGAGATTGACTTGTTCCATGGTCTTTGAAAATTTCTGTTTTTTTCTTAGAATCGATGCATATTTCAACCTTAGGTCGCCATCGTTAGGTTTAAACTCAACTGCTTTTTCAAGCAAAAACTCTGCATCATCAAAATATCCCAGTCGATTAGCTATATCAGATAGGAGAGACATAGCGTAGGTGTGCGTAGGGTTTTCTTTAAGAAAGGCTCTACATTTTCTTTCTGCCAAACCTAATCTACCTTCATTAAGAACCTGATGAATGTATAAAAGCGAACTTGGTAAAGATTTTAGTATGTCGAGCTGCTTTAGAGCATGCTCAGCAGCAGGCTGATTTTGATCTTTTAAGAAATATTGATATAAAGAATTCCACGAAGCTACCAAAGCAGGATTATGCTCACAAGCTTGCCTATAGTGCATAATTGCCTTCTCTTTATTTCCCATATCTCTACTGAGGTGACCTAATTCTTGATAAGCACGACCCATATCAGGTGCATTCGACAAGAGTTCTTCGATGTATTTTTTTGCGTCATCAAATTGCTTAAGGAATCTTGATGAGACTGCGGCAAGATATAAACTATCAATGTTATTAGGATGATCCTTAAGGATTACTTTCAATCCTTTTATTGCATCTTGAAATCTACTGTCTTTTACGGCTTGCGTTGCATCGCTCAGATCTACCGAGAGATTTGCTTCATCAATATTTAATTTATTTTCACTCATTCCAAAATAATTTTAACTGTTAGTGGAACTATATCTTTAAGATAAAAAGGGAGCCTAAGCTCCCTTTAAATAAGAATCATAGAACTTAAAAGTTGTATTTATATTTCAAGCCCATAGTTCTAGGTCTTATATATGACACTCGGAATCTATCATAAACAAAGTTATTGCTTATTTGAGCTCTCTTATCCGTTAAGTTATCGATATAAAATTCAGCTACCCATGAATCATTGCTTATACCAGCTCTAATATTAGCAAAGCTATAACTGTCTTGTTTTGCTTTATTAGGTTCAATGATATCCGAAAAGCTTTCATCAGAAACATTAACTTGTCCTTGTACATGAGCAAGATTGCCTGATGACAGTCCCCATTCATATCTCGCAGCCACATTAGCTTGAAAACCAGGAGCAAAAGCTAAATCATTTCCAGCTATTACATCACTCGTTGTAAGTGACTTCTCAATTTCAGTATTCAGCAATGAGAAAGCACCAGATAACATCAAGCCTTCAACGGTTGGATAATAAACAAAGTCTCCTTCGAGTCCCATGATCTCTGCATCAGCTGCATTATCCGAGAAGAATAAGTTAGCAATACTAGGATCAAATATTGTTGTCTGCAGTCCAGAAATATCAACCATAAAGACACTACCATTAAATCTCAGTCGGCCGTCTTGTAGGACACTTTTCCAACCAAATTCATAGTTAGTCACTTCATCAGAATCAGTCACAGGACGAACAGTATAAGATCCGTCTGGAGTAGATTGACCAGCCGGTCGATTTAATAGACCAGGCCTAAAACCTTCAGACCAAGTGACATAATACATAACATCTTCTGACTTATTCCAAGACAGGGTTGCTTTTCCAATGACACCATCAGATTCAGCTTTGTCAGGATAATCTAACGCATCTATAAATGGATTGCCTGTGACAACTCCAGGTTCATTAAATGCTGCAGATAAATTAGTACCAAACCTTTGTTGATCTCCACCACCAAAACCTGTACCGAATGATGCATTCGCACTTCCTTCTAGATCTGTCTCGATATCATACCAACGAGCTCCAACGGTTAACTCAATGGTGTCGGACATGTCGATGCTCAATTCTCCAAATACACCTCTCTTTTTGTCCGTTCTTTTTATATCATTGATGAACATAACAGGTGGCATATAAGGACCTCTTCCGGAAGTCCATCCTTCAGCGCCATACTGCTTAGATTTTAATGCGGGCGGTGTGCCGCTTGTTAGAGCTCGATAACCATATACTGACGTATCTGTAAGTACGTGATTAACTCCCCATCCTACATCACTAACCAGTGCACCGGGATATGTAAACTTATTGTGTTCTAGTAACTCAAGATCACTCATAAAGACACCGGCAGTAAGGCTCATAGTGTCACTTATTGGAGCATTAATTCTAATTTCATGAGTTTTAACTTCAGAATCTGTTAGTGAATCTACATACATATCTGGAGCACCACAATCACCGTAAGGCTTGCCCAAGAAAGCATCAGGAACATTACCTGCACCAGAGGTTGGATAAGATACATAATAGTCACAAATATAGTAAGGAAGATATTGCCCAACAAATAAGTAGTCCGTGTAATCAATAGTCTGTTCTGAATTCCTATCTGTATAAGCACCTGCGTATACTATTTCAAGATCTCCTATTGAGCCTTCAATCGTTAAACTCATGTTATCAAATTCATCTTCCAGAGTATCGTTGTGATATCTCTGAACTTCAAGATCACCTAATGTAGGATCTGAAAAGAATACTCCATCTGTCTCAATTGTTTGATTGGCATAAGTTGCTAAAGCGCTCCAGTTATCATTAATTTCATGAGCTAAACTCAATCTGAAACCTTCATATGTAACTTCATTGACATCTTCTTTAACGATAGCATTAGCACTTGGCATTGTGACTCCTGAGAGATCAGTATCACTTGCTTGGAAACCATTTCTAGCCGCTGAAACAGGCAGTCCATTGGCCCTAACTGTACCGGCAGGTCTAAAACGAGCAGATTGGCTTATGTCAACAGATCCAGCAACTTGATCTATGTAGCCACCTTTTCTATCTCTATACGTAACAAATCTTGCGGCAGTTGATTCTCCAAGAGGAATATTAGAAACTAATTCTAGCTTGCCTCCATTCTCACCTTCTGACATATGCCTAGACTCAACTTCTATATTAGTTGACGCCTCACCTATAACAGGTTTGTTAGTAATCATTCTAACTACACCTGCTTGCGAGCTAGCTCCAAAAAGAGTTCCTTGTGGCCCTTTAAGAACCTCAATACGTCCTATGTCTGCTGCGTATACGTCTAAGTTTCTTCCTGGTTGTGCCATTGGTTGTTCATCAAGATAAAACGACACATTGGGAGCTAAGCCGCCCACACCTGCTGTTGTCAGGTTTGGTGTTGTAGACGCCAGACCTCTAATATATATAGTACTTGTTCCTGGACCTGCACCACCGGCAGTGACACTTGGAAGTTGTAATAGATAATCTTCGAATACATTCACTCCTAATTCTTCTAAAGAGCTTTCACGAAGAGCAGATACAGATAATGGAACATCTTGTAAGCTTTCAGCTTTCTTTCGAGCGGTTACTACAATTTCTTCTATTGCAGCTTGTGACATTAATACTCCACTAAACGCTGATGCATTTAATAGGACTAAGGTTGAGATATAAAAAGTTAATTTCTCTTTAAGTCTTGTAAACATTATTGGTCTCCCTATAAGCAGTAAATATACTCATTTAAATTAAATTACTACGTAAAGTGTAGTATATGGTGAGAAATAATCAAGTCCGAGTAGTAGAGAAGAAAGTTTATATAGCTTTATTGGTTCGAATTACGTAATTTAAAGTTCAGTACCTAAACTCAAAAGAAAACTATATAAATTAATAATAAGCATATAGAAGCGCCTCCGAAGAGTGATATATTTTTGCTTGGTTTGAAGACCATTAAAAGACAGATAAGGAAAATTATTATTGATGCTAAGTAAAAACTAAATTCCATAATTAAAATTAAATTTTAAGATTGAGATATTCAACAACATGCACAAGAATTTAAACCAGAAGGAAGAATCAACCGTGTAGTTACTCCTGATGATTGTGATTGAGATTGTTGATTGATTTGTTCATTTATAACGAGTTGCTTACTAAGTCTCTGTTCTGATTCTTTTGACAAAAAGTAACCTGTTTCTATTTCAAACTGATGATGCCTAATATCAGTATGAATGAGTATTTCGGAAGAGCTTAATATTTCAAAATTTCTGAAGTCGATACCGTCGCATATAATTTTTATCTTACTGGTATCAGGGATATTAATTACTTCTATAGAAGTTAATTGATTTGATTTTGTTTTATCTCCATCAAGAATATTAAAGTAGAGCCTTCCTTTTTGATCATCATGGTTAGCTTTACTTACATATAAAGAAGGAAAATCAATGCCCTGAATACTTGGAGAATAATACTTAGTAAAATTTGGTTTATTAAAAAGATTTTCCCAAGAATCTACTTCGCAAACTTCTGCACACATCGCCAGAGCAGATAACTGTCCTCTAGGCCAGCTCTCTCCAAGATTGAACCAAAAACCAAACTGGCTATCGTTTGGACCAAAAAAACGTGGTTCAAAGTTTTCTTCAGCATGTTTTTTTAGTCGCTCATAAGTAATCTGATCATCAAATTCTTTTGATACGGTTAGGCCTAAAGCAAACATACGTGGGTCAGGCATAAATTCATTTGATATAGGGACTGCAGGATTATCCCAACCCAGAAATTTCACCGCTCCTCTATAGAGTAGTTCTGCAAATTGCGGATCTTGAGGTTTGGCATAGAAAGCAACTGCAAGGCCATGCGGAGGTAAAGTTCTGTGATGGTGATTCTTTATTTGATCAAAATACATGGTGACCCACTGCAAAGATCCATCTTTATCAAATCCGTAATATTTATCTTTAGTAAAAGAGAGCCAATCTGAGTAGGCGCTGTGATAATTATTATCAAAAACCTTGTCATACATCATCAAACCCAAGCCAGCAGCCGATAGACAAAAAGGCCAAGCTTTAGTGTTTTCGCAATGAGGTCCCATTGGAGTCTTAGTCCACTGTTGATGAAGGTGATCAGCTAGCTGATGTTGGGTCCACTCAAATTTAGAACGGTAGGCTCCTGAAAGGCTAAATGGTGAAGACCATTTATCATACCCACTTACATAAGTATGAAGGGCTTGAGTTAGGTTTAGCCAACCTTTAAAAAAAAGATTTCCGTCAGCACCGATTGGATCCATTTGAAAACCCCATGGAGCTATTCCGTTTGCAGTCCATCCTGGTGCATCGTAATTTCCCCAAAATTCTTCAGGTATTAATGTGCCCTTCCAAGATTCAGGATAATCTTTTCTATCAGGATCGTGACCAAATTGAGAGAGCCAATCAACAGCAGCCCAGTAAGTAATTGAGCGTTCGGCTATTTCATCAAGTATTTCAGAATAAACCTCTCTCCATGCAGGAGTTTTATCTGCCATTAGGCCTATAGCATAAGTAGATTCCTGAAGATCAAATCGAGGAAATGAACACATAGGGGCAGTAGATGTTTGGTCCCACCATTCATTGGGGGTTCCATCTTCAGTCCAATCATCCGGCGTAGTGGCTTTGAGATATAAAAAGTTTAACCATCCTTGAGCTCTTTCATTTAATTCAGGATGTGTACTTTGCATAGGTCGTTATACCTTTGAACTGGCTCTGGATAGTATTTGGTTATGCCACCTATATAGTTCCGTTAGGCTCTCAGAAGGTTTGAGATTAACCATGCTGGATGCAAAATCAATAGCTGAAAGCAGAGTAATATCCGCAACTGTATATCTATCGCCAGCTGTAAATTCAGATGATGAAAATTCTTTATTTAATCTTTCGTAATAGACCTCAACATTCTTATCACTAGCCTTCTTGGCGTCAGGAATTTGATTAAAAATTCCCATTGCACCTACTATAGGTCCATTCACCCAAGAAGTTCCGATTTGGCTCCAGAGCTCGAGTTCTATGAATCGATTTCTACTCTCAATAAAAGAAATTTCAAAAGGATCTTTTCCAAATAAATTAGGCTCAGGGACTAAGCTTTCAAGATATCTACAAATTGGAATTGATTCTGCAATACATCTACCATCATCAAGCTCTAAAACTGGAATCTTTCCACTAGGATTTTTGCTTAAAAACTCTGGCGACTTATGCTCTCTTTTTGCCATATCGCAGTTAATCAGATCTAAGGTGATATTTTTTTCTTCAGCAAAAATTTTTACTCTTCTAGGATTAGGCGCTCCAGGAAAATCATATAATTTCATATTTTTAACTTATCGCCGGTGCATCAGAGCCAATGAGCTCTTCTCTTAGAGTTCGCTTTAAAACCTTTCCGGTAGCATTTCTTGGCAATGCTTCAATAAACTTTACAGAATAAGGAACTTTAAATTTAGCCAGGTTATCTATGCAGTGCTGAATAACATCTTTTTCTTCAATACTTTCGCCTGCCTTTAAGCTAATGAATGCTACCCCCGTCTCCCCCCATCTGTCATCTGGAACTCCTATAATTGCTGCCTCTGCAATCTGAGGAAGTTGATAGAGAACATTTTCAATTTCAGCTGGATAAACATTTTCTCCTCCTGAAATATACATATCCTTCCATCGATCTACTATATAAATAAAACCTTCATCATCAAATCTTGCGGCATCTCCTGTCTTCAGCCAATCTTCTTCGAAAGAACTTTTGGTAGCTTCAGGATTATTCCAATAGCCTGGAGTAATATTTGGCCCTCTTATATAAAGTTCTCCAACCTCCCCCCAGGGAAGCTCTTTGCCTTCTTCATCAACAACTTTGACCTCAGTGTGCAGAAGTGGCTTGCCTGCAGACCCAAGTTTCCTCTCTGCATCTTCTGCGGGAAGCCCTATGCCTCCAGGGCTAGTTTCTGTCATGCCCCACCCTTGAATCATTGATACCCCTCTGTCTGACCAGGTTTTTAAGATGGCCTCCGCGCAAGGTGCTCCACCAATTCCAGCTATCCTGAGACTAGACAAATCCGTCTTGTCAAAATCAGGATGATTCATCATGAATTGATAAGGAGCCGGAACAGCAAAAAAATGAGAAACTTTGTACTCTGAATTACCTAAAATGGATAAAGCCTGTCCTGGATCAAACTCCCTGATAAGAATTAATTCACCTCCGTTATGTAAAACGGGGTTAGCGTAACAATTCATTCCTCCAGTATGAAAAAGAGGCAGCACAACCAATTGAACGGAATCTGATGAAACGAAGGCTGGAGAGGCTAGATTGATTACATTATAAAGTTGCATTTGATGATTAATCATTGCTCCTTTAGGGTGGCCCGTCGTTCCGGAGGTATACATGATCATAATGAGGTCTTCTTGATCAATCTCAGGCTGGTCGTAAGTATGATTAGATTCAGAAAGTGTCAGCTCGTATTGGCTATTTGGATCTTCCTTATTTATTTCTAAAGAATCAGAAATGCTGCAATCAGAGACAAGGTCATTAGATATTTCAGAAAAGGAGTGATCATAGATAATTACTTTGGGGGTACTATCATTAATAATGTATTCAAGTTCTGGCTTTGTTAATCTCCAATTCAAAGGCAGTTCTATTGCACCTATCTTGGCACAAGCAAATTCAAGCTCAAAAAATTCTGCACAGTTTTGAGATAAGAT